>Ga0210041_1002532_pt1 | contig 15246 bp, 12 predicted proteins | sample CryGeymeta201503_FD_183973 | JGI IMG/M metagenome (GOLD analysis project Ga0210041, IMG submission 183973) | Groundwater microbial communities from Crystal Geyser aquifers in Utah, USA - Crystal Geyser metaG 2015-03 (SPAdes) (version 2) | ecosystem: Environmental > Aquatic > Deep subsurface >... | reverse complement strand
TGATTGAATACGTTTACCAACAGATACATTATTACAACAATAAACGTATACATTCAGCTCTTCGGGTTCCACCCGTCGTATTTAGACAGAGACAAGGTGTCTAAATTTTGGGGTACTTGACAAATATGATAATGGTGCCAAGGGTCGTTCTTAATAGTATCTAATGTTAACGAGTCATAAATGTAGGGGAGTGTTGAAATAACTAGTCTGGTAATAAATATTGATATAAAAACAATGGGCGCTTTGTCTGTGATTATTGAGCGAATGTTTTTTAGTTTGAACATCTAGAAATTCTCATTTTGGAGCGGGATACGGGAATCGAACCCGTGTCTCCACCTTGGGAAGGTGGTGTTGTACCATTGAACCAATCCCGCACACAGCTAAGACAATTATAGAACATGTTATCTATGAGAAGTTTTCTGTCAGGTGTGGGAGTTTTCCTATTGTAATCTGAGATCCTGAATCTAGTTCAGGATGACAATCATGTTAATTTTAGTATTCGTCATTCTGAATTTATTTCAGAATCAAAAATGCTCTCACTAAAAAGGTCCTGCAATCTGGTAGATTTCGGATATATAACTCAATAATCTACCGTTGCAAGGCTTTAACTGGCACAATGTACTATTGACCAGTTCCAACTAACGCTGGAATGGTAAGTACATTTCCGGCATGAATCAATGGGTACGCACTACCTCCACTTTGTGGGGTATACATAGAGAGATTGTTTCCCTCTACATCAAAAATTTTGTGCCATTGTGTACCATCGCCGTAATATTTAACAGCTATGTCCCATAACGTGTCCCCGTTAACAACTACGTAAACCTGGTCAGTATCTGGATTAAGAGTTGTATCAAGTGGTGTTCCTGTAGCTTCAGGCGCTACTGTTGGTTCAACCGTAGGCTCAACCGTTGGTTCACTTGTTGGTTCAATCGTTGCTTCAGCTACAGGTGTAGTTGAAGGTTCAGACATAACATCATCAGCTGGTTTCCCAGATGTGGAATCGTCCATAGCAACTTCATCTCCGTCTGCTACTGCCGCAACAGTAGGAATAGTCAGTTTCACTCCAACCTTTAAATCAGAGCTGTCTGAAATATTGTTTGCTTCAGCAATCTCTTTCCATAAAAATCCATCGTTTAGTTGACTTTCAGCAATACTCCAGAGAGTATCTCCAGTCTTAACTGTATATGAATTATCATTTGCATTTCCGTTAGTATCTTCAGACAATACTGGTGTTGGCTCTGTGCCATTTTCATCAGCATTCTTTTCTTCTGGAGTACCTTGGAAAAAATTAAACGCTAAAAATACAGCAACAATAAGAAGTATTCCAATGAGTATGCTACTTACACGGGAAGACTCTTTTGAATCGAAGGATTCATCAGGTGCAGTTTTGTTTGACAGTAATGTTTCTTCACTCACTTTGCATAATCACCCCCTTTAAAAGGATACTTGAGCTCAAGCTCAAAAGGCAGGGGCAGAACACCTTTTGGCCTTGATATGTGGCGGGACCGACGGGACTCGAACCCGCGACCTCTACCGTGACAGGGTAGCGCTCTAACCAATTGAGCTACGGCCCCAAGCCTACTTCGTAGGCTCTGAATATGTAAAACATATTCAATAACCTATTCCCGTGTTCACCAGACTTGTCAACAAAGAGAGTATACAATTTTAACGTTCAAATCGCAATAACAACTATAAGGTTGAAGTGCGCGTAAAACCATACAAAAGATATGTGGTGATTTGACAGTATTCACTGTTAGCTATACCATTACCTTGAATGGGGGTGATTTAATATGCCAGCAATAATTATAGGTGCAATAGTAGCAGTGGTTGTTTTCGTTTGGTTTATGTATAACCAATTAGTTACAGCCAGACTACGTGTTGATGAAGGGTGGGCTGGAATTGATATTCAACTCAAACGCCGTTCAAGTCTTATTCCAAATTTAGTTGAATCAGTAAAAGGTTATGCTTCACATGAAAAAGAAGTATTTGAAAATGTAACAAATGCTCGTGCTCAATTGGTGAATGCTAAATCTCCTCATGAAAAAGCTCAGGCCGATAATATGCTTACCGGTGCATTAAAATCACTTTTTGCAGTTGCAGAAGCATATCCCGAGCTTCGTGCCACTGAGAATTTTCAGAAACTTCAAGCTGAACTAACTGATACTGAAGATAAGGTTGCATACTCTCGCCAGTTCTATAACCAAAACGTTTTGGGTTACAACACTAAAGTACAAATGTTCCCCAATGTTTTGATTGCGAATATGTTTGGATTTACTGCTCGTGAGTTTTATGAAGCTGAAGAAACTGATCGAGAAGATGTTAAGGTGAATTTTACGTCTGAGACAAAAACTGAATCAGAGTAATACACTTGTATTAACACCTGCATAACTAGATAGGCTAGAGTGCAGGTGTCTGGTGTTTTAAGTTTATAATGAAAAATAATATGAATATAGATATCGAAGCAATTTCAACACTTGCACAAATTCCATTGACTGAAGATGAAAAACGTGAGCTTAAACCTCAACTTGAAGGAATCCTTACGTTTATTGAAGATCTTGATTCTCTTGATACGACTGATGTCAAACCCACGTCACAAGTCACTGGAAAGGTAAATGAATTACGTGAAGATAGTATAGGTGAAGAGCTTTCGGTTGACGAGGCACTGTCTAATGCGAATGAACGTGACGGAGCATACTTTGTGACGAAAGGAGTTTTTGATGAATCTTGATAATCCAACCTTAAAAGATCTACTTAATGGTCTTGAATCTAAAAAAATATCATCTCCTGAAATATTTTCATACTATAACAACAGAATATCATCACTCGATAAACACATTGGTTCTGTCATAACACGTGTTGAATTTGATGAAGAATCCATTGAACCACATTCCATTCCTATTGGTCATAAAGATATTTACTCCACAAAAGATATTAAAACAACAGCAGCTTCAAATATATTAAAAGACTACGTTCCACCGTATGATGCAACTTCTGTTACACGCCTTACAACTGCTGGTTTTAGAACTATTGCAAAATTAAATTGTGATGCGTTTGCGCACGGGGCAACAGGTGAAAATTCTGATTTTTTCCCAACAAAAAACCCCTATGACGTGAGTCGTGTTCCCGGTGGATCATCCAGTGGTTCGGCTGCGGCGGTAGCAGCTGGGTTTGTACCAGTAGCAACCGCAACCGATACGGGAGGAAGTATCCGATTTCCTGCAAGCTTTACCAATACTGTAGGCATTAAACCTACCTATGGACGCGTATCTCGTCATGGCATTTTTGCAATGACGTCATCAACTGATTCAATTGGTCACTTTACAAAAACTGTTTGGGATAGTGCCTATGTACTTAACAAAACCGCAGGTTATGACCCACTTGATGCAACATCATCTCGTACACCTGTTCCAGATTATCTTTCTACAATTGGTGATTCTATTACTGGTTTAACTCTAGGGGTTCCACAGGAATATCTAAAAGATATTGATCCTGAGATCGAAAAAGTTTTTGATGAGGCAGTAAAGACATTTACAGCCCTTGGAGCTAAAATTGTAGAAGTTTCTCTTCCCCACACAAAATATGCCATTAGTAGTTATTACATAATCACACCATCAGAAATTAGTTCAAACCTTGCCAGGTTAAATGGCATTCGATATGGATATGATAGATCTGAATTTGGTCAGGAAGCAAAACGTAGAATTATGCTTGGAACGTATTGTTTATCAGCTGGCTATTATGATCAGTATTACAAAAAAGCACAACAAGCCAGAACTCTAGTTGTTAAAGATTTTACTGAAGCCTTTGAACAAGTTGACGCATTGATTGCGCCTGTTTCTGCTGTTATGCAACCAAAACTCGGTGAAGTAGTAAATGATCCTGTTAAAAATTATATGCTTGATGTTTTGGCTGTTCCAGCAAACTTAGCTGGAGTTCCATCACTTGCACTGCCAGCAGGATTTTCACATAACCTGCCTGTTGGGTTACAAATAATTGGTAAACATTTTGATGAAGCTTTATTGTATAGATTTGGGTATGCTTTTGAACAAGAAACTATGCATTATAAAACAGTTCCCACTCTAAAAGACTATGAATAATTATGAATTAATTGTTGGACTTGAAATTCACGTTCAGCTCAACACTAAAAGTAAAATGTTTTCCGGCGCATCTAACGATGTGTGGCAAGAAGAACCAAATTCACATGTAACACCTGTTGAAATTGGTTTTCCGGGAGCACTCCCTGTTCCAAACAAAAAAGCTGTTGTTTTTACTCAGAGGTTTGGAAAAGCATTGGGCTGTAATTTACCAACAGAATCAAAATTTGATCGTAAGAATTATTTTTACCCTGATCTACCCAAAGGGTATCAAATATCACAATATGATCAACCACTTTGTGCGCATGGGTTTTTAGATATTACATTGGAAGGTTCAAGTACAAAACGTATTACTATTAGGCGAATACATCTTGAAGAAGATACAGGAAAATCGCTTCACAAAAGTGGTAAAACATATCTTGATTTTAATAAGGCGGGAACACCACTCATGGAGCTTGTTACTGAACCTGATTTTAGAACCCCAGAAGAAGTTTCAGTGTTTTCAAAAATGATTCAAACTGCAGTTCGTACCCTTGGCATTAGTAACGGGGATATGGAGAAAGGAAACATGCGTCTTGAAGCTAACATTTCTGTCAGGCAAGTAGGGGAAACAAAACTTCCTCAATATCGAGTCGAAATTAAAAATATAAACAGTTTTAAGTTTTTGCGTGATGCAATCTCATATGAATTTAAACGTCAGGTAGAGGCACTTGAGGCAGGCGACCAGCTCTTTATGGAAACTCGTGGTTGGAATTCAAAAAATGGTGTAACAGTACTGCAACGCCGTAAAGAGACTGAAAGTGATTATCGCTATTTTCCTGAACCTGATATTCCACCTATGGTTTTTGATAGTAAATATTTTGATGACATCCTTAAAGACATGCCAATTATGCCGTGGGATTTAGAAATTGATTTGATAAAACAGGGTATACGCCAGGATTATGCCCACATGCTTGCTTATGATGACACTAAATATCTAGCATTTGCTAAATTGAGAGACACCCACAATACCCAAGAACTTGTGAAACTTATTGTAAATACCAAAGATATGGATACCATTGGAGAGGTTATTGAAAATCAGAAACAACTCAAAGAGAATCCGGGAGTTGTGACTGATACCATTTCAACATATATTTTAAAAGTTATTAATGAAAATCCAGATGTTGTTAAAGACTATAAAGCTGGTAAAGAAAACGCCATGAATTTTTTACTAGGTCAAGTAATGAAACTATCTCAAGGCAAAGCTAATGCAAAATCTACAAGAGAATTACTTATAGATAAGTTGAACTCATAAAATTCCCCACTAAAACTTTGAATACATGCAATACCGGTGTTCTGATCCGTTTTCACCGACAAGAGCATATTCTGTTGAGGAGGAAAAAGCACTTGCTTCCGTTGCAATTATTAATACTGCTCCATGTTGTGTAGAGTTATTACAGTGGACGTAGTTAGAGGGTGCTTGGTACATATAGCAATAGGGCCAATTACCCTTTGAATCAGAAGGTATTTTTTCAAGATATCCTTCTGTTACAAGGGGAGCTAGAACAGTATTAATATCTTCATGTGTTGGAGTGTCACTACAGTTTGTTGCAAAATTCCCAGCAGTTGCAGGCAAGGGGAATGCGTTGTGATCCAGATAATACCTATCAACGGCATCCATTATTGACGTTGCATCACTTATTCTTTTGGCATCATTCGCTCTTTGGATTGATCCTTGAAATGATGCAATTCCAATACCTGATAACAAGCCAATTATTACAATCACTACCAACAGTTCAATTAATGTAAATCCGCGCATACTAATAGTCTATAGATCTTTGGGGTAAACAGCAACACAAAACTTCTTGACAAGAGTTGTTTTAACCTCTAAAGTCACATATTGGAATGACGTACAAATGCCAAACGTAGTTAGTCGATAACCCGCTCACAAGGCGGGTATTTTTTTGCACATTTCAAAAGGAGATAGTTATGTCAACCGGATTGTGGTCTGAGGACAAAACAGGCGGAAACGGGATGTATAAACACGGTCTTGCCGGGAAAAACATCCTCAGTGTGGCGCAGTTTAATCGGGAACAGCTTGAAGAAATATTGCGGCTGTCCCACGATATGGCAACAACAGTTGCCCGCTTTGGAGCCGTGCAGCCATTACACGGCAAAGTTCTTGCAAATCTGTTTTATGAACCAAGTACCAGAACATCGTCAAGTTTTATTGCAGCAATGCAACGTTTGGGTGGCACGGTAATCCCTATCAACAACGTACAATTTAGTTCCGTTGCAAAGGGAGAGTCATTGCGTGACACTGTTCGAACCCTTGCCGCATATGCTGACATTATTGTATTACGTCACCCAGAAACAGGCGCTGCAAATACCGCAGCTAGTGCATTGGAGCGGTATGAATTTAGAATTCCAATCATTAACGCTGGGGATGGTATTGGAGAACATCCAACTCAAGCGCTCCTTGATCTGATGACCATTAAGGAGGAACGGGGTTCGGTTGATGGTTTGCATATAGCAATGGTTGGCGACCTCAAAAACGGAAGGACTGTGCACAGTCTGTCACAACTTCTCGCACTGTATGAAGACATACACTTTACCCTTGTGAGTCCTGAATCTTTAAGGATGCCATCGGCAACTGTTGCTTTTCTCAACGAACACAACTGTGGCATTAAAGAAACTGATTCACTAGATGGGGTATTGGAAGAGGCGGGTGTCCTTTATGACACGCGAGTTCAAAAGGAACGTTTCGGCGACCCGGCTGCATATGAGGAACTCAAGCTTTCATATGTAATTGATCAGGCTACCATGAAACGGGCGTCTGACACTATGGTCCTCATGCATCCTTTCCCACGTGTTGGAGAAATTGCATACGAGGTAGATGATGATCCTCGTGCTGCATATTTCAGGCAAATGAGAAATGGTATGTATGTTCGTATGGCCCTCCTTGCTGGAGTCCTTGGCAAAGTGTAGGTAATGGTTTATTAATCGAAAGAGGCACGCATTCGTGCGTGCCTCTTTCTCACCATAATAAACAGATCAAACAAAACAACGCAGTAAACTCGGTAGAATAGGCTTTTTATAATGCGTGCTGTTGTTACAGTACAAACATCTGTTGCCCCAAAACACCACTCTGATAAAGTTACCTTATCATGTCATTTGTTCATCTCCACAATCACAGTGAATATTCTCTTTTGGATGGTTTGAGTAGCATCAAAGGTATGGTCGCCAGGGCTGTGGAACTTAACATGCCAGCAATTGCACTTACTGACCATGGTTCCATGCATGGAGTCATAAAATTTTATGTCGAAGCCAAAAAAAACGATATAAAACCAATTCTTGGACTAGAAGGTTATGTAGCTCCTAGGCGTCTTCATCAAAAAGACGGCGCATTAGATACAAGACCATTTCACATTCTTTTACTTGCAAAAAACTACGTAGGGTATAAAAACCTATTGCAACTCACCTCAATTAGTCACTTAGAAGGGTTTTACTATAAACCTCGAATCGATAAATATGTTTTAAAAAAATATTCAGAAGGAATCATTACATCTACCGGTTGCGTCGATGGAGAAATTCCACGGACAATAAGTGAAGGCAATATGGAAAAGGCACGTACTCTTACCAAAGAGTATATTGATATTTTTGGCAAAGATAACTTTTTCGTAGAGCTTCAAAACCATCAAACCGAAACGCATGGGAGTCTATTTGTAATGATTGAAAAAATTAACATTGGCCTATTTGAACTTGCTCAAGAGTTTGGACTTCGTCTTGTTGCAACAAATGATGTTCATTATGTACGTCAGGAAGATGCCGAGGCCCAAGATGCTTTGCTCGCAATTCAAACAAAAGAAATTTTAGGAGATCCTGCTCGAAAACTATCAATGCTAGATTCCCCTGATTTTTACATTAAAGATTCACAGGAAATGCATGAGCTATTTCCTAACCATCCAGAGGCAATTGAGAATTCACTGGTGATTGCCGATATGATTACCGATGACTATAAATTGCCCATGGGGAAAATGATTTTCCCCGCCTATACCATTCCTGGTGGGTATTCACACGATGAGTACTTAAGAAAAATTGTATACGAGCGGGTTGGGATAAAATTTCCTGAGGTAACAGATGCAGTAAAAGAACGAATTGAAAAAGAACTGCGGATTATTGCAAATAAAGGCTATAGTCCATACATTCTTATTTTTGAAGATTTAGCTCGATATTGTAAAGAAAAAAATATCCTTGCAATTGCTCGTGGTTCAGCCGTTGGGTCAATTATTCACTACATTCTTAATATAAGTCCGCTTGATCCACTCAAATACAATCTTCCATTTGAGCGATTTTTAAATGATGAACGACCATCGCCACCCGATATTGACCTTGATATTCAAGATAACAGACGTGATGAGGTTATTGCATATACCGCTCAAAAGTACGGCGAGGATAAAGTAGCACAAATCTGTACATTTGGAACGATGGAGGCTAGGGCAGCCGTAAGAGATGTGGGTCGTGTCATGGGGCTTCCGTATTCATTTTGCGATCGAGTTGCAAAAATTGTTCCTCCACCAAAACAAGGGTTTCATGTGGTACTTTCGGATTGTATAAACGATATTCCCGAATTAAACGAACTGTACACTACCAATCCTGAAGCAAAAAAATTGCTCGATTTGTCAATTAAACTCCAGGGCGTTTCAAGGCATGCGGGTACTCATGCGGCCGGCGTGATTGTCTCTGACAAACCCCTCATCGAGTATGTAGGCCTCATGCAGGACCGTAAAACTGGAAGAATCATGACCCAGCTTGATATGTATAGTCTTGACCTAAATGCGGTTGATGACGCTCTTGGACTTTTGAAAATGGACTATTTGGGTTTACGGAACTTATCGACAATTCAAGAAGCTCTTAGACTTATCAAAGAAAATCAGGGAGTAGATATTGACTTGTACTCGCTACCACTTGATCAGCCAGAAGTTTTTAAAATGCTTCAAGAAGGGGACACCACTGGTTTATTTCAAATGGAAAGCTCAGGATTTAGGCAGTTAAATAGAGAATTGAAACCTGATCGCTTTGAAGATATTGGGGTTATGATTGCCTTGTATCGTCCAGGCCCTATGGATATGATTCCGTCATATATTGAAAGAAAGTTTGATCCAACAAAAGTAGAATATGCGCACCCTGTTCTAGAAAAAGTTCTTGGCAACACGTATGGGGTACTTATCTACCAGGAACAATGTATGGAAATTGCCAACGAGATGGCGGGGTTTTCGCTTGGGCGTGCAGACCTTTTAAGAAGAGCCATTGGAAAAAAGAAAAAAGTGCTTATGGAAAAAGAAAAAATAGCATTTGTTAAAGGTGCTCTTACGCAAGGGTATTCAGCCAAAGAGGCAGAAGAAGTTTTTGCATTTATTGAAAAGTTTGCGTCGTATGGATTTAACCGTGGACACTCTGCAAGCTACGGACTTATTGTATATCAAACTGCGTATCTTAAGGCTCTTTATCCTGTAGAGTTTTTCACAGCCTTATTAACAAGCGAGCGACATAACACAGATAAACTCGGTGTGATTGCTGCTGATTGTAAAGAACGGGGAATACAAATTTTACCTCCATCAATCAATCATTCAGAAGTTGATTTTACTCTTGAGAAACAATCCGATAGTACAGATGCGATTCGTTATAGTTTAAGTGCATTAAAAAACATTGGCGATGGGGCGATTGAAACGATCGTTGAGGAACGCCACAAGAATGGAAAATTTAAAGACTTCTTAGACCTGTGCAAACGGGTTGATCCGCATGTTGTAAATAACAAACTGGTTGAATCACTTATTTATGCAGGAGCATGCAATGAGTTTGGTGTCCGTCAAGCTCTATTACAAATAGCTGCAGAGTATATTGAAGCGGGCCATCGATACCAAAAAATGCAGGCACTTGGACAATCAAGTTTATTTGGAACTACCGATGAAACTGCTGATCCAACGGTAAGTAAAATTCCTCCACTTGATGAGGTTCCAGAGGCCCAAATTCTTGAATGGGAAAAAATGATCTTTGGGTTTTACTTTACAAAACATCCACACGAAGAGCATTTACGTGAAATTCAAAAATATACACAAAGTACTTTGGGTGAAATTGATTCAGACTTAGCTGGGAAAAAAGTAATTCTTGGTGGTGTCGTCTCTCAGAAAAATGTCATTCTTACAAAAAAAGATCAAAGAGAAATGTGTTTCCTAACGCTTCAAGACCAGTCGGGGACTGTTGAAGCAATCGTATTCCCCGATACGTATCAAAATGGAGTACGACAAGTTATTGAAGATTCTTTGGTAATTATTCAGGGAACGTTAGATGTACAAGATGATGGCTCATTTAAATTACTCACCAATAAACTTCTCATTCCAAGTATTTCATAATTTTTGCTATCTGTGGGCATAAATTGGTGATAATTTTCGAATTGTTAGGTAAAAACTGGACTGGCAGGGCATTGACCAAACTGCTAGAATATACATATGTTATGTGAAATTTGTGGAGTAAATCAAGCAACAACAAGACAACGTAGAATAACAAGTGCGGGAACCATTGATCGTAACTTGTGTGAAGCGTGTGCCCTTGAAGATAGAACTCAAACCCACTATAGCTCCCATAGATTTGAGCCATTCTCATTTGGTGGTGAATCACCGTTTTACGACATGTATGGTAAGTCCACTCAATCAAATGAAAACCAATCTCTCAATATTATGGACTATTTTACCGAAAGAGCTAAAGGAGTGCTTCAAAAGGCAACCGTAATAGCACAGGACCATAAACATGGAATGCTTGATACTGAGCATCTCCTATTGGCGCTTATTAGCGATGAAACTGTTGGAAAACGTTTACTAACAGAGCTTGGTGTATCGATAGAAGAAACGAAAAAATATATAGAAGCAACGGTTCCTCACGGCACATCACCCATAACACAGATTGAATACGGCCCGCGCGCAAAACGTGTTCTTGAACTGGCATTTGATGAGGCAAGACAACTTGGTCACAATTATGTTGGTAGTGAGCATATTCTCCTTGGTCTCATTCGTGAAGGCGAGGGTCTAGCAGCACAAATTTTTAAAAAAGTTGGAGTTACCTTGCTTTCTGCTCGAGAAAAAATCTCACAAAATGAGGGGTCTTTGCGTAATGATGGAGCTTATCCAACCCAGTCTGAAACACCAGGTCTTGATGAATTTACTCGAGATTTAACCCAAGAAGCACGTGAGGGAAAACTTGATCCAGTTATTGGTAGAGCTGGCGAAATAGATCGTATAATTAATATCTTGTCGCGCCGTCGCAAAAATAACCCTGTTCTTATTGGTGAACCAGGAGTTGGTAAAACAGCAATTGCAGAGGGTTTAGCAAACAAAATTATTCAAAATGACGTACCTGAGCCACTTTTAAACAAACGCTTATTAGCACTTGATATGGGAAGTTTAATTGCAGGAACAAAATATCGTGGTGAGTTTGAAGAGCGTATGAAGGTCCTTTTGGATGAAATTCAAAAAAACAAGGATTCACTCATTTTGTTCATTGATGAGCTACATACAATTGTTGGAGCAGGTGGAGCAGAAGGAGCAATCGATGCTTCAAATCTTTTAAAACCATCTCTGGCTCGAGGAGATCTACAGGCAATTGGTGCAACAACACTTGATGAGTATAAAAAACATATCGAAAAAGATGCAGCACTTGAACGAAGATTTCAGCCTGTTATCGTACCAGAAAACACGGTTCCCCAAACAATTGAGATTCTTCAAGGCCTAAAAGATAGGTACGAGGCTCATCATCGAGTAAAAATTTCAAATGAAGCTATCATTTCATCAGTTGAGCTGTCTGATAGGTATATTAATGATCGTTTTTTACCAGACAAAGCAATAGATTTAATTGATGAAGCCTCTGCCGAAGTGAGACTTCGCACAATAGCTCCACCAGAGAATCTTGAAGAGGTAAGAAAAACTATTGCACAAAAGAAAAGAGAACTATCAGAAGCAACCTCTAATAATGAAAACGAAAAAGAAAAAACTCTGAAAAAGGAACTTCTTGATTTAGAAACTACCGAAAAAGATATTACTGATATCTGGAACCAATCAAAAGGAACTGAAACACCTGAGGTTAAAGCTGAAGATGTGGCGGTCGTATTATCAAAAATGACCGGTGTCCCTATTACTAAACTCACAGAGGAAGAAAAAGATAAGTTACTTCGTCTTGAAGAACAACTTCACCAAAGAATTGTTGGACAAGATGAGGCTATTGGAGTTGTATCAAATGCAATTCGAAGAGCACGATCTGGCCTTAAAGATAAAAATAAGCCAATTGGGAGTTTTATGTTTTTGGGATCAACTGGTGTAGGGAAATCAGAGTTGGCAAAAGCACTTGCTGAAGTTATGTACGGCGATGAATCTCACTTACTTAGATTAGATATGAGCGAATATCAAGAGCGCCATACTGTTGCACGACTTATTGGTTCTCCTCCAGGTTATATTGGTCATGATGAAGGTGGACAGCTTACAGAATTAGTTCGTCGAAACCCATACTCCATTATATTTATGGACGAAATTGAAAAAGCGCATGATGATGTATTTAACATTTTATTACAAGTGCTTGATGACGGACGTTTAACTGACGGTCAAGGTAAAACTGTTGATTTTAAAAATACAATTATTATTATGACTTCAAATCTTGGTGGTACTCTTTTACAGAAAGCCAAAACTCCCAAAGAAAAAGAGCTCGTTGAAAGCCAGATTGAAGATATATTAAAACAAACCTTTAGACCTGAGTTTCTAAACCGTATTGACGAGTTTGTTATCTTCCATACGTTAACCAAAGATAACATCAAAAAAATAGTTGGACTTGAACTTGAACACACCAAGCGTTTAGTATCAGCTCAAAATATGGGAATTACTTTTGGAGAAGGCGTAGAGAACTATTTGGTTGAAGCCGGATTTGATCCTGAGTTTGGTGCCAGACCACTTAAACGCCTTATTCAACGTGAGATTGAAACAGGCATTTCGAATTTACTCTTATCTGAAAATGTAGCAAGTAGATCAAACATTACCGTCTCAGTAAATAGCGATAATGTGATACAATTTGCCCATGCAAAACCAAGAAAAAGTAAACCCACGATTTGATTTTAACGTTGGGGACACAGTTATTGTAAGTTCCCTTATCGCAGAAGGTGAAAAGACACGAACTCAAAAGTTTGAGGGTGTTGTTATTGCACAAAAAGGTACTGGAATTACACGAACATTTATGGTTCGCAGAGTTGGTACCGATGAAATAGGTATTGAGCGAATATTTCCAGAATTTTCTCCGCTTGTTGAGAATGTTGAAGTAAAGCGTAAAGGTGCACCTCGTCGATCTAAACTATACTTTCTTCGCGATCGTAAAGGCCGACGCGCAACATACGTTAAAGCAAGCAAAGAATAAGTACCCTCCTTTGTATTTCTTTTAGACTATTTTTTATCATATAATCATGATATGGAAGACCGTATGCAGGTAGGTGCTTGGGGAGAACACCGCGCAACAACATATTTAGTCGAAAATGGTTTTACAATTCTTGCGCGAAACTGGAGATTTAAAAACAGGCATGAGATTGATATTGTGGCAACTAAGGATGATGAACTCGTTGCAATTGAGGTTAAAACGCATGCTTATCCTCAAGAAACGATGCCATTTGAACAGGTTACAAAAAGTAAGTCAAGGCAAATTACCCAAGCTCTCGAGATTTTTGCAAAGGAGCATAATGCCCACAACATGCCACTACGTATTGATGTAATCAGTATTATTAGGCACCCATTTTCACTAGAATATTTTAAATCAGCTGATTTTACGTTATAACACTTAAAACCAGCCATTGATAATAAGATGCAAATCATTGATAATTTTGACATGAACAACCTTTCGGGACTTTTTGAAAAAACACAAGAGAAACTATTAAATCCAGATAAAAATGTTTCACAAGAGTTTCAGATTTTTGGTGTGCATATTGCCGAACAGCTAAATGACATGTCTCATAAATCGTTATATATCAAGCTTGCAAAGACAGAGCCTCGTTCACGGCTACACAAAACACTTCAATTTGTTCTTGACTATCCCAATGCTAAGTCAAAAGGTAAATTATTTATGTATAAGCTAAAAGAATTAAGAAAATCAGAAAAATTATGAATGTATCTGAAATTGACGTAATAATGAGACTTCTGATCTCTGCTGTTTTAGGTGGAATGGTAGGAATTGAATGAGAGAGTGCTCACAAGTCGGCAGGATTAAGAACCCATATCTTCGTTTCTATGGGATCAACTTTGTATACATTAATCGCCGTGTCAGGTTTTCTTGAACTTTACGGTAGTGTTGTATACGACCCATCACGAATTATTTCTGCAATTCTAACTGGTGTCGGGTTTATTGGGGCTGGGGTAATCATTCATCGGTCAGATCACCACGTTTAAGGAATAACAACAGCCGCAGGTGTATGGGTTTCTGCTGGAATTGGCATTGCTGTTGGTATTGGTTATTATTTACTTGTCATAACTGGTGTAATCATAACGCTGGTAACGCTTTTGGGATTAGAACAACAAAAAAGAAAACCGCAAGGTGAAGATACTTCTGAAGACTAAAAACAGTAAAACCCCTTAGAACTTACAGCATAAAACGGGTAGGAACATTATATGTATGCACGTATACGTGCAACTTGTAGTGGTGGGTCCGGTGGGATTCGAACCCACGACACCCGGCTTAAAAGGCCGGTGCTCTAACCAACTGAGCTACAGACCCACGATAATAAATCACAACTTCCAGCAAACAAACAACAACCGTACCCATTCATCTATTGTGGTTCCAAAGTTTGATGTATTCAGCAAACTCAAAAAAACATGTACTCTTGTTTCAGAGTCCCACAGTTTTGTTCCAGTAAACGTATACTAGAATTCCCCCATATTATAACTAATTTGAGATAAATGGCAACAAACTATTTATTGACCATCTCTTCCCACTGAATAAGTTAAGATACATATGCGACATTGAGAGATGAGGGGAGGTGTTGGGATGCGAATGAAAGCGTACCCGATAATGAGTAGAATTAAAGGGTTGAAGGAGGTGAATACCATGCTTTCAAGCCTACGAAGATATTCACAAAGTGAGGTTGCTCAACAGCGGATGA
>Ga0210041_1002523_pt1 | contig 15281 bp, 7 predicted proteins | sample CryGeymeta201503_FD_183973 | JGI IMG/M metagenome (GOLD analysis project Ga0210041, IMG submission 183973) | Groundwater microbial communities from Crystal Geyser aquifers in Utah, USA - Crystal Geyser metaG 2015-03 (SPAdes) (version 2) | ecosystem: Environmental > Aquatic > Deep subsurface >... | reverse complement strand
CTACACGCCGCACGAGGTTTCCGTGCTCATGTCCGAGATCATCGCGCACCATGTGAAAGACAGGGAAACCATCCAGATTTACGACTCCACCAGCGGCTCTGGCTCGCTCTTGCTCAATATCGGCCAGTCCATCGCCAAGCACATGGCGGATAAGGACAACATCAAATACTTCGCCCAGGAGCTGAAGGAAAACACCTACAACCTCACGCGCATGAACCTCGTCATGCGCGGCATCCTGCCCAGCAATATCGTCACCCGCAACGCCGACACCCTGGAAGACGACTGGCCGTACTTTGACGATCAAGACCCAGTCAATACCTACAACCCGCTGTACCTCGACGCCGTCGTCTCCAATCCGCCCTATTCGCAAAAGTGGGACCCGCAGCACAAAGACAGCGATCCCCGCTACGCCCGCTTCGGACTCGCGCCCAAGTCCAAGGCCGACTACGCCTTTCTCCTGCACGATCTTTACCACCTCAAGCCGGGCGGCATCATGGCCATTGTCTTGCCCCACGGTGTCCTGTTCCGAGGCGGTGAGGAAGGCGCAATCCGCAGGAATCTGATCGAAAACGACCACCTCGAAACCATCATCGGTCTGCCGTCCAACATCTTCTTCGGCACCGGCATCCCCACCACCATCCTCGTGCTCCGGCAAAAACGCGAGAGCAGCGATGTCCTCATCGTGGATGCCTCCAAAGGCTTCGCCAAGGAGGGGAAAAACAACAAACTCCGCGCGTCCGACATCAAAAAAATCGCGGATACCGTGATCGGGCGCGTCACCGTGCCGCGCTACAGCCGCCTCGTTCCCAAGACCGAGCTTCAGGCCAATGACTACAACCTAAACATCCCGCGCTATGTGGATTCCTCCGAGCCCGCCGAGAACTGGGATCTCTACGCCTCCATGTTTGGCGGCATCCCGCGGAAGGAATTGGATGCCCTGGCGGATTTCTGGAAAGCCTTTCCCAGCCTGCGCGCCGCGCTCTTTACCGACAACGGCACGCCCTATGTAGCGCCACAGGTGGAAGACCTCGCCCAGGCCACCCGCGAACATACCGAGGTGACGAAATACGGCAAAATATTCACCGCCGCCTTTGCCGATTTCACGCCCTGGCTGCGCCGCGCATTGCTGGAGCAGATGCTCACCCTTCAGATTCCCCGGCAGGAGGCACTCATCAGCGAAGAGCTGTTTGCCCGCCTCGCCCTCCTGCCTCTCATTGACAAATACCACGCCTACCAAATCCTCGACGATCACTGGCAACCCATCGCCATCGATCTGGAAATCCTCCAGACCGAGGGCTTCGATGCCTCCCGCGTCGTTGACCCCAATTTCGTCACCAAAAAGAAAGATGGGAAAGACGTTGAGGTGCAAGATGGCTGGAAAGGCCGAATCATGCCCTTCGAGCTGGTGCAGATGACGCATCACAAAAAGGAGCTGGCCGCGCTGCGTGAAAAGGAAACCCGCCTCAGCGAAATCACCGCCTCCCTTGAGGAAATCTTGGAGAGCCTCAGCGAAGAAGAAAAGGCCAACGACACCGTCAACGACGCGGGCGACAAGTTCGTCAATGCCGCCGTCGCCAAGGAGGCGAAGCACCTGCTCGCCGAGGCGAAAAAATCAGTCCGCTTTGACCCCGAATCCTGGGAGGCCAAGATCATCCAAGCCGCCGACTGGCTCGCCGAGGAGAAAACCCTGAAAGCGGCAATCAAACAAGAAGCCGCAGTCCTGCACCTCAAGACCAAGAAAACCATTGAAGGCCTGAGCGACGCGCAGGTGCACGAACTCCTCGAACGCAAGTGGATCACGCCCCTTAGTGACGAGCTCCACAGTCTGCCCGATCAGCAGATCGAAGGCTTGACCCGCAAGCTCGAAGCCCTCGTGCAAAAGTACCAAATCACCTACGCCGACAATGCCCGGGAAATCCAGCAAACCGAAACCGAGCTGGCGGGCATGATTGCAGAACTGGACGCGAACGAGTTTGACCTCAAAGGCCTCACCGAGCTGAAAACCTTGCTCACGGGAAGCTGAGATGAAGGAACATACAACCAGCAAAGTGCCGCAGATTCGCTTCAAGGGGTTTGAAGACGGATGGCTAGAAGACCAACTAGAGGAACGAGTCGAATTCTTTAGTGGGCTCACATATTCGCCCCGCAACGTTCAGAAAGGAGTTGGAACTCTTGTATTGCGGTCATCCAATGTCAAAAACGGTGAGATTGTTAATGCAGACAACGTCTATGTTGACCCAAAGATTGTTAATTCAAAATATGTCGAAGTAGGTGACATCGCCGTCGTGGTTCGAAACGGATCACGTTCTCTTATTGGTAAGCACGCGCAGATAAAGAACAGAATGGATAACACAGTCATCGGCGCGTTTATGACTGGAATCCACTCAGAAAATCCTACGTTTACCAACGCATTGCTCGATACCCCACAATTCGATAAAGAAATTGCAAAAAACTTAGGGGCGACAATCAACCAAATCACAACCGGAGCATTTAGACAAATGATGTTCCGGTTTCCAAGACGCACCGAACAAACCCAAATTGGCGAATATTTCCGAGAGTTGGATCGGCTGATTGGGCTGCATCAACGCAAGCATGACAAGCTGGTGAAGCTGAAAAAAGCGATGCTCCAAAAGATGTTCCCGCAACCCGGCGCCACCACCCCCGAAATCCGCTTCAAAGCCTTCTCGGGGGAGTGGCTGGAGAAGAAGCTGGGAGATTGTGTACTAATCCAAAGAGGCGGTTCCCCACGCCCAATCGAAAATTTCATCACGCAGGATGCAAACGGAATCAACTGGGTGAAAATCGGCGACGTCAAAGTTGGATCTAGATACATCACGCAAACCGAAGAAAAAATTAAGCCGGAAGGTGTGTCCAAATCGCGCGAAGTTTTCAAAGGCGATCTGATTCTTTCCAACTCGATGAGTTTCGGGAGGCCATACCTCATGGCTATCGATGGGTGCATCCATGACGGCTGGCTCCTGATTAGAAACGACAAGAACTTATTTGATCTGGATTACCTGCTACAGCTCCTTTCCTCAGAAACCATGACGGAGCAGTATCGTTCGTTGGCTGCCGGTGGAGTGGTAAACAATTTGAATAGTGCGCTAGTTCAATCCACAAACATCTCTTTTCCCGATAAACCAGAACAACAAAAAATCGGCACCTACTTCCGCTTACTGGACGAGCTGATTACCAAACACGCGACCCAGCTCCAAAAGCTCCAACAGATTAAATCTGCCTGCTTGGAAAAGATGTTTGTCTAAGCCTTTTACCGATCACCTATGACCACCTTTTCCAAAGAATCCGAATTTGAAGCCGCCGTCATCCACGAGCTGCGCCAGCGCGGCTGGGGCGACGCGGAAGTCATCAAGCACCCGAGCGAGGCGGACTTGCTGGCGAACTGGAAGCAAATCCTGTTTGAGAACAATCGCGGCAAGGATCGGCTCAATGAAGTTCCGCTCACGGACGGCGAGATGCAGCAGATCATGGAGCAGATCACCGCGCTGCGTACCCCGCTCAAGCTCAACGGCTTCATCAATGGCAAAACCGTCGCCATCACCCGCGACAATCCAGCGGACGGGCTGCACTTTGGCAAGGAAGTGAGCCTGAAAATCTACGACCGCCACGAGATCGCCGCAGGGCAGAGCCGCTACCAGATCGTGCAACAACCGCGATATGCCCGTGGCTCGCAGCTCCTCAATGACCGGCGCGGCGACCTCCTGCTGCTCGTCAATGGCATGCCGGTGATCCACATGGAGCTGAAGAAGAGTGGCGTGGCGGTGAGCCAAGCCTACAACCAAATCCAAAAGTATTCGCGTGAGGGGATTTTCAGCGGCCTCTTTTCGCTCGTTCAAATCTTCGTGGCGATGGAGCCAGCCGAGGCGCTTTACTTCGCCAATCCCGGGCCGGATGGGAAGTTCAACAAGGACTACGCCTTCCACTGGGCGGACTTCAATAACGAGCCGATCAACGATTGGAAGACCTTCACGTCCAGGCTGCTGTCCATCCCCATGGCGCATCAGCTCATCGGCTTTTATACGGTGGCGGATGAGTCCGACGGCGTGCTCAAAGTGATGCGCAGTTATCAGTATTACGCCGCTCACGCCATTTCCGACAAAGTGGCGAAGACGGATTGGAAAAACCCGAACCGCCTCGGCGGCTACATCTGGCACACCACCGGCTCGGGCAAGACGATGACGAGCTTCAAGTCTGCCCAACTCATTGCCAATTCCAAGGATGCAGACAAGGTGGTTTTCCTGCTCGACCGCATCGAGCTGGGCACGCAGACGCTGGAGAACTACCGCAACTTCGCCGGAGACGGCAACCAAGTGCAGGCCACGGAATACACGGGAGTGCTCGTCAAGAAACTCAAGAGCACCGATCCCGCCGATACCCTGATCGTGACCTCTATCCAGAAGATGAGCCGACTCAAGGATGAGGAGGACGGGCTGAAAGCGCACGATCTTGAAACCATGCGCGCCAAGCGCATCGTTTTCATCGTGGATGAATGCCACCGCTCCACCTTCGGCGATATGCTTATTTATATCAAAGAGAGCTTTTCCGGCGCGGTCTTCTTCGGCTTCAGCGGCACGCCCATCCACAAGGAAAACGTCCGCAAAGACAACACCACGACCGATGTCTTCGGTGATGAGCTGCACCGCTACAGCATCGCCGACGGCATCCGCGACAAAAACGTGCTCGGCTTTGACCCCTACCAAGTGCTTACCTATCGCGACCGTGACTTGAGGCAGGCCGTGGCGCTGGAGAAAGCAAAAGCTGCTACGGTGGCTGAAGCATTTGCCGATGCTGCGAAAAAGAAGGTTTTCAACCGCTACATGAACGACGTGCCGATGGCGGGACACCGGGATAGCTCCGGCGTCTATCAAACCGGTATCGAAGACCATCTGCCCAACACCCAATACAGCCGCGACGAACACCAGAACGCGGTGATTCAAGACATTGCCGATAACTGGGTCACCCTGAGCCAGGGCAGTAAATTCCACGCCATTTTTGCCACGAGCAGCATCACGGAAGCCATCGTATACTACCGCCTGATGAAGGCGCAGTGCCCGGAGTTGAAAATCACAGCGCTTTTCGATCCTCATATCAGCGATGAAGACGGCGGCGCTGATCCCGTCTTCAAAACTGCTGGCCTCGTCGAAATTCTGGAAGATTACAACGCAGCTTACGGGCACAAGTTCGACCTCGGGAGTCACGGCAATTTCAAAAAAGACCTCGCCGCGCGTCTCGCCCACAAAGCGCCCTACATCCGTATCGAAGCCGAGCCCGAGAAACGGCTCGATCTGCTGATCGTGGTGAATCAGATGCTCACCGGCTTCGACTCGAAATGGGTGAACACGCTCTACCTCGACAAGCTGTTGGAGTATGAAAACATCATTCAAGCTTTTTCTCGCACCAACCGCCTGTTCGGGCCGGACAAGCCCTTTGGTACCATCCGTTACTATCGCAAACCGCATACGATGAAGCGAAACGTCGCTGCCGCCGTGAAGCTTTATTCCGGCGACAAACCGATTGGCCTCTTCGCGGATCGCTTGCCGATTAACTTGGAGCGGATGAACGCAAGCTTTGCCGAAATCACCGCCATTTTCAGCACAGCGGGTATCCCAGATTTCATGAAGCTGCCGGACGACCTCACGGCGCGCGCGGCCTTTGCCAAGCAGTTCAATCAATTCAGCGCCATCCTGGAGGCCGCAAAGATCCAAGGCTTTACTTGGGAGAAGTCGGTTTATGAATTCGGCGAAGCCCCCAAGACGCAAGTCCAGCTTGACATTAGTCACCATCAATATCTGACGCTTTTGCAGCGCTACAAAGAACTGGGTGTGGGTGGCGGCGGTGGCGGCGAGAGCATTCCCTTCGAGATCGATAGCCACATCACCGAAATCGACACGGGCAAGATCGACGCCGACTACATGAATTCGCGCTTTGCGAAATATCTCAAAGTCCTGCAAAGCGGTGATGAGCAGGTCAAAGAAGCGACCTTGGCCGAGCTGCACCGTTCCTTTACATCGCTCTCCCAAGAGGACCAAAAAATCGCCGAAATCTTTCTTCACGACATCCAGCGCGGTGATGTGCAGATCGACACCCACCGCACCTTCCGCGATTACCTCGCTGACTATCAGGGCAAGGCAAAGAATCAGAAAATCGCGGCCATTGTGGCGCTCCTCGGGGTGGATAAAGCGAAGCTCATCGCCTTCATGAACACCCATGTCACTGAAGCCAATCTACATGAATATGGCCGGTTCGATGACCTCAAGGCAACGATCGACAAACAGAAAGCCAAAGCCTACTTCGAAGCACTCGAAGGACAAACGCTCCCGGCCTTTAAGGTGAATATCAAAGCAGCCAGCCTGCTGCAAAGGTTTATCCTCGAAGACGGCTTTGAACTCAAAGAGACGGATCATTCCTCATGATCTAGCTCGGCTCACTCGACGCCAAGGTGCGGGAGCTCTACACCCAGCAGCAGATTTCCGACACGCCATCTACATCCTCGTACACATGGTTCATGCTGCTGCATGGGGTGAAGGATTAGGAGTTCGAGATTTACCATGGCAACACTCTGACCAACGGCTGTGGCCTCCTGTGCGAACTCAATCCCGCTAAAAAGTCCCAGTTCGACGCCATCGTCGCCAATCTGCCCCTCAGCTATTTTGACGAGTTGGAGCTGTCGCTTTTGGCGTGAACATCAGAGCGTGCGTTCAAGGCGAGATACCAGAAAATTGAGTGTCTCTTTCTGCACGAAGCGGAAATGAGAACCATAAATTAGGCTTCCCAATACCTGCCGTTCGCCTACGTCTCCATTGGCCGAGCACTGGACGGTCAAGCTAGTTCAAAGAAAAGGCCTTCAATCGCAGTCAGCCGCTATGACCAATATACGGCCAAAGCAGTCGTTTGTTGGTGACCTGATTCGGACTGGCTGCGATCATCGACAGTTCAAACCTTCATGCATACTCCGTTAGAAGTAGAATAGACCATCTTGATATTGCACGGGTAATCGGATGAACATCACTGCAACACAAATTGTAGATTGGGCCGACACCAAGGCAGCTCAAAACGATCTTCCTCGCTTGATTCGACGTTTATGCTTCAATGCAGGCTCAACCCGTCAAATTGCTTTTCCCGCTGGCGACTCAAGCTATACGCCTGGTTGGGACGGGGTGCTTCATAGCGAACTGGGCAACGCATGGGTTGCAGTAGGTGCGTCCCGTTGGGAGATGGGATGCGACAAAGGAATAACCAGCAAGGCCAACGGCGATTATCAAAAGCGGACTGAACAAACCACTGAAGCAGAGCGCTTAACCACGACTTTTGTGTTCGTCACTCCCAGACGTTGGAGCACTAAATCCAAATGGCTTGCCGAGCATCGCGCGAAATCGGAATGGGCCAATGTATTGGCTTTCGATGCTGAAGACTTGGAACAATGGCTGGAGCAAACTCCGGCAGTCGCTCTGCAATTTGCGGAAGAGCTCGGACTCAGTGGCTGGGGCGTTGAAAGCCCGGCGCGTTACTGGCAGTTATGGTCTCAGCAATGCTCACCCGCGATTACACCAGAGGCATTTTTCATTGACCGTGCCCAGACGCGAGAACGGTTGATAGAAAAATTCAACAGTTGTCTGAGCCAGAACACGCAACATACCCTTGCCGTCAGCGCCGACAGCTTGGAAGAGGCCACGGCTTTTGTGGTCGCTGTACTGAACGGCTGTCCGGAGCTTATCGGGTCGGCGCTGGTAGTGACGGCTCCAGAAGGTTGGCGCTTCGTGGAGGCGAATCATCAACTGCGCATTGCCATTGCCTCCCGCACCGAGATTGCGGCTACGCCGACCCTGCGCGATGGCTTGCTTATCATCGTTCCTCATGCCGTCGGAGACGTTGCAGGAAAGCCGCAAGGTGATGAAATTATGTTGGAACGACCGAGAATATACGACTTCGAGAAAGCGCTGGTTTCCATCGGCATGGAGGAGTCTGATGCCAACCGGTATGCACTTGCCACCGGGCGCTCGTGGTCAGTATTACGACGCCAACGCGCCACCAATCCTGCGATCCGCCGTCCCGCATGGCTTGATGCACCACAAGCGCCTAGCCTTGTCATCTTGTGTCTGCTCGGCGCATGGTCAGAAAGCAAGGATGCGGACCGGGTGGTGGTCAGCCAATTGGCTGGCAAACCATATGAAGAAATCGAGCGCGACCTTCGCGAGCTATCACAACTGGACGATTCGCCGGTCTTGAGAATCGGGACAGTGTGGAAGGCGAAATCGCCATTGGAATTGCTTGATCTGTTCGGCAGTCGAATCACTCGCGATCAATTGGACAGGTTCTTTAGCATCGCCCAGGAAATTCTTGCAGCCCCAGACCCGCAACTGGAGTTGCCGGACAGCGAAAGATACGCTGCCCAGATACACGGCAAATTTAGGCCGTATTCTGATCTGCTGATCGAGTCGCTTTGCGACGCGCTGATCAAGCTGGCAGTTCGCGGCGCCGATCAACCCGGCCTTCAGGATTTGCATGTTGAAGTACGCGTAGGCTTATTGATTCGCGATCTTTTGGATACCGCCGACGGGGAACGCTGGCTTTCACTTGCCTCCTATCTTCCAGCCTTGGCCGAGGCTGCGCCGGATGCCTTTCTGGTCGCGATAGAAAAAAGTTTGAATACGGCTGATGCAGCAGTGACAAGATTGTTAACCGAGACTGCCGAGTCGGGTTCTTTCGGGGGGCGCTGCTGGCATGCTGGTCTGCTCTGGGCTTTGGAGATGCTGGCTTGGGCGCCAAAGCGCATGGCACGTGTGGCGCTGATATTGGCTCAATTGAGTCATATTCAAATAAGAGGGAACTGGAGCAACTCTCCGAAAAACTCTCTGTTTGGTATTTTTCGCACTTGGTTGCCGCAGACTGCGGCTGATGTTCAGCAACGGATAAAGGTTCTCGACCTATTGATTGCCCGAAAGCCCGAAGTGGCTTTCAATATACTCGAAGGGCTTGTTCGGAATGGCCCACAGATGGCTACGCCTGCCGCACGGCCAAAATGGCGGGACGACGATGCGGGTGCTGGTCGTTCGGTGACCAACGTAGAGTACTGGCAAATGCATCACGCTGCCAGAGAGCGTTTGCTTCAATGCAGTGCTGGCGATGCACAACATATTGCCAAGCTGTTTGAGCATACCGATTTGCGCGACAAGCATGAACGCACCAAGGCGTTGGCCTTGGCGGAGCCGTTCACACAGTCATCCGCCTCCGATGAGGATCGGGAAGCCATCCGTTCAAGCCTGCGAAGAAAGATTCATTGGCATCGTAATTATGACGAAACCCAAGGCGAAGCCCTGGATGAACTATTGAGCGCTGCCGAATCCTTGTACGAATGTCTTTCCCCATCTGATTTGATAGTTCGCCACCGCTGGCTATTTTTGAATCACTGGGCGAATTTGCCCATCAGGACGCGAGACGAGGATGTCAGTGCCAGAGGTGGGCAGCAGGAGGCCGCAAGAAACTCCGCATTGATCGAGGTGTTTCAGGCGCTCGGTATGGAGGGGGTTGAGCGCATGGTCGGGGAATGCGGCAATGCGCATGTAGTTGGGGCGGCCTTGGCTGCCACAGAATGCGGTAAAGATAAATGGGGGGAGTGGGTCGCGGAAAAGGGCGGTGAATTTACTTCCGGTGCACCGATGACTCTTTGCATCTCTGGCTTATTGTGTTGGATGCCCGAAACTCACTCTACGTCCCTCATTCTGGAAGTATTAGCGCAAGCCGACGCCAAAAACTGGGATGCTGAAAAACGGGCTCGCTTCCTCGTATTGGCGCGCTTCGAGCGGGCAAGTTGGGAACAGGCAGCAGCATGTGGAACCGAGACAGAGAAAGCTTATTGGTCGTTAATCAATCCCGTGCACTTGGGAAGGGAAAATGCCGATATGGATTTTGTGCTGCGCAAACTACTCGATGCAAAACGCCCGAGAACGGCATTGTGTTGCTGCCAGTATGATTTAAAGCCGGTGGATGCCAAGCTGCTTTTCGAGATGTTGCAGCGATTCATGAGTGGAGAGGAGCCACAAGGGACATTATTGGAATCATGGCATTTGGGTAAGATGCTTGAACGACTGGAGCAATCCGGGGAGATTGAGAAGCCTGCGCTTATTCAACTTGAATTCGGACTGTTCCCCGCGCTTAGATATGGACAAGAGGCAAGTGCAGCATTGCTATACGATTCCATTATGTCTGAGCCTTCACTCTTTGCAGAATTGATACGTATCCTCTACAAGCCTGCACATGGCGAGCGAGAGGAGCCGGTTACCGATGCACTCAGAGAAGCTGCGGGCACCGCATGGAGCATTTTGCACGAATGTGCGCGTCAGCCGGGAACTCGGGCAGATGGAACCATAGACCGCGATGTATTTAAGCAGTTTATCAACGATGCACGGGAACTTTGCCGTCAGGATGATCGGCTTGATATGTGCGACCAGACATTAGGGCAGATACTTGCCCATGCACCTTCTGATGAGGACGGGTTATGGCCTTTCGCGCCAGCACGTGAAATATTGGAAGCTCATGAGATGGAAGAAATGCGGCAAGGCTTTATTATCGGGACGCATAATAAACGTGGCGTGACTTGTCGTTCACCAAGGGATGGTGGTGAACAGGAACGCGATCTTGCGGCGCACTACCGCAGTCATGCAGAGAAGCTGCACCTCACCCAGCCAACCGTAGCCAATTTACTGGATAAAATTGCGCGAAGCTATGAGCATGATGGAAAGCGCGAGGACATTGAAGCGAATCTTCGCAAAGAGGGATATTGATTACAAAGTAGATTTTTCAGCAAGCCGCACCGACAGCATTTCCAGGAAATCGCTACCGTCCGCTTTGGCCGACTTCCACTTCATTTCGGCCATAATTGGTTCTTCAACTTGATCATCCAGTGGATGAATGGAATGCCTAAAAAATGGTATAGACAGTCGTTTTCATTTGACAACAGTGAGGCAACGCAATGAGCGAATCAAAGAAATTCAAAGTAGGAACTCCAGGCAAAGGTAATTTTTGTAATCCTGATTGTCAGCCGTTTGATTTGGTAAGTCATACGAGCCACGTAAGCTCTGCAATTAACATAATTGAAGCGGGTGAAATTAGACCGTCTTTGGTTTTCGATGAATCGAAGTTAAATAAAGAACGCATTCTAGTTAGTTGGCTTTCACCGAACCATTGGACCAATGGTTTCCGTTATGGAAATGTAAGATTCGAATTTCAGTTCTCTAAGATTATTAAGAACAAAAAATTCTACTGGGTTGAAGCGATTGCCTATAAACCAAGTGCGTGCAGAATTCTCATTACGGACATTGATCGTGATTCTCAACTTACCCCCTATGATCCAAAATCACAAAATGGACCGTGGTGGTTTGATGAAGCTAATGGTAAACACTACTACAATGGTACGTACTGCCTTGAATTCATGATTGAAGCACCTATTAGCTTAAGCCATTTGAAGACACTCAACTTTGTAAAGCATCACAAAGATATGTGCTCAATCCATCGGAACAGCCCAAAAAAATGCCTAGAGATAGGTTTTGATGAATCAAAAGGTGGTGCAGCTTTTCTAACGAGGGCTGTTGTGGCGGGGATTGATTTGTCACAGATGAACTCGCATTTCGTTGAGGAAATTAAGGGAAATGAAAAGCCGTCAACAGAGCTTCAGTTTATATATGATGAATTCGCATTTATGCTCACTCGAAAAGTAGATTTTTCAGGAACGTTAACGGAAGAATCAGGAGAAAGTTTTGCAGTAATGCGGGCAATAATGTCGGCATATACTTTTGGTGCCAAAGATGATGCAAAATTGCTATGTGCAATGTTTGAAAATGATACAAGTTTTGCTAATGTAGCGGCAAAAATCCTTGCCAAAGTTGTAGGTCTAAAGGAGTGGGGGAAACTGGTCAGCTCTTAATCTGGATTATGGGCCAAAAGTGACGACTCGAAAAATTGAAACCGGACATCTTGGCGGGCTGCACCGACAGTATTTTCAGAAAATCGCCAGCGTCCGCAATGGCAATCATCCAGAACCCTTGCCGCGAAACAAATGGAATATCAAGTTGAAGTTCGGCTATTAGCACGCTGCAGATATGGCATCTCGCTAACTGTCTGCCTGCCATAAAGCGGTCGTCCATAATCAATTGAATTCAGGAGGCGCGACCGACTGGTATGGCCGATGAACTGATCTTCATGGTGAACGTTCTTCGGGTCTGGGACAGTCCGTCGCGACCGTCAGCAATCCGTCAGGCTGAAAAATTAGACAAGTGAGAATCTCAAACGACTGCTTTTTACCGTCGGTCGAAGTGTAAAATACCCCGCAAGAACGCTGATGATCGTGACCGGCTAGAAGCGGCGCCTGAACATGGCATCCCATATATCGCTTTGACCTATGTATCGTGATAATTTTAGAGTAGATGTCAAACAGCGTGCAACACTTTCCAGATTAGAGGTGGAAACAGCGTCCAATAGTTTCCACCTCAGTATGTAACCATCCGGCTTTTGAGCCGGGGGTATCTGGAGTGTTTTATATGGACATCATTTATGAAATCCGCCGACGACATTCGGTGCAAAAGCAAACGATCACGGCAATCGCCCGCGACATGGGCATATCCCGACCAACGGTGCGCAAGCATCTCAATACCGTTGAAGAACCCAAATACGAGCGGCTGCAACCAGCCTCGCCGAAGCTGGGTCAATTTGCAGAACAGCTAACTCAATGGCTGCTGGAAGAATCGAAGCTTCCACGGCCACGCCGCCGTAGTGCGCATCGGCTATTTGAAGGCTTGCAGGAAATCGGTTATATCGGCGCTTATGACAGTGTCCAGCGCTTTGTTAAACGCTGGAAATCCGGCAACACTGGCCCCAAGCTAACTGAAGCCTTCGTGCCGATGCTATTCCAGCCAGGCGATGCCTGCCAGTTCGACTGGAGTCAGGAGCAGGTAGAACTGGGCGGCATCATGCAAACCATCAAGGTGGCGCACTTCCGCATGGCTTACAGTCGCCAGATGTTCGTGGCGGCCTACCCGAGAGAAACACAAGAGATGGTGCTGGATGCTCACAGTCGCGCCTTCGCCTTCTTTGGCGGCGTTCCTGCCCGTCTGATCTACGACAACCTCAAGACCGTCGTCGATACCGTATACGTAGGCAAGGAGCGTCAATTCAATCGGCGTTTCTTAACGCTGGCCAACCATTACCTGTTTGAACCAGTCGCCTGCACACCGGCCTCCGGCTGGGAGAAAGGCCAAGTTGAGAATCAGGTGGGCAATGTACGGGAATGGCTGTTCACGCCACTGGCACGCTTTGCCTCCTTTGCCAAGCTCAATGATTGGCTTGCCACACGCTGCAAGGAATTGGCACAACGCAGCCATCCCACCCAGAGCCAGCGTACTATCGCCGCCTGCTTTGCCGATGAGCAGCCGCTGCTGCGGCCTGTCACGGCGCACTTCGACGGCTATGTCGAGCAGATGATGCGCGTGTCCTCGACCTGTCTGGTCAGGGTAGATCGCAACCGTTACAGCGTGCCGGCCAGTGTCGCCGGTCAGGCAGTTTCTGTCCGCACCACCGCTGATCAGATCCGTGTCGTGGCGCACGGCGAAGTGATTGCCGCACATCCGCGCGTGCTGGGTCGTGACCAATTGATCTGCGATCCCTGGCATTACCTGCCGGTACTGGAGAAGAAACCCGGTGCACTGCGCAATGGAGCGCCGTTCGTGACGTGGGATTTGCCCATCCCCATTCAGACCGTGCGTGACCGTATCCTGAAACAGCCCAAGGGAGATCGAGCCTTTGTCGAACTGTTGATGATGGCAGGCGAGGCGGGACTTGATGCGCTGACGGTTGCCTGCGAGCTGACACTGGAATGCGGTGTCGTCAGTGCGGCTGTCGTGATGAACGAGCTGCGCCGGCTGATCGCACCGCATCTGCCTGCCGTGGCAAACAACGTGCCGGATGGTATTGCATTAACAACTGAGCCTGTCGCCAATTGCCAGCGCTATGACTATCTGCTGGGAGCTAACAATGTCCATTAATCATGCTACGGGTTTAAAGGCGCTGCAGCTCTTTGGCATGGCCACGGCCTGGAGTGAGTTGCAGGCAGAGAAGCCCAAACAGGCTCATCGACCGGAGAGCTGGATGGAGCGGCTGATTGCGGCAGAACAAACGGAGCGCCAACTCAAGAGCCTGCGCTATCAGCTCAAGGCAGCCCGTTTCCCGATCCACCGTGATCTGACAGGCATTGACTGGAATGAAACGCCGCTATCTCAAGTGGTGGTTGAACAACTGGCAAGTGCCGCATTCATGGAAATTGCGCACAACCTGATTCTGGTGGGAGGTACGGGGACAGGCAAATCCCATCTGGCGACCGCCATCGGCGTAGCTGCAATCCATAAAGGCAAACGTGTGCGGTTCTTCAATGCGGTCGATCTGGTCAATCAACTTGAACGTGAGAAGAGCTTGGGGCGTGTCGGCAATCTGGCAAAGCAGCTTTGCCTGGTGGACGCAGTCATTCTGGATGAACTGGGCTATTTGCCGTTTCCGGCATCAGGCGGTGCGTTGCTGTTTCATCTCATTAGCCAGCTTTATGAAAAGACCTCGCTGATCATCACCACGAATCTCTCGTTCGGCGAATGGGTGCAGGTGTTTGGCGACGCCAAGATGACAACGGCTTTGCTCGACCGCATTACCCATCATTGTGAAATCCTCGAAACAGGCAATGATTCCTACCGCTTCAAACAGCGTAAAAATCGCCCTCAGAAAGCTGAAAAAGTGGAAACAATTGGACGCTGATTAGTGGAAAGTATTGGACGCTGTTTGACAAGAGTAGAACCTGAATGAATACAACAGGACGTAATCTGGTGCTACCAGGCAACATATTTCCGCCGTAATACTTGTTTGAAAAGAGGTGAGTGCATGGACATCTTCATCGGCTATCGCCGCGACGACGGAGGTCATGCGCGCGCGCTCTACGAAAAACTGCTCGACTGGTACGACGAGGATCGGATATTTATCGATCACGAGAGTATCGACCCGGGCGAGAAATTCACTGACAGGCTAGAGTCCGCAATCGCAGACTGCACCGTATTTATTGCCGTCATCGGCCCGCACTGGCTGTCCGACAAAAATCGCGAACGGCTGCAAGATATAAACGACATCACACGCGGCGATTAAGTCCGTAAACTGCTGTAAATAATGGGTGGGCAGCCACCGCTCCGGTTTGGTACATTGACGTTATCAAAGACGTTTCACAAACCAAAGGAGAA
>Ga0210041_1002521_pt1 | contig 15283 bp, 14 predicted proteins | sample CryGeymeta201503_FD_183973 | JGI IMG/M metagenome (GOLD analysis project Ga0210041, IMG submission 183973) | Groundwater microbial communities from Crystal Geyser aquifers in Utah, USA - Crystal Geyser metaG 2015-03 (SPAdes) (version 2) | ecosystem: Environmental > Aquatic > Deep subsurface >... | reverse complement strand
CCCGTTGCGAAGACCACCAGACCGGCTACCCAGAGCTGAAGGCCCAGTCCGATTGCGCCTGCCAGCGTGGCATTGGCAATCGCCAGCCCCCGCGGCGCTCCGCCCAGCAGGATAGGCTCGGTCAGCGCACGGTGGACCGGGACCACGAAGCCATCAGGCAATCCGGAGACGGCGCGCGCCATCAGACCAGCGCCCCGCCGCCGAAAGAGAAGAACGACAGGAAAAACGAGGATGCGGCAAAGGCGATCGATAGTCCGAAGACGATCTGGATCAGTCGCCGAAACCCGCCTGATGTATCACCGAAGGCAAGCGCCAGACCGGTGGCGATGATGATGATCACCGCTACGATCTTGGCGACCGGCCCCTGAATGGATTCGAGGATCGCCTGCAAAGGCGCTTCCCAGGGCATCGAAGAGCCCGCGGCATGCGCGGGCGTGGCAATGACCAGCGCCGCATAGGCAGAAAGGACGAAGGTGGGCAGGCCCGAGCGCGCCCGCGACATGGCACACGTCACGATGGATCTCCTTGCTTGGTGGGAAAAGGTGCGAGGATGTATTCGCCCGTCGCATTGAGACCGCGGAGTTCAGCCAGTTCGGACAGCTTGCGTCCTGCGCCGTCGCGCACGAGCACTGCGATAACGTCGATCGTCTCGGCGATCAGCGTGCGCGGGATAGTCATCACGCGTTCCTGGATCAGCTGCTCAAGCCGCCGTAGCGCGCCGAGCGCGCAGCCGGCATGGATGGTGCCAATCCCTCCCGGATGTCCGGTCCCCCAGGCCTTGAGTAGATCGAGCGCTTCGGCGCCGCGCACCTCGCCGATCGGGATGCGGTCGGGGCGCAGGCGCAGCGCGGAGCGGACAAGGTCGGACAGGCTTGCGACGCCATCCTTCGTTCGCAGCGATACGAGGTTGGGCGCTGCGCACTGCAGCTCGCGCGTGTCCTCGATCAGGACAACGCGGTCCTTGGACCCAGCAATCTCGGCGAGCAGTGCGTTGGTTAAGGTGGTCTTGCCGGTTGACGTCCCCCCGGCAACGAGGATGTTCTTCCGCGATGAAACGGCGGCGGCAAGAGCTTGTGCCTGGCAATCAGAGATGATGCCTGAAGCAACATAGTCAGTGAGCGTGAAGACCGCGGCCGCCGGCTTGCGGATCGCGAAACTGGGCGCGGCAACCACCGGCGGCAGCAGGCCTTCGAAGCGCTCGCCGCCTTCGGGCAGTTCGGCCGAGATGCGCGGGGCCCGGCCATGAACTTCGACACTGACATGATGGGCGACAAGCCGGATGATGCGTTCGCCATCGGCGGCCGACATCCGGCAATCGGTGGCAGCAAGGCCGGAGCCGAGCCGATCGATCCACAACCGGCCATCCGGATTGAGCATCACTTCGATTACCGTCGGCTCCTCCAGCCAACGGGTGACCTCGGGACCCAAGGCGGTGCGCAGCATCCGTGCGCCGCGTGACGAGGCTTCAGACCGGATGGGAATGATGCTCATGGTTTGCCCCGGATTTGCGCAACCGCTCATCGGCTGCGTTCGCAAGGCGCACTAAAAGGCCATCAGAAAGCCTTGAGGCAACAAGGATTTGGCAGCGTCGCAAGCTGGCGCGCAGACGGACAAAAGCGGCGGGTTGTCCGGGTATGGCCGCATGGCTTGCGATGGTTCATGTGCGCCCATGTGAAGAACGTGCATCGTACCGAAAGACTCGCGACGCCAACACTGGTCGGGCTTGACTTGCAGGACGGATTGGTGCCCGTGAACATAGCGTTACGGCGTGCCAATTATGTCTGCCGCTTTAGCCCGCGGACATGCAGCGCAAACAAATTCGTCGGGGTAATCGGTTTTTCATGTTCGCTTTTCTTCTCCTCGCAGCGGTACCGGCAGGTGAGGCTTTCATCTGCACGCCAACGGCTGTGTGGGATGGCGACGGACCCATCTGGTGCGAGGAAGGGCCAAGGATCAGGCTGGCAGGCATCGCGGCGCGTGAAATGGATGGTTCGTGCAGCCTTCGCCATCCTTGCCCAGACGCCACAGCCATCGCAGCGCGGGATGCTCTGGTGCGTCTGATAGGTCAGAAAACCGGACTGGGCCCGCACGGTCATGTCACGGTCAAGGGGCCGGCCATGCGCTGCCTTTCAAATGGTTCGGGCGGCGGCAATCGCACTGCTGCGTGGTGCGTCTCGCCGATCGGCGGTGACCTTTCCTGCGCGATGGTGGGAATGAAGATGGCAGAAAAGTGGGATCGCTATTGGCGTGGGCATCGCTGCCGATGAAAGACTGGGGGCAAGATGATGAGCCGCCTTCGCTCGCGCTGCGGATAGAGATCATTGCCCTTCTGATCGCATGGGCGATGACAGCTTTTCTTGTGATTATCACGATCCAGGCAGGCCTCTGAAGGGCCTGAGCTCCTCTTCACCGGTTTAGAACGCCGCTCTCTCACTCGGCAGATGCGATTCGCGGGCTTTCCGCGCATTCGCCGGCACGCATCAAGAGGCCAGATTGCGACCGGGATTTACGCGCCTCGAACAACGAAGCTCGAGGCAACACCATGCAAGACCAACAATCATATGGGTTAGCCAACGCAATGGCTGGCGAGCGCACGGCGTGATGGCAAACGTTACGCGGGCAATGTCGGCAAACTGAGCCCAGTCAGATTCAATCGCGAAACCGCAAAAGACGAGCCTTCCCGGATGCAAGCGATCGCAGTCCTGACCGGCATGCAAAACGGTGGCTGATATTGGAAGCGCTTACGTCGGCCAGCGTAACCCGATCACACGGAAAAAAAGCGGGTTTGCGCGCCTTGCGGGCCGGGGTCCGCCTGTCGCTGCGTCGCGGGCGATCAGGGTGCGGTCAACCGGATGCGATTTGGTTACAAAGGGCCAGTCAATTGTCCCAATCCGGCGCGGGTCTGGCGAAGCTCGACATTGGGGCTGTTCAGAAGGTTAAAATTTAGCTAACTCATCAATCAGAGCAAAGGGGGGCCGAAAACGCGGCCCGCTTGGCCAGGCGTCTCGAAGAAAACGATGATCTTCATCGCGGGGCGTTGGACCAGAAATTGCTCATCCAGATGCGCTGCATTGGCTGGAATTGCGATTGTGGTGCTCGCCGAGAATTTCTCAATTGGGGAAGATTTTATATGAAGAAGATCATTTTCGCGACCGCCACGGCCGCACTGTTCAGCACCTCCGCTTTTGCCGCTCCGAGCGACACGCAAGATTTTGACATCAATGCCACCGTCACTCCCGAGTGCAGCATGGAAAATCCCACCAACATCGACCTCGGTCCGCTGTCGATCAACGAAGATCCGGGCGAAGGCGCGCTGCTCCTCGACAATCCGGCTCCGTCGAGCCCGCAGACGATTTACATCAGCTGCAACACCGATGCGACGTTCTCGATCAACACCCTGAACCGCGCCCTCAAGACCAACGCCCCGGTGACTGATACCAACCAGTTCACCAACCAGATCCGTTACGATCTGACGCTGACCCCGGACCGGGCAACCAACTTTGCGGGTGTGGGCTCGTACAAGCCGCGCGTTCAGGCCCCGGGTGCCATCAACGCGGCAGCTCAGCCGACTGGCGAATTCCATGCCAACTACCAGCTGGTCGTCGGCTACGAAGCCCCCAACGTGAACAACAAGCGTCCGGTCGCGGGCACCTACACCGAAACGGTGACCTTCACGGTTGCGGCGATCTGATTTCAACGCTGTGATGAATTGAAAAGGGGAGGGGCTGGCCCCTCCCCTTTTTGTATCCAAGCCGTGCATCATACGCGCTGCGCGAATGAATACCCTACGCGGTCACAATCGCCTGCGCGGGCCCTCTAGAGATGCGCCTCGGAGTTGAACGTTGGTCAGCTTGGTGGAGTGAGTGTGCTAGTAGCGCGCTATGTCGGAATGCATTGGTGGTCGTGAGGCCATTCCCAAAGAGGTTGAAGCGTTCTAGGTTTTCCGCCTATGCAAACGCCGGATTAACGGGGGAGTTTGAACTTGGTCTATCCTTTTGGGGTGCGCTCGCGGGCGCTCATGGCCCTGTGCCTTTTTAGCCTTGCGACAACCTTTCCGAACGCTGCGATGGCGTCGCGGGTATCTCCGATGATTATCGATATGACGCCAACGGGTCGTGCTTCGGTCGGTCGGGTGGAACTGACCAATGACGCAGACCGGGCGATTGCCTACGAAGTGCAGATGATGCGCGGCGATGTATCATTGACCGGCGAGCTGGCGCTGACCCCTGCTGACGAGCAATTCCTTGTGTTTCCGCCACAATCCGTGATCGAAGCCAATTCCCAGCAGGTCTTCCGGATTCAGTATGTCGGTGAAGAAGCGCTGGACGCTTCGCAAATCTACTACCTTGCGATCCGCCAGGTGCCGGTCGCGTTCGATGAGGGTCAAAACCAGGTCCAGGTTGTGGTGAACTACAACGTTCTGGTGAACGTGGTTCCTGACGGAACCAATCCACAGCCTGCGGTGCGCGAGGCGCGATACGTGGAAAGGCCAAAGCAGGCTGACGATGCCGCCGAAAATTCTGCTGACACGCCGCCTGCCGATGCCGGTAGCGAGAATTCACAAACAGTCGCTGAGACCGAACGGGGACTGCTGGTCGATCTCGGGAATGATGGATCGCGTTACTATTTTGCAGGCCGGGCAAACTGGACAATCACTGCTCAAACGGCCGAGGGCGAAGTTTTTGAGCTGAAATTGTCAGGTCGCGAGGTTTCGCAGCATACGGGCGTGGGTGTCGTCGGCCCTGGCAAGACACGGCAATTTTTCATTCCGATCGAACAAACGCTCGTCACCGAGACGATCCGGTTGAACATCGAGCTCTAGCTGAATCCTATGGGGGGGGTGACAAACTATCTGCGCTTGGGCTCGTGCCTTGCTGCCATGTGCCTGGCATCAGCCTCGCACGCGCAGGAGACGGCGCGGAATTCACAGGAGCAGGGTGCTTCTCCCGCGCCTGCGATGGCAGCAAGACAGCGCGCGGTAACATTTACCGTGCCGCTCGTTTCCCAGAGGCGTGCCTATGGCGACGTTCTCATCGAGGTCGGTGCAAACGGCGGTGACGTGCGCGTGCAAACCGAAGATTTGCAGCGAGAACTCGCAGAAATTCTCAACCCTGAGGGCCGTTCAGCCTTGTCGGCAGTGGTTTCGGGCCAGCCATTTGTATCGGCAGAACAGTTGCGCGCTGCCGGTTTCGAGCTTGTATTCAACACAAGCCAACTTGAACTGGTGGTCACCAAAGTGCCGCCGGAATATCGCGAGATACAGACACTGATCCCCGGTCGCGACAGTGGCAACCGGACTGAACTCGAGCGCACGGTGCCTGCCAGCTTCAGCTCGTACCTCAACGTCATTGCCAATGCGGATTATTCGACACGCTTTGGGACCGAAACGCCTGACCTGTTCCTGGCGGGCGCGACCCGCGCCGGAGGTGTCGTTGCTGAATATGATGGCGCATTTACCGACCAGTTCGGAGATTCTTACAGGTTCGTGCGGCGCAGCACACGTCTGGTTTACGATGATCCGGACTCATTCCGGCGCTATTCGGCGGGCGACTTGCGATTGGATACCCTCTCCATTCTCACCATCCCGCAAATTGCAGGGATTGGCGTGGAACGACGGCGCCGCCTGTTCGAACCTGGTTTGTCGGCGCTGCGTTTGAACGGTCGGCAGATCTTTTTGAACAATCGCTCGACTGTCGAGGTCCGGGTCAACGGAGCCGTCGTCGAAAGCTTGCAACTGGATGCCGGGACGTACGACCTTTCGAGCCTGCCGATCCAGCAGGGATCGAACGATATCGAACTGGTGGTGCGTGATTCTTTCGGTCAGGAGCAGGTCATTGCCTATGACTTTTTCTTCGAGAGCCTGCCTCTTGAAGCAGGAGAAGTCGAGTATTCACTCGGGGTCGGCGTGCTATCCGACAATCTGGGGTTTGAACCCAATTACACCGACAATATCGCTCTTTCCGGCCTCTACCGGCGTGCCTTCTCGGAAAATCTGATCGTCGGCGGCGCACTCCAGGTCAGTGAAACGGTACAGGTTGCCGGGGCGAACGTCATATCGGTGCCGCAGTTCATTCCGGGCGTGGTGGAACTCGAAGTCGCAGCTAGCCGCTCGTCCGGTGAAGCTGGTATGGCACTGCGTGCCGGCTACCGGTATTCGGACGGAGGCGGTATTGCAGGCTCGAATGAGGTTGCCTTCAATGTCAGCTACGAGTCCGCCGGTTTCACCAATCTCAACAATCTCTTGCCGATCGACTTCGATCTTCTCTCGTTTACCGCAACCTACACACGCTCTTTCAGCATCGATACGCTCGGAACATTCGGAGCCACCTATTTCACTGGTGGCCCTTTCCCCAATGATTACAGCCTATTTTTCGACTTCAATCATCGTCTCAATGACAGGTTGCGGCTAACTGCCGGGGCGGAATATGGTTTGAAGACCCAAACGCGCAGCGCATTCGGCGTGCGCGTGGGGATCGCGCTGGCGCTCGGCAGGAGCACGCGCGCAGCGGCGGAATATCGCAGCCGGTTCAACAATTTCCGGGCCAATGTCTCCAGAGGGGCCGACAATGACGTTGGTGCGTTCGGTTATGATTTCGGCATTTCGCAATTTGGCGATGATACAAGGGCGGACGCACAACTCGAATATGAAGCGAACCGCTTCAGCGCGCGCGCCGATCTGACCTCGCGTGGCGGCTCCATCGGAGGCATCACCGAAGAACAGCGCGCTCGCATCCAGATCGGGACTTCGATCGCCGTGGCGGGTGGTCAGTTCGGCATTGGCAGGCCTATCAACAGCGCGTTCCTGCTTGCGAAACCCAATTCGGCGATCGACGACCAGAATGTCATCACCGGCCGCAGCCTGAGGACCGGTCAGTACTATGCGCAAAGCGGTCCGTTCGGTTCCGCTCTGCAGGGCGATCTGGCCGCCTACAGCGCGCAAAACGTTCAATACGACGCAGCAGATCCGAATAACAGTTTTGATGTCGGGGACGGCACCGTTCTGGTAGAGCCGCCGTACAAGAGCGGCTATGCGATCATTGTTGGCGACGAAAACTACGTCAGCCTGATCGGAACGCTGATCGATGAAAACGGTCCGGTTGCGGTGTCTGCGGGGGTGATTGTTGATTTGGAGACGGGCGAGCCTCTCGATGGCGCACCTTTCTTCACAAACGCGGCTGGCCGTTTTGGCCTGTTCGGGCTCGCGCCGGGCAAGCGTTACGAAATTCGCCTTACCGGATCGGATCGGACATTCGTGATAGAAATACCGGAAAAAACGAACCCGATCATCCGGATGGGTCCGATCACCTTGCCGTCAAACCCGTAGGAGAGCGCCATGAATCTACGATCTTCAGGATTGGTCGCCGGACTTGCTCTGGTTCTACCCTGCGCGGCATCCGCCCAGACGACGTGTGCACCGGAATTCGTCGAAGCTGCCCAGACTGTATTCGTCCAGGATATCGTTGTCGGCCGGCAGGATCTTACGATAGAACCGTTTCAGGTGAGGATCCGTAATGGCGCACAGGAAAGCGCAAGGTGCAGCGCCACCATTCGGGTTGCTCGCCTGAGTATTTCGCCATCAATCAATCCGCTGCGTTTCACCCTCCAATCTCAAGGTCAGGCACTGGAAATCCTGCCGCGCGAAACTGCGCCGGGTTCGTTTCGTAGTGACTTGAGGATCGCCCAGCTGCCGACAGGACGTAATGGAATCAGCCTGCCGTTTCAGCTTGGCATTCCGACCGGCTGGGGCGCGCAATCGGGGCGGCAGATAGAAGACCTGTTGATCCAACTGGTAGACGATGCGGGCCAGGTGCTCGATAGTTTGCCGCTGACGATCCAGATCATCATACCGCCAGCGGCCGAGGTTCGGGTCGTCGGCGCGACGGGCACAGATCCAGTCGCACGCATTGATCTGGGCGATCTTGATCCCGAGCAGCTTAATGTTTCGGAACGCTTTGGCGTCCGCGTGTGGAGCACTTCGGCCTACACCGTTCGCTTCGAGTCCGAGAACGGGGGCGCGCTGGTTCACTCGGAGGTCCGCGGCCGGATTCCCTACGAATTGTGGATGAATCAGCAGCGTGTAAGTGTTGCGGGCGCCATTGCCGCACAGATCCCGCAGGGAACCAATGCGCTGGGCGATTTTCACCCCCTCCAGGTGCAAGTCAGGCCCTTTAACGCCCGGGCCGGGAATTATTCGGACCGGGTTCAGGTCACCGTAACGGCGAGTTGAGCGTTTCGCCGGGCCTATAATCGCGGATTGTCGAAGCACGTTAGGGTGAATTGCAACCCGAAGCGTTTTGCGCCGCACCAGCTTAGCTGGAAATGCCTTCAGATCGGAATGACGGAGAACGCTATGGCCAGCGGCTGCTTTAGCTGGCTGGCGTCGAGCTTCACGGCAACCCGCGCAAGCCTTTGGCCGCTACGGTTAGCCACGATCGAAAACCCAGAACTGTCGAGGCTTGTCGTTTGTCCACCATATTGTAGCGAAGCGCGCTCGCTGAAGTCGAGTGGCCGATGACTCACCGCAATCTGGAAGCCGGTGCTGGTGTTGCAATATTCCTGAACCGACCCGACGATCTCACCGCTCTCGGCAATTGTGAACGTTTCTGCATTGACGTTGCATATCTCGGGCACGACCAGCCTGATCGAAGTCGACACGGAGGCATCTTTCGCGGCCAGCGAGCTCAGCGGCACGAACGCACCTGTGATGGCTAGCATAGGGATAATGATCGAGCGCAAGGTTCTTCCTCCTCGGAGAAAAACGTCGTACCCTTGGCGAATTAATTTTTGGTCAAACGATCACGATTCAAAAAAACCGATGTTCCTCACATCCGGTCTATCTTGACCACTCAGCCATTGCTGCGAAACAGACGATCTGTTCGATGCCTGCCTTGCTGTCATGTCTGATTTGCGCAGCTGTCCGAGACGGTGAAAACCATCTCTTAGCCAAATGAAAACCGGTAGCGTCGCAATGCCGCAGGATTTTCGGCAGCGTTGTCCAGAGATGCTGACCGTCCCTGCGCAAGCGGCGTAGCGGGCTCGGAGCGCTTCCCCTTCGAGCCTGGACTGTCCGCGATCGCCGGAACGGTTAAAGTCGTCATGACAATGAAAGAGCGATCAGCGATGATGCAAAATCGCCGACATCTCCGTTCCCGCGATCGCGCGGGTGCTGCCGCAACCATCACCTTTTACCCCGACCGGGCATTCACCATCAGACCCGTCCACCGGCTAGGTCCGTTCGACGGACTGCGAGCATCGGACTACGGTCCTTCGATCAATAGCGCGGCTTGGCAGATCTGATGCAGGCTGTTGTTGTGACCTTGCCTGGTCACCCAGCATTCGTTCAACCCCTGCGCCCAAATGCTGCGACATCCGCCAAGCGTCGCTGCCCAAGGTTGATCAGCGTCGACCACCATGCGTGAATTATCGGGATCATGACTCACAAAATCCGCGGCAATGACCAGGCTTTGGCTTGGGTCGGTGGATGGGTCATTTCGGTTATAGTTTTTTTCGAATGTCGCGCATCTGCTGGCCCGACGCCCAGTAGTCAAAGCTGGAAACGTGATGCTGACCGCGAACGCAAAGGTGGGCATCGCCTCGGATACTTTTTGCGCAGAGCGATGCCCACAGACCTCGACCGAGAACGGTTAAGGATAGCGGAGGTCCGCGTAATGTTTTTCCTCTTCAAGTTGTCATGATCCATGGGTTCGTTCATGGTTGGACCTATCTGCAAATTGTCCAGAGAGCGTAATGTAGCATGGAAGCAAATCAGAACGTCCTGTCCGAAACTCTGATCACCCTGACAGGTGACATTGTTGCAGCGCATGTCAGCAATAACGATGTTGCGGTGAGTGATGTGCCCTTGCTAATTACCAAAGTGTACAGCGCACTATCAAACCTTGGCGAAACGCCGGTGGTGGAAGAGCCAAAGCCGGAGCCGGCGGTCGCGATCCGCAATTCGGTGAAGCCTGATTACATTGTATGCCTCGAGGACGGCAAGAAACTGAAGATGCTCAAGCGCTATCTTCGCACCAATTTTGACATGACGCCCGAGGAATACCGGGCGCGGTGGGGGCTGCCAGCTGATTACCCCATGGTTGCACCTGACTATGCTGAAAGGCGCCGCGTATTGGCCAAAATGAACGGTCTTGGCAGGAAGCCGGGCACGCGCATGTCCAAATCAGGCACTGCCGGCAAAACGAAATGATTCAGGGCCTTCAGGACAAAGTAAGACCGAGCCGATCGACACCCAGTTCGGTGAGTTAGGACCCTTCGCGGCATTGGGTGTCAGGGCACAGCCATCAACCCATGACACCATGGAAAATACCGCGGCCAGGGGTGGCAATTGTGTCAGCGCGTTCCTCGCTTCGCTTTCAAAATAGCAGGGCGGGGAGCGCGAATTGGCTGGGGTCCTGGTGATGACGGCGCGGCAAATGCTTGTTTGAATAAAGAGAGTAAGAACAAAGGTGCAGCGTGAGTCTGCCTTTGCTACACTCGCCCGACCATGCGCAGCGACCTTGATCATCTGCCCCCGCAAAAGCAGCGCGAGCTGGAGCGCGTGGTGCAGCTGATCTTCGAGGAGTTCGACGACGCCTTTGCCCTTGCCAAACACGAATGGAAAAAGGCCGGGCGCATCCTCAAGGTCATCCTCTACGGGAGCTATGCGCGCGGCACCTGGGTCGACGAGCCGCACACCGCCAAGGGCTACCGCTCGGACTTCGATCTCCTTATCATCGTGAACGACAAGCGGCTCACTGACCGGGTGAAGTATTGGGTCAAGCTCGATGAGCGGCTGATGCGCGAATATGGCGTAACCGGTACGCTCCAGACGCCGGTCAACTTCATCGTCCACACCCTGCAGGAAGTGAACGACGGGCTTGCCCATGGCCGCTATTTCTTCATGGATGTGAAGGCCGAAGGGGTCGCGGTCTATCAGTCCGACGACACCGAACTGCATACGCCCAAGCCGAAGACGCCGACGCAGGCTCTGGGGATGGCGCAGGAGTATTTCGACGAGTGGTTTCCTCTTGCGATGCAGCGTTTTGAGATCTCGCAGCTGGGCAAGGACCGTGGCTTCCTAAAGCCTGCAGCTTTCGATCTGCATCAGACGACAGAGTTTCTGTACCACTGCGTCCTGCTGGTTACGACGTTCTACACGCCGCACGTTCACAATCTCGGCTTTCTGCGCACTCAGGCAGAGCGCATTGATCCTCGTCTAACCCATGTTTGGCCGCGCGAGAACAAGCGCGATCGCGCGCGGTTCGAGAAGCTCAAGGATGCCTACGTCAAAGCGCGCTATTCGAAGCACTACCGGGTCAGCAAGGATGAGCTTGAATGGCTCGGAGCACAAATTGAAGAGCTCGGCCGCGTTGTGCACGAGGTTTGCACGACGCGGATCGCGAAGCTGAAGGCCGACGCGCTGGCCAGACCCGATCGGCGCTCGTGATCGCAGGGGCGCCGGGTTTGCCATACGTCGTGTCTTAAGCGGGCCTGCTCGTGGACCTTGTCATAAACAACGATGAACCAACCCGATTGTCCCCGGGCGGTTAAGAGGCACGCTACCGGGCGGACATGACAAGCAGCGTTTCCCGGCAAACGCGGCATGCGTTGTGCGGCGCCTCGCGGCCACGCTGGATTTTTTGCCAACTTCTGCGGGACCGCACCACCAGCTTTGCCTGAACCGTATCATCTTTTGGACGGCAGGTGGGCCAGGTCATGTGTCAAAGGGACTCGCCAGAGAATGGTAATCAGGGGGCGTATCCTATTAACTAGGGTCCCTGTGCGGGGAAAAGACGCCTGTAAAGGCGATGTTAGTGTTTGCGGCCCTATGTCGGGCTTAACGGATTGGGTGTTGTCAGCGCGGCAGTTCTTCGCTATAGAGGCGTTTGACGAATTAGGTATCTGGAGAATCGCTATGAAGATGAGCAAGCTTTCGATTGGTCTCGCGTGTGCAGCTCTCGTGGCCGCGCCTGCTATCGCACAGGTTTCCATGAACCCGGCTGTTGCGCCTCTCAGCGGTGATGAGGCCGAACTGGCAGAAGGCAGCGGCATCATTATCGGTGTGATCGCAGCGGCTGCCGTGATCGGCGCAATCGTCATTGCGAGCGACGAAGATGAGCGGGAACTCCCTATCAGCGGTTAAGTTTCTGAATTTTTGGTTGGTCCAAGGAGGGCTCGGGAAGTTTTCTCGGGCCCTTTTTGTGTGCTAGCAGCGCGTTTGGGTGCCTGATCAATCAGATTAGGCCAGGCAATTGAAAATAATAATGGTGGCAGGCATGGCCGCTCTTGGCTCGGGTGAGAAAAGGTCAAGATGAATGACATGGCGCCAAATAGTTTTGACTGTCTGCGCTCTAGCGATCTTTATTATTGCGAATTTGTCGCCAGGCATATTCCAGATTGGCGCTCAAAATGACAAATTGAATCATTTCATGGCGTTTTTTGTACTCACTGCGCTGACTACATTCGCATTCCCCAATCAGAGATTGGTTTTGCTATTTTCCGGCCTATTGGTATTTAATTTTCTCTTAGAGGCATCCCAAGCGGTACTAGCGCTTGGGCGCCAGCCAAGTCTTATGGATATTGTAGCTGGAGCAATTGCGTCTATCGTGGTGCTCGTGGCTGAATACGTGAGGCGATCAAGGTGTTCGGCCTTGGCTGAGGTCGAGCCTAGATCCTGAGCGGGTCATTTCGTTGCACGACGTATCTTTAAGGTCGATTCGCCCACCTAAGAATGGCGGTGACGATCCAAAAGATGATACGGTCTGGGAGCTAGCAAAACGGCAGGGGCGGAACCGGTATTGGGTGATGGCTAACATGCTGGGGCACGTTTCCTCCCAGACGTTAGGATCGAAGAACAGCTGATGATCTCATCGCGCCGCAACAGAGTTCGCGCTGATTGGCTAGTACTGATCCCGGCCCAATCAAAAGCACATTACGCCGCCCTTTCGTCAAAGCTCTGGGGTTTTCGTATTTTCCTTCACCATCCGCTCGGCAGGGGCCTTCTTGGACGGGATTTTTCAAGGAGGTTTAGTTCTTCATCTTCGTTCCTTCGTCACTGCGACGAAGAACTAAACCTCCTTAAATCACGACCTCAAATCTGTGCCATTGGTGCTGACGGGGGACAGCCATCAGAGCCGACTTCTGGCATAGCCCCATTTTCTATTGTCTGCTTTCAAAGGGCCAGCCTTTATCTTGCCCCGAGACCGGTCCCGATCACCCGCAAGGTCTTGAGGGCGATCAGCAAGTCAAGCCATAGCGAGATGTTCTTGATATAGTAGAAATCGAACCGGAGCTTCGCCAAGACGTCGGCGACGTCGGTGACATGCCCTTGGTTGACCTGCGCCCATCCGGAAATTCCGGGACGAACAATGTGGCGATAGGAGTAGAACGGCAGCTCGGCATCATACCATTCCGAAAGCGAACAGGCCTCCGGCCGGGGACCAATGAAGCTCATATCACCACGCAGCACGTTGAAGACCTGGGGCAATTCGTCGATCCTCACCTTGCGCAGGAACCGGCCAATCCGTGTGATCCGGTCATCCTCGCCTTTCGTCATAGCATCTTCGCGCTGTTCGATCTCCCCATGAGTCTTTATACGTTCGCGCATCGTCCGAAATTTAATCATCCGGAACGTATTGCCCCGAAATCCCATGCGTTCCTGAATAAAGAACGCGCTTCCTGGAGAATCGAGCTTTATGAGAAGCGCCAAAATCGCAAAAATCGGAATGCAAAGGGGGATAAGCAACAGCGCAGCCAGGATGTCGATCAGCCGTTTTACCGAGGTGTAAGATACGTTAGGGATGAGCGAGCCGAGCTCGTTTTCGCTGAGGTGGGATATCTTGACCTGACCGGACTGCATTTCGGCAATCTCGCGGAAATGATAAACCGGAACGCCCGCGAGCGCGGCTTTCGCGAAAAGGCGCTCGTAGTTTTCCGAATGGGGATAGTGCAAATCAGCAACGATCACCCAATCGCGCCTACCGGTCTTGATAACATGCTCAAGGTCGCCGGCAGCAGGGGCGGGCAGGTATTGCCCGGTTAGCATAATCTCGTTTGCCCTTCCGCCAGAAACAATGACGTGTGGCTTAACAAGCCGTCGGCCATAGACAGCAAAAAGAAAGCTCGCTGCTACTCCGAACGATGCGCCCATCGAAAAAAAGGAACCCGAATAGGGGATGCGCAAAAGTGCCATCACGGTGAACACACCTGTGACCACAAGAACATTCACCGGCAGGACATAGGAAAGATGTCGTGCATTTGCGTGGTCTTTGAGGCGCGAGAGAATGTACCATGAGAATGAGATGGACACTATCAGCGCAGCTGATGTTTCGAAGAATGCGCCAGCAACGTAGCTGCGACCGAATGCCGCCCAAAGCGTCAAGGCGGGGCCAAACGCTCCTATCAGCAAAAGTGGTAGCTCGAAGCGCTTCAGGAGTTCAGCTTTACGGTGAAGAGGCACCGCAGCAAAGCCGACCGATTCAAGCTTGGAGTTTGATTGCTCAGGTTGGTTCACATCGTTGGTTGTTGACAACGCAGCAGGCTTGGTACTTTTGAGGGCATCCTTCCCAACCGGATCGCCCGGAAAAGCGAAAGCACCAGAACCGATCGCAATTTCCGCCAGGTTCTCGCCATCCTTGCTTGCGCAAGTTGCAGGGGCGACCGTGGACATATTGGTCATTGAAAGACTTTCGACGGCTTCGTGCGACCCGAAGCGACCCGAAGTTGGCTCGCACGCAGATTGACCCTAGTGTGTTGACCCATAAAGTCGAGCAAGACCATTGCCCGGTGGTCGGGCGAAAGACGTTCGACTTGACCTACAAAGCTCGTAAATGCTCCTGCGGTGACCTCGACCATTACGCCCAGCGCTATCTCCGGCTTCAGCATGATCACGTCCCCGCTGCCGCAGGCAGCTTGCAGTTCAGCGATAAGGTCGCTGGGCACAAGGGCTGGACGATCACCGAAGCGGACAAGGCGCGAAATCCCGTAGGTAGAATTCACAAGTGACCACGGCGCTGCAGCTGTCGGATAGGAGACGAACAGGTAGCCGGTGAAGAACGGCCTCATCTGATTCACGAACCGGCCAGATTTAGCAATCGTCCGCTTTTCCATCGGTTGAAATGTTCGGAAGCCTTGGCGCTCAAGGTTGCGCTTGGCGATTTTGTCGCCATTAGGCTTCACTTGCGCAACAAACCAGTTGGCCATGCTTTTTGCCCTTCAGCACCTGTTTCGCGAGGGCCCCCTATGGGATATCACCTAGATTCCGCAAGGACCAAGGCAAACATAGCGG
>Ga0210041_1002497_pt1 | contig 15380 bp, 9 predicted proteins | sample CryGeymeta201503_FD_183973 | JGI IMG/M metagenome (GOLD analysis project Ga0210041, IMG submission 183973) | Groundwater microbial communities from Crystal Geyser aquifers in Utah, USA - Crystal Geyser metaG 2015-03 (SPAdes) (version 2) | ecosystem: Environmental > Aquatic > Deep subsurface >... | reverse complement strand
CAGAACCGCATGACGGACAAACGGCCAAGGGTGGACGACAAGCAACACAGAATAGTGCTAATCGCACTGAACGACACTGGCTACAAGAACCTGATGAAGATTTCGTCAGCTGGTTTTTTAGAGGGATTCTATTATAAGCCAAGAATCGATAAAGAGTTTTTGCGGGAACATAGTGAAGGGTTGGTGGCGCTCTCTGGCAATATGAGGGGAGAGATTCCAGCTACGATTTCGGTTCACAATGAACCAAAGGCTAGAGAATTAGTTCTGGAATATCAGGAAATTTTTGGCAAGGAAAACTTTTTTCTAGAACTTGTCCACCGCCCAGATAATGACCAACAGGTGGATATGAACGAAGCGCTTAAGAAATTAGCGCGCGAAACGGACTGTCAGATGGTGGTTACTAAGGACTCATTTTATCTAGATCCAGATGATCGCGAGGGCTACGAGGCTCAACTTTGTATTATGCGCGGTCGAACACTCGAGGAGTTTCGACAAACTAATACAAATGATTCAGACCTCTCTTTTGGCACGCCGGAGGAAATTATTGAATATTTTAAGGACGTACCTGAGGCTTTAGAGAATACAAAAAAGATTGCAGACTGGGTCGATTTTACAATGGATCTTGGTCATAATTATCTACCTATTTTCCCAATGCCGGAGGGAAAGACAGATGAAGCCTACCTGAAAGAGTTAGCGCTAGCCGGGCTTAAAATGCGTTACGCAGATCCGATTCCTAAAAACGTAATGGAGCGTTTTGAGTTTGAATACAGCACCATTATTAAAATGGGTTTTGCGTCGTACTTCATTATTGTTCAAGACTTCGTAAACTACGCGAAACGGGAAAAAATCTTGGTAGGGCCTGGTCGAGGTTCAGCGGCGGGTTCGATAATTTCTTACGCGCTACAAATTACCGACCTTGATCCGCTCCGGTATGGGCTCATGTTTGAGCGTTTCTTGAACCCGGATCGAATTAGTATGCCGGACGTTGATATGGACTTTGCGGATAACCGCAGAGGGCAGGTTTTAGATTATGTAACACGTCAGTACGGTTCAGACAAAGTAGCGGGGATTATTACATTCGGAACCATGAAACCAAAAGCTGCGGTTCGAGATGCAGCTCGAGTTTTGGGGCTTAGTTTTCAGGAGGCAGATGTAATTGCGAAAGCTGTGCCGGATCCGGTGCAGGGACGGCACATGCCACTTAAAATCGCTTGCGAAGAAGCGCCGGATTTGCGCGATTTGCTTCACTCGAGCCCGATGGCTACGAGGGTTATCGAACTTGCGATGAAGATGGAGGGCAACCCTCGGCACACCTCACAACACGCTTGTGGTATTGTTATTGGTGATCGACCACTGGTTGATCGCGTGCCAATTCAAAATGGTAAGCGCGAGGATATGGCCCTAATTTCGCAGTATTCTTTGAATGCTTCTGAACAGGCGGGGCTTGTAAAAATGGATTTCTTGGGGCTAAGTAACCTCACAATTATCCAGGACGCGCTCGATATTATTAAAGCTGTACATGATGTTGATATTGATATCAGTAACGTTCCGTTAGATGATCAGGCGACTTTTGATCTGCTGGGTCGAGGGGAGACCACAGGGGTTTTTCAGCTCGAGTCAGACGGAATGAAGCGATATATTAAAGAGTTGAAACCAACAGAATTCGAGGATATCGTGGCGATGGTTTCTCTTTACCGACCAGGACCACTATCCGCGGGAATGGTACCTCAGTATATTGATCGCAAAAACGGTCGCGCTAAAGTGAAGTACGACCACCCGCTCATGGAAGAGATTCTACGTGAAACCTACGGAGTAACGATTTACCAGGAGCAGATCATGAAGATTTCTGTGTTGCTGGCTGGCTTTACAGGAGGTGAGGCGGACACTCTGCGTAAAGCCATGGGAAAAAAGAAACACGACGTACTCGAAAAAATGTTCGAGGGCTTTGTGGCTGGTTGTTTGAAAAACGGTGTGCCTGAAAAAACCGCAAAGAAGATTTGGGTAGACTGGGAAGGTTTTGCCGATTACGCCTTCAATAAATCACACGCTGCTTGTTATGCTATGATTTCGTACCGCACTGCCTATCTAAAAGCCCATTACCCAGCTGAATTTATGGCTGCGGTGATGAACTCAGATATCAACACTATTGATCGAATTACAATTGAGGTTGAGGAGTGTGAGCGTATGGGGATTAAAGTTTTGCCCCCCGATGTTAACGAGTCTTACCCAGGATTTTCAGTAGTTCCAGGGGCGGGGATTATTCGTTGGGGGCTGGCGGCGGTTAAGAACTTCGGTGAGGAAGCTGCGAAGGCAATTGTTAAGGATCGCAAAGATAACGGTTTATTTAAGGACTTGCCAGATTTAGCATCAAGAATTAGCACGAAGGCTTTCAATAAAAAAAGTTTAGATTCGATGATTAAATCAGGGGCACTCGATATTTTTGGCGATCGTTCAACCTTGATTGCCAATATGGATCAGATTCTTGGTTTTAATAAACGAGTAATGAAACAACAGGAACAGAATCAGATCTCGATGTTTGATCTGTCTCCGCAAATGGCTACATCAAAATTGACCCTGCTAGAAGTTCCGCCATTGCCACAAGCTCAGCTCCTCGCCGAGGAAAAGGAGTTGCTCGGACTTTATGTTTCAAACCACCCGGCCGAAGTTTTTACTGAGGAGATGGAGAAATACGCTACGCCTTGTAAAAAAGTTGCCAAACAGGAAGACGGAGCAGTAATTAAAGTGGTGGGTGTAATTACAGGCGTCAAGAAAATTTTAACCAAGAAAAAACAGGAGCCGATGGCCTTTGTGAAGATAGAAGATAAAAGTGGCTTCACAGAACTGGTTGTGTTTCCGAAAACTTTCACTAAAGTAAGGCATCTCCTTGAAGAAAGTAATTTCGTGGTGGTGATGGGAAAGGTTTCAGCAAGGGAGCGGGGCGAAGATACTGAATATTCAATTTTGGTAGATGAAATAATCTCCTTTAAGGATTCACAGGTTGATCAGGTTGGTTATATGCTCAAAAACGGTAGTTGGAATGAAAAAGGTTTTGAAGATCCGGAAGAGACTGATGAAGAATTTGATCAGCAAAAACAAGGGGTTTCAATTGTAATGCCAACAAAACCAGATCACGAAATGATCGACAGACTCAGAGCGATTTTTAAGGGAGCTCCAGGTTTTGAACCGGTTTACTTGGTAGTTGAGTCGGGCGGGAAAAAAAGGCGGGTAAGTACGGAATTCGCAATTGAAAAAACACATTCGGTTATTGAAGCAATTGAAAAAATTGTCGGTAACGGCGGAGTTTTATAAAACAATAAAAAACCATTTAATCGAAGACCCAGATTAAATGGTTTTTTATTAGGGAAAGTAAAAAATTATAGTTGACCGTAAATTTTTTTTCGTAATTGCAGTCGATGCATTATCGTTGTATAATAGATAATAAAATTAGGAGGATTTTATGACTAGATTTCAAGCTAACCAGAATACAGGAAGAAAACCGCTTTCGCGGTCAATGCGAGTATATCAAAAAGCTGCTATTGTTTTTGTAATAGTTTCGCTTTTGTTACTACTCGCTGTTTTGTATTTATCTGTTTCAAAGGCAACTATAACCGTAGTACCAAACTCGGTGCTGGTAAGCGCAACCAGTCCGGTTGAGATTACAGAAAACCCGTTAGGGTCCGGCCAGGTGAAGGGTTTTGTTTATTCAGATACCTACACCAAAGCTAGAACCTTCACGTTACCGAAGGAGGGCGCAACTATTAAAGAGGGTAAGGCAGGTGGAATGGTTACGCTGATTAATGAAACCGACTCAGATCAACCGCTGGTAGCAACGACCCGCGTGCTTTCCAAAGAAGGGGTATTGTTTAGACTCGATGAAGCAACAACCGTGCCAGCCAAAGGGCAAATTGATGTTATGGTGCACGCAGATAAATTAGGGGCAAGTGGTGATATTGGCCCAACACAATTTACAATTCCGGGGTTACCAGTTTCTTCGCAAAGTGTTATTTTTGCCGTAAGCGTGGATCCGATGGTTGGTGGAGTTGCATATGTTCGCGTTGTTACAGCTGAAGACCTGGATAACGCAGCAAAAGAGCTTAGCGACGAGATTCTTGCAGAGTCTAAAACATTGTTAGCTAAAGACGTTGATCAATCAATCTATAATGGCCAGGCTTTTAACGCAGAAGAAATCGAGCGCGTTACTGACACCGAACCTGGTTCAGAAGCTGGCGCTTTCAATATTTCTTACACTGCAAAAGTTACCGGCGTTTTCTACGAAAAAGAAACAGTAGCTCTGCAGGTTGAAAATGATCTTTACAATCAATTACAGGCTGGAAACGAAATTGTCTCTGTAAACCGTGACGGCTTACAATCATCAATTCAATCAGTTGATACGTTAAAGAAATCAGCAACTTTATCGGTTTATTTAGATGGTTTTGGGGCAATTTCTTCTGGTAGTGATTTACTAAATAAAAATAATTTAATTGGTAAGTCAGCTAGTGAAGTTGTGAGTACTCTTAAAGCATCTGAGTCAATTAAAGATGTTTCAGTGAGCTTTACCCCATTTTGGTTAAAGAGGGTTCCAAAGCTAAAAGATCACATTTCCATCAAAGTCGAGAGTGCACAATAAGTAAAAAAGGCGCATTAAGCGCCTTTTTTACTTGGTTATTGTATAAAAAAATAAAGTTCTGTAAGATATTATTACTATGTCACAACAAAATGAACAATTACACGCAATGAGACACACAGCTGCCCATGTTTTAGCAGCTGCCGTTCAAAGACTATATCCAGGTGTCCGCTTTGGTGTCGGCCCAGTTATAGATAATGGTTTTTACTACGATATTGAGTTCAAAACCCCAATTTCTGACAATGATCTTAAGGTAATTCAAAATGAGATGTTGAAGATTGTTAAAGAAAAACACGAAATGGTTCGTGAGGAACTTTCAATTGAAGACGCAATTACGCTTTTTAAAGACAAGGGTCAGGACTTTAAAGTCGAACTTCTAGAGGCATTAAAAACCAAAGGAACAACTAAAATTAACGCGGAGGACGCGCAGGATGTAGATCTTGGTTCAAATACGGCTTCGATTTACAAAACTGGAGAGTTTGTTGATCTTTGTCGTGGTCCTCACGTAGCGAATGTGAGCGAGATAAAAGCGTTCAAGCTGGACAAAGTGGCTGGTGCTTACTGGCGAGGAGATGAGAATAACCCACAGTTAACACGTATTTATGGGCTGGCATTTTTAACCAAGGAGGATTTGAAAGCTTACCAAACAATGATGGAAGAGGCAAAAAAACGTGACCATCGAAAGCTTGGTAAAGAGCTTGATCTATTTTCTTTCTCTGATCTTGTAGGTCCTGGTTTACCATTATTTAGCCCGCGCGGAACCATAGTTCGAAGTGAGCTTACTCGATTTGTGTGGGAACTGATGAAACCGTACGGTTACGAACGGGTAATGATTCCGCATATTGCTAAGCGAGAACTTTACGAGACATCAGGACATTGGGATAAATTCCAGGACGATATTTTTAAAGTAAAATCAGACAAAACAGATCAAGAGTTTGTGCTAAAACCAATGAATTGCCCGCATCACACTCAGATTTTTGCCTCTAAAATGCGGAGCTACCGCGATTTGCCACTTAGATATTCAGAGGTAACAACGGTTTACAGAGATGAAAACACTGGACAACTGCAAGGATTAACACGAGTTAGGTCGATCACTCAAGACGACGCCCATGTTTTCTGCAGGCTTGATCAGGTAGAGGACGAGGTAAAGGCAATTTACGAGATTATTACCAAGTTCTATACAGCTTTTGAGATGCCGTTAACTATCCGCGTGTCTGCGCACGACGAGTCGGCTATGGATAGATACTTAGGTGGTCTCGAACTTTGGGAGTCAGCTGTTGGTCAGTTAAAGAAGGTTCTTGATGATCTAGGTAAGGAATATATAGTTCAAGCTGGAGAGGCAGCCTTTTACGGACCAAAGATTGATTTCGTGGCAACGGACGCGATTGGTCGAGAGTGGCAACTCGCAACAATTCAGCTCGACTTCAATATGCCTGCGCGTTTTGAGCTTGAATACATAGATGAAAATAACGAAAAACAACGGCCAGTTATGGTTCACAGGGCTATCCTTGGTTCGGTTGAGCGCTTTATGGGAACGCTCATCGAACATTACGCCGGAGCCTTTCCATTTTGGCTTGCGCCTGAGCAAATTCGTTTAGCACCGGTTAGTGATGAGTTCACCGGCTTTGCAAACGAATTGCGAACCAGATTACTGTCAGTTGATCTTCGAGCAGAAGTAGACAACTCTAAAGAGGGTGTTGGTAAGAAAATCCGCAACGCCGCAATGCAAAAAACACCTTGGACGGTAGTGATTGGTCAAAAAGAAGTGGACGGTGGCGATATCACGGTAAAAGTATTTGGAAGCGATGAAGATCTTATCTTCTCGCAAGAAGAGTTTATAGAAAAAGCGAAGGAGTCAGCAAAGCTCCCTGTATAAATACAAAATGCCCAATAAGGGCATTTTGTATTTCTTCTTTTTCGCTTTTTATGTAAGCGGAAATCTTTTGTCGAAATCCGCATCAATTTCAGCAGGAGTTGGTTTTCTTTCTGGTTTTTTGTAGCCTCCGCCAGCCATTTCATTTTGGAAGGAGTCATCGGCTCCGTTTTTTTTATCAAGCGCTTCCATTCCGGCTATTGTTTCCTGTACTGCCATTTCTCTGTTGGCTCTGCCAACATCAATTTGGTTTGATTTAAGGTTCTTTGGGTCAGGTAGTTCAAGATTACTTAGATCCAGAGTTGCACCGGATTTTTTAGAATCAAAAGGATTGAAATAGTCTGAAGTTGGTTTTGGTCGCTCAGCACCTTTTCTGTCTGACCGACCTTCCATTCTTTTGCGTACTTCGTCGATTCGATTTTCCCGTGGATTTCGCGCGGTTTCTCCCATATTTTTTGGTTATTATTACGATTATATTATAACGAAAGGTAAGCTGTAAGGTCAAACTTTACACTTTTGTATTGACATTTCTATAAAATCTGCTATGTTAAAAGTAAGTCAAAGGAGGCTTGTATGGTCAGAACCCCAGGTCAGATTCAGGCTGAAGAGGAAGTAACCGAGCCAATTATGGGCAAGGTTTTCCATCTGGTCTTGGATTCTGGGGTTGACCGTGTGTTGACCCTAGAACAATTTAGGGTCAATGAGTTGACCAGGTCGGTCAAAAAAATCCTTCAGAGCGAAGGATGGTTAGACCTAACTGGTTACGAGTACTCCCCGAACGACCTTAGCATCATCTGGTTCGTGGCGAACCAGCTGATCGCTAAGGGAACGGTGAAGTACGCTGATAGCAAACATCAGCGATTCATCCGTTCGATCGCGAACGGCACGTACACCAAGATTGGTGCACAGCTGTTCGGCGAAAACTTTGGCCTGCTTAGGCGCTGGAGCGCCTGCCTGGTCGTACTGCTCGTAAATGAGCAGTACGAGGGTCGGGTCAACTTCGAGCCGGTTAACAGGGAGCGGATCATCCAGCTCGCCTACGCGGTCGAGATGGTGGCTCAGCTCACCTTTAAGGACAGCGAAGTCGCTGACCTGCCAATGTTCGGTAAGAGTTTCTAACTAACCGAACAAAGACCTCTCCGGAGGTCATTTTTTTTATATAAAATCAGCTAACCACGAACTAATTTATTGTTTGTATAAGGGGTAGAGGAAACTTAATATATAGTAAACTACCTCGGCTGTATATTTCTTAAGTTATACAATTTTGATACAATCAACTTATGGAAAAATCTAAAATTATTGTTATAGTTGGACCAACAGCTTCAGGAAAAACTGATCTATCTTTAAGGTTAGCTCGCCAATTAAATGGTGAAATTATTACAGCTGATTCTCGGACCCTGTATCGAGGCATGAACATTGGTACAGCAAAACCAGAGGGTCATCAGGCGTCGAGTGCCGGCACGCAATTTCGAAATTGGAAAATTAGTGATCTGTTTGTTCAGCAACCATTTATGGTGAAAGACATCCCGCACTGGGGGATAGATATTATAAATCCCGACGAACCGTTTTCAGTAGCCGATTTTAAGGCCTACGCAGATGAACGAATTGCGGATATTATTTCACGGGAACAATTACCAATCATTGTGGGTGGTACCGGCCTCTATGTAAACGCCGTAATAGATAACTGGTCGCTTACTGAAGTGAAAGAGAATGCAGAACTTCGCAAGGAGCTAGAAAAATTATCAGACGAACGTCTTATTCTTAGACTTGAGTTAGCCGACAGAGACGCTGTGGAAACTGTAGATACGGCTAACCGTAGACGATTAATTCGTGCGATCGAAATCGTTGAAACAACTGGTAAAACATTAGCTGAAAATCAAAATAAAGGTGAGTGTAAGTATGAAGTGCTAATGCTTGGTATGAAGATTGATCGCGAGCTACTATATGAGCGAATTGATTATCGAGTAGATAAAATGATTGCTGAGGGACTTGTGGACGAGGTTAGAGGGTTGAAAAATACTTATGGGTGTGAAATAAATGCGATGACCGGTATTGGTTATCGTCAAATCTGCGCTTTTTTGGATGGTTACCTTAAACTAAGGGACGCAATTGAACTATTAAAACGAGACACACGCCACTACGCAAAAAGACAGTTAACGTGGTTTAAGCGGGACGCTCGAATCCACTGGATTTCAGAATATGAGGAAGTGAACAAACTGTTAAAAAAGTTTTTTGCCTAAAAAAGTAAATCACCACCCCTCAGAGGAGAGGCGGTGATAGGCGAGCAGAGGCTCGTGCCTAGTATACCAATTATGAGCTAATCGACATTTAAAGTTGGTTTTTGCCCCTGTCGTGTAGCCAAATACCAAGCAGCGAGGATGAGCTTTTTTTGAAGTGAGAATCCTCTATGGCAACGAAACAATTCCTTGAGTCGTGCGTTCAAACCTCCTTCCACATGGTTGGAGGTTTTTGGTACTAATGGATCAGTGACAAATCTAAATAAGTCAGGGATGGCGTTCTTCAGAAGCGACCGTGTGCCTCGCAATCGTCGGTGGGTGTACCACCACTTGCCAGACGGGCTGTAACTACGTTCCTTGAGAAACGCCTCATGTCGTCTGTACCATCCCCAGAACTTTCTCACCCACCGTCTTTTCTGTCGTTTGGTTTGTATGTGGGGGAGTTCTTTCACGAGAGCCAGGAGCTCACGACCAGCTCGCGTTTGTGGATTCTGTGTAAGCCAGATGCACGCCTGTCGAACGACATGGATGAGGCACCTCTGGATCTTCGCCTGGGGCCACACCTCACTAATTGCCTTTAAAAGGCCTCGTTGTGCGTCACAAACAACATATTCAGGGGTAATTCTACACGAGGATAGGTCACGCAAAAACGCCACCCAGGAGTCGTAGCACTCACGAGGACAATCCATCCATGAGACGGGACGAGCACAATCACCATCTCCAGCAATGAGGAACATACATACACGTTTTACAATAGACGTTCCGTCAAGAACAAGTACACGGACACCTGTGCGAATATCCGATTGGGGTGAGTGGTTCCAAAACGGGGTGAACCAACGTTCTATCGTCCTTGCGGTGACTCGCTCTTGTCGTGCGAGTTCATTTAGTGTTGTTTTGCTTGTGAGCCAACCCACAAACAAAGACAACCGCTTTTTCTGGCGATTGTCTTTGCGAATACGGACACTCGACGTTTCACAATCTCTACATCTCCACCGTTGTTTTCCGGACGGATGACAACCCCATTTCTGCATGGATTTTGAGCACCCAGAACACCTCTTTTTTGGTCCACTTATGGTCATATGACCGTAAGTGTTCCAGATTACCGCTAAAGTTAGAAGAGAAACGGGATATTTACCAACTTTAAATGTCGATTAGCTCATTTTTATATTTGAATCGTTTAAAACAAAGCAATGATGTTTGGATTCGTAAGTTGGAAGTTCAGGGCTTTAAAAAGACAGACCTCAAGTTTAACCGGTCAGACTTTATTCACTGAGTTTATAAATTTTTGTTTTCAAATCGGCAGTCTTTCCCGCGATACATGGCATCATTAAATTTTGAATACAAGAAAATCCTAAAGATAAATTTTGATCTATCGAACATATATACGAGCTGGCGGTAGTTTATCTTGACAAATTTAATGTAAAAATAGGATTAGATCTTGATTAAAGATCTAATGTTTTGTTTAAAAATTGTTTACGCTTAAATTCCACCATGCGTTCGATCGCGTATCGGAGCGTTGTACGCGGGACTTTATTATAATTATCGATCAAAAACTTTTCGACTAACCTATGATCTCGTTTCCAAACTTCACGAAGCATCCAGCCAACTGCTTTGTGCGTGAGATCGTGTGAATCGAGTAACAGCGTTTTTGCGATTTTCATTGTTAGGTCAAACTGGTTATCACGTATGAATGCAAACGTTGCGATGATAGCGATGCGACGTTGCCAGAGGTTTTTTGATTTTGAGTAGCGTATTAAGATTGATTTTTTTGATGGATGTTTAAAAACATAAGCACCGATTATCTTAGGTGCAGAAGTATCTACCAAATCCCAGTTGTTTATATGCTTATCATTTTCCAAATAAAATTCGAAAATATCTGTTTGTAATTCTTCGCCAGCTTTTTCAAATTTAGCAACCAAAATTAAAAGTGCCGTCATTCGCTCTTCATGGATAGGGGACGTTAGTAATTTATGTAGATCAGATAATTTAAGGTTGTGATAGTGTCTTGCGACTTTACGCGTGTGGGTCATCGAGATGCCTATAAATTTATCACCAAAACCATACTCACCTTCACCTGTTTTAAAAAACCACTCATTAGTCTTTTTTCGTTCAGGTGATGCGTATGAGTGTAATTCGGCTTTAAGATTTTTTACTGACATAGATTGTATTTTCACTGAATGCTCGGTAAGTAGGTATTTAGTATTAATAATCGTGTATATAATCAATTATACTCAAAAAGAATAAAATACGACAAAAAAATCCCTGCACACCCCCCGATGAGTCCTCCTAATGGATCCTCCTCATGGAAGTGACAGGGATTTTTTATTTGAAGATATTATTTCTTCTTGCTTTTAGCGGCTGGTTTCTTTTTAGCAGCCACTTTTTTCTTAGCAACTGGCTTTTTTGCAGCCGGTTTCTTTTTCGCTACTGGTTTTTTCTTGGCAGCTACTTTTTTCTTAGCCACTGGCTTTTTTGCAGCCGGTTTTTTCTTGGCAACTACTTTTTTAGCAGCAGCTTTTTTCTTAGCCACTGGTTTTTTAGCAGCCGGTTTTCGTTTTTTTGCTGGCATAATATTTATTTCCTTTCCTGCGCTTAAAGCACATGTCTCACAATGCATCCTCGTCGACCACGAAGTATGATAGCAAAGTGGATGTCGGATGACGCGCACGTGCGTGCACCATACAACGTTTTAATTATAACTCTGTTTTGCAATTTATAAAATAAAAATGAAGCAAGTTATCAACATCGGTTGATTTTTTTATTGAACAATTTCAACTGGTGTGCCAACTTCTCCCCAATTAAATATCCATTCTGAATTTTCTAGGTTTACGTTTACGCACCCGTGACTCATTGGGTGACCGAAGTTATTGTGCCAGTATGCGTAGTGAATGTAGAAATGATTTCTAAATCGCAAATTATATTTCACGTTTGGTAAATTATAATTATTAGGATTCCCTACACCGTAGCTCCAAACATAGTCGTGCCATAATAGTTTTGCACTGATTTCTGTTTTTCCAACAGGCGTTCTGTGACCACTTACACCAGTTGAGACCAAAAATGAGTTTGTTAAAACACCGTTTTCGTATGCGTAAAGTTTCTGCTCACTTAAGTCAACACGGATATATTTTCCAATATCACCGCCGATGCGCGGTGAAGAACTCATGATTAATAATCTCGTATTTTTTGTATCGTTAAGCGCGGATACTACTAAATTTTGTTCAGTTCCATTCGTAAATGGGGAATTTGTTGATATTTCTGCACCTTTCAAATCGAAAAACTTTACAATACCGGGATTATTTTTACTTGTGGTAACGCCAATCTCATCCTTTCCGTCATTATTGATGTCAGAAGCTGTGACTGAAATTCCACTGTTATAATCCAAAAATGCATCAAACACTAAAATTTCTTTTAGAGATTTTTTTTGAAAATCAAAAATGTGAACTGTTGGATCACCAGCACCCATCCGGCCGGTAATAATTTCGCCGTCCCCATCACCATCAAGATCACCAATTGAAATCGTTGCACCTGTATTATCTGAGGCGCTACCAGCGAAGATTTCGTACTTCATATTTCCGTATGGATCAAATACTTTGATGTGCGGTCCACCACCAAGTCCAGCGCTGGTTACAATGTCTGTCTGTCCATCTCCGTCCACGTCACCGCAAGCGACGTTTGCGCCACCTCGGAAGTCGTCAGCGTACGCAAAGAAGCCACCACGAAATAAAATATCGCCACTTCTTGAAAAAATACGTACGTGTGGACCGCCACTACTCATGGTTCCTGTTACAATATCTTGCAGTTTGTCGTTGTTTAAATCACAAACTGCAACAGTGATACCGCCTTGATAGCTTGGTTGATATGCTAAAAATTCGTTAATTAAAGATCCGTCCTGTCGAAATATTTTTACAAGTGGTTCAAGACCTGGTCCTGATCCGACAATAATTTCCTCCGTGCCATCTGTTCCCATATCAGCAGATGTTAAAGTAGCTACTCCGCGATAGTCTTCACCGAAGGGGAAAAAATTGTTTGTAATTTCACCACCATCATTAAATAGTGAAACGCTTACACTGTCTGTATTTTCTGCTCGAGCAAAAAGTGGGACAAGAAATAAAAATGAAAATGCAAAAACAAACTTTTTCATATGCTTACATTTTACACTAGATTCCAGATTGTAAGAATTATTCATCAACAAAAAATCCCCAACCTTTTGGTGGGAATTTTTGTTGGAGTTGTTGACGCGATTGGAACCGGAAACCAAAGGATTGGTAAAGAAAAAGATGATTGTTGAAGAATATTAGCTAGAAGAAGAAACGGCTGATTCTAAGCAAATTTCAAGCGTTTTTGACTCAGAAATGGAGGTCTGGTCTCGAGTTTGGTGGCGATTTACTGAATAATTATTCTTGTTTTGATATATTTAGTTGAAGGATGATGTGAAGATGGGTGGAGGGGTTTGTGGAGAAGGTGAAACAGGGTGTAAGTACAGTTGACTAATTATTTTTCTCCATATTCTCGTTTACGGTGATCTATATCTTCATCAGCACGCTTCTTCTCCCAAACAATTCTGTCATTTAGGTATTTTTCGTAACTTGAAACAAAGTTTTTTATAACCTTGCTTTGATCCGATTTCCAAGACTGCACGTCTGAAATTTTTGCTTGATATGCATTTACGAATCCATATTCACCAGAAACCACCCCTGATTGGGAAAGTATCACAAACATCTCATTATGATATTTTTTATTGTTTGGAAACTGTTTAATGAATTCCTTACAGGCATTATGTAGAAAGGCTTCTCCTTCATAAGCCCTCAATACAGCAATAGCTGTTCGTGCTTTATTTGCAGCCTTGCTTTTTAAGAGAGTAATGAGTTTTGATTCCAAGTATGGATTGAATTGCGGAAACAGATTTTTCAACAAATGAGCACCTTCCCGGTAATTCAACCAGTGAGCCCCTTTGAACCACTTAAAAATCTCATCAACAAATATTTTTTTTGTAGCTTCTGACAGATCGCTCAGCTCTCCAGCCTGCCTAGGCGTGAAATTAAAAGGAATGGCATCATACCTATTGTCTCGTTTTGTTTTATTCTTTACCTGTACACGTCTTTCAAAGAATTGAATGAATTCCTTCGGATCGTTTTTTGCGACCAAAGAGAGTATTTCTTCAGCTTCATAGCTGAGATTCGGAACCGACACTAAACTATCCAGTACCACCTTCCATTCCTCTTTGCTTAAACTTGCAAACAAAGATTCCGAACCATACCAAATATTTTGTACCAACCATGTATTTTTTAAATCAGTAAGTGCCTGAATAATATCGATCAATAAAGACTGAAGGTTTTTAGTGGAATTCTGGAATTTTTTAAATCCAATCGCGCTTACAAGGTGATTCAGCGTATTTACATCACCATCGGTCTTTGCTCTTTTGACAAGCTTCCTTATTATTGGTAATGCTAAAGGTAAGTCTTTCTCAGATACAAATTCAAATACCACAGCCACTGCTGATAGGAATTTACCCTGAGTTATCCAGTCATTGAGAATGTTTTGTGCTGTTTTTCTTTCGGTGCTACACCAAATTCCAGCGATAATGATATCTGTAAATGATTCCAATGCTCTCTCTTCAAGAAGTTTGAGTCCAATTTTTGGCTTTGCTTTAGAAATCTCATTCAATAATTTTCTGAAATAATTAAACTCACCACGTTCTCCGGTGTATGGGTAGTTTTTAGTAATTAACAATATTTTTTTAAGCCACTCCTCATAGTTTGTTTCGGAAATATCTTGGACGATTTCTGTAATTTTTTTGTCACGCATTTTTCTTGACTCTTTAAAACCCACATCGGGCAAATAGTCGCCGTCAAACCCCACGAGTACCCGATATAACTGGTAAGGTTCATTGTTCTGAATTACCGCATCTAGCTCAGATAGGTTTATCGGGGCATTTTTTTCAAATCGTCGCTTAAACCAATGCAACTGCTTCTCAATCTTGTACACCACGTCAAGATCAGTTGAAGGAGAAATCAAAATATAAAACTTTACTATTTCGTCCAGATTATCTCGAACCATCGCCTCCATATCTTCACCATAATTAGCACTTATTGGAGTATGCGTTGCGGTTTCTACTGCTTCTAAAATAGAAAATTTGTTCTGAATATTTTCTTGTTTTGTGTACGCCTTAATAAGAAGCGCGATCATCCGCTTTCTCAATTTTTTAACTGTGTCCGTTACTGGTATTGCTCCATGTCCAATCGTGACGCTACTGGAAGTCCAAGTACTAGCTTCAAATTCCGAGTGCAGGACATGTTTTCCGACCTCTGCGATCAAGGCGGTATTAGACATTAACTTTGAGTTGTCCCATTTTTCTATGATGTCTAAAATTGCTAACTGGGCATGAAAATATATTTTTTTATCTTTTTTCACATAAACAGGCTCTGTCATTTTCTCCACCACCTCAAAAATCTTCTTTTTATCCTTAATTTTTTTATCAATGGCTAGTTCGGCTAGCACGGCAAAAACTTTATCCAAGTGCACAAAGCGTAGTTGTTTCAATATATCCAACACGACAGCAACCACGTCATCGTAAGACCGTCCATCAAATTCTCCTATTAGTGTCTTTACAGGCTCCACTGGTAAGGCTTTTGCTTTTTTAAGTGCA
>Ga0210041_1002452_pt1 | contig 15609 bp, 9 predicted proteins | sample CryGeymeta201503_FD_183973 | JGI IMG/M metagenome (GOLD analysis project Ga0210041, IMG submission 183973) | Groundwater microbial communities from Crystal Geyser aquifers in Utah, USA - Crystal Geyser metaG 2015-03 (SPAdes) (version 2) | ecosystem: Environmental > Aquatic > Deep subsurface >... | reverse complement strand
AAAGGGAAATTTCATGTTGCGCATATCAGTACAAAAAATTCAGTTGAAATGGTTCGCAAAGCAAAGAAAGAAGGAATAAATATTACGGCAGAAGTCACTCCTCATCATTTTACTCTGACTGATGACGCAGTTAAAACTTATGATACTAATACTAAGATGAATCCACCTTTGCGTGAGAAAAAGGATGTTGAAGAAATTATAAAAGGTTTAAAAGATGGAACAATTGATTGTATTGCGAGTGATCATGCACCACACGCTGATGAAGAAAAAGAAGTAGAATTTGAATTTGCACCTAATGGAATTATCGGTCTTGAAACACAAATAGGATTAGCATTAACCGAACTATTTCATAAAAACATTTTATCATTAGAAGAAATAATTTATAAAATGTCTATAAATCCTAGAAAAATTTTAAGATTACCAATACCTAAATTTAACAAAGGTGAAATGGCTAATTTTACCATTTTGGATCTGGATGAGATCTGGACTGTTGACATTTCTAAGTTTAAAAGTAAATCAAAAAATTCACCCTTCAATAAAATGATACTATCGGGGAGAGCAGTAGGAATAATAAATAATAAAAAGATGTTTTTTGATTATAATTTTATAAATATTTAAAAATAAAATTCTTTTTTATCTACATCCCTCTGTATACAAAAACATACATAAAAACTGTTAAAATGCTAAAATAATAGTGTTTTAAGCTAAAAATGATTGGCACTTAATTTGGTTACTTCATATCAAAACTTTATGAGGTAATTAAAATGAAAACAACAATCAAAATATTTTTATTAGCATTTTTAACATTAGTTTTATCATCCTGCGGGGTTAATGATCCTTTTGAATTTTTTGATACCACACCGCCGGCTCCACCTACAGGCATTGTTGTTTTAAATGGTGATGAAAGAGTAGATCTTTCTTGGTTACAAAATAGAGAAGATGATGTTGCCGGTTATAATATTTACAGTAGTTTTTCATATAATGGAAGGTATACATTAATAGGTCCTTCAGATGATAATTATTTTGTAGACTTTGGTGTCTCTAACGGTAGTACATATTATTATGCTGTTACTGCTTACGATTATAACGGTAACGAAAGTGATTTGAGTTATGATGTTATATATACAACACCAAGACCAGAGGGATATAATCAATCTATTTTTGATTACAGAAATTTTCCAAATAATAGCGGATATACTTTTAATTCATATTCTGTTGTTTCTTTTGATGATGATGCTGCGGATTTCTTCTTTGAAAATTATAATGGTACATTTTATTTAGATGTTTGGGATGATACTGACATTCAAGATATGGGAAGAACAATTGATATTTATGATGTATCAGTAGCTCCAATAAATGGTTGGTCAACTACAAAAGATGCAATAGCTATTGAAGGACATACTTATGTATTGTGGACCTGGGATAATCATTTTGCTAAAGTTAGAATTTCTTCTATAACAAACGATAGAATTACTTTTGACTGGGCATTCCAATTGGATGAAGGTAATCCATTACTAAAGACAAAATCGATTACTAAGAAAAGAAATTCAATAAAAAGGAACACAATTCGTAAATAGCATTGAATTATTTTCTAAGCCGATCATTTAAAGTTTGATAAATTAGTGTAATAAAAACTTTAATGATCGGTTTATTTTTATGCACACTTATTATAGATAAACTCTATAAGATTGATTAAATTACAATCAATAAAAGCTATGAAATTTACAAAAATTATAATATTATTTCTTTTATTTATTTTTAATTCAAACCATAATTATGTTTATTGTCAATCTAAAATAGATCCATTTAACAAAAAAACTGAAAATCAAACTATCCTCAGTTTAAAAAAACTGCAACACTTACAGAATTTAGAAATCCAACAAAACGCATATAATGAATTTAAAATTATTGAAAAAGCAATAATACAAGGTGATATATCTGTGTTAACTAGCTATTTTAATTCAAGAACTTATCTTAATCTAGCTAATGGAGTTAGTGGTTATTATAGCAATAATCAAGTTTACTATGTTTTGAACAATTATTTTTTAAATCATAGAGTTAAATCTTTTTCATTTAGTGAAATTGTAACTAATGTGAATACTTCTTACGCAATTGGTTCATATGATTTTAATACCCGAAACGGAAGAAAATCTCTCAGGGTTTATGTCTCTCTTAAAAAAATTCAAGACGAATGGAAGATATTACAGATTACATTTAACAAATGAATAATAAGGTCTTCAAAAACATTAGAGGTAACAAGAAATATTTATATATAGTATTTTTTCTTGTTGCATTATTTTTTTTAACTGGATTAATTACTCCTTTTATACTGAAGAATTTAAGCAGCAACTGGAATGATAAAGTTTCAGAAGAAATAACAGAAATTGAAACCTCAGTTGTAAAAATATTTAATAAAAAAGAACAAAAATTATTATATATTTCTCAACAAATTAAACTTGATTTACTTGAGACTTTAAGTCCGAAGAACAGAACCTATGCAAATTTAATTAAACTCATAAATAGTGATAATCTTAATAATTATTCTATAGAAGTATTAGCTCCTAATGGTAAACTGATTGCATGGAATAAGACCATTGCAATACCGTCCAACAATATTTTACCACTTTCTTTTCCTGCAGGCCACATTAATTTTTATGAGTCAGATTTAATTACTTATCTATCAGTCACTGATACTATTCTTATTGAAAATGAGCAATTTTATTTCAGTGTCTCTTTACCAATTGAAAAAAAATATAAATTAAACACACCATATTATCAATCTATTAGCTTTTCAGATGAATTAACAAAAATATTTAAGGTTAATTTTAATGTGTATTATTCTCCATTTGCTGAAAAGGAAACAAATAATCTCACCTATTCTTTTGAACTTTTAAATAAAAGTAATGAAAAGATTGCACTAGTAAGTTTTAGCAAACCCTTATTAGAAAATAGCTTGAGTGAGATAAGTACTTACTCCTCCCTAATTCAGTCGTTATTGTTAATATTTTCTTATCTGCTCATAATTCCAACTTACAGGAAAGAGTTTAAAAACTTAAACTATGAAGGTTTAAAAATTCTAAAACTTGGTTTTTACCTGTTATTGTTTAGGATACTGTTATTCAGTTCGAAAGACCTGTTTGATTTCTTGATTCCTGATGTCACTAATCCGGCATATTTTTCATCAAAATTTGCTTTTGGCTTGGTAAAATCACCATTTGATTTTTTTATAACTGTCTTATTTTCTTTAATTATAAGCATAAAAATATTTCAAGTATGTAAAAGATTATTATTTAAAAATAGAAGTTCAAAATATTGGAGTTATTTTAAGTATTTTGCTATTCCATTTCTTTTGGTTTTGTTTTTGTATCTAATAAGAGGATTAAATGCTTCAGTTAAAAGCGTAATATTTGATTCAACTTTAAGATATTTTAAAGAACCTGATCTTATTCCAAATCTACCAAACCTACTTATGAGCTTAAATGTTCTGATACTTGGAACATCTTTCATTTTAGTTCTAATTGTAATTATACTTTTCTTTTTGTCTTTTTTAAAAAGTGAAAAGAAAAGAAAATCGATTATCTTCGTTGCTATTCTATTTATAATACTTCAAGCTTCAGGATATTTTTTCATTGGACTGCAACCTACCCCACTAATAACATTTGTATTAATCTTTATAATTATAACACTGCTATTTATAATTTCTTTAAGAATATATTTCATAAGACCAAACTCTATCTACAATTATTTTTATATAACAATAATTGCTTCCGTTATTGTAGTATCACTAATGAATTATTTTAATCTTGATTTGGAAAAAGAATCTTTAAAAACTACGGCATTAGAAATAAATAGATCTAATAATAATTTGTTGGAATTTTTTGTTAATGAATTACTTCTAGATGCCTCAGACAATGGTAATGTTAAAAGTGCTTTCTTAATTCAAAATAAAAATTATAATGCTTTAGCATTTCAAATTTGGAGCGGTTCTTCTTTGCAGAAAGAATCTCTACCTTCTTCAGTTGTAATATTTAACAGAAATAAAGAAGTGGTTGGTAAGTTTGACCTTGGGCTAGGGAGAGATGCAATTTTAGATAAAAAATATTTATTTGAAGTAAATTTTAAGCCACAAATATTTGAATTAATAGACTCGGAGTTACCATCTACTTCTATTATTACAGGTTATGTACCGGTAAAACTGAATAATATTACTGTTGGGTTTATTTCTGCGACTGTAAAATTTGATCTTGAAAATATAGGACTTCAAACGATACCTAACTTTTTATCATCAAATCTTAATATTGTAAATTCAGTAATTAATTTAGATCAACTTCAAATATTTACATTCGTAAATTCAAAAGTATCTCAAATATTTGGTAACCTTTATCCTTCATTGGATCAAGTTAAGCCCATTATATATGCAGAATTTTCAAAACTTAATGAAGCTTGGATTTATCTAAACTTAAATAATGAAAAATATTTAACATATGTATTAAAATCTGAGGTTGATAATATAGATAAAATTATTTCAGTCTCTGTTCTTGAAAAAAACCTTTCATGGAATTTATATAATTTCTTTAAGTTATTTATTATCCAAATAATTTATTCTTTAATTTTATTAATATTTTTGTTTGTATTTAATATTAAACAAGTTGTTTTTACTTTTAGAACTCAATTATTAATTGCTTTTCTTATTATATCCATTATTCCTGTTGTACTATTAGCGATCTATAATAGAAGTGTTGTAAAGGAAAAATCTTTTGCTGCAATTTCTCAAGGACTAAATGAAAGGTCAAAATATGTAGAAGGTCATATAAATTCGCAGATTATTAAACATGGTAAAAGACCATTAGAAATTAATTTTGATAATGCTGCAAAAGAACTTGGAATCTCATTTTCTGTATTTCGTGGTGCTGATCAAATATTTAGTTCTAAACAGCAATTCTATGATTCTAAAATATTTAATACAAAATTTGATCCAATCGCTTTTTATTATTTGAATTATCTTAATTACAGAAAATATATTGATGACGATAATTTAGATAATTTCAATTACCAGACACTATATAAAAAAATTATATTAAATAATGAGAACTATATCATTAGTGTTAATAATGCATTCAATAAAATAACTGTACCTTTTTCTGTTATTGATGCCGATGTATTTCTATTTGGGATGTATTCATTTGCTGTAATATTAATAATTTTATTCAGTACAATTATTGCCAATAGAATATCCTATCCAATTCGTAAACTTACAGGTGCAGCTAAGTCAATAGGACAAGGTGATTTTGATATATCTTTAGATGTTAAAGAGAAGGGAGAAATAAAGGAACTTGTGGAAGGATTTAATACTATGGCTCGGGAGATACAAAAAAATCAAATTAATATGGCAGAGTTAGAAAGAGAAAATGCATGGAAAGAAATGGCTAAACAAGTTGCTCACGAAGTTAAAAATCCTCTTACACCTATGAAATTAGCTGTTCAACAATTATTAATTGCCTATAACGATAAAAAGAAAAATTTTGGTACAACATTAAAAAAATTGTCAGAAACAATATTAAGTCAAATTGAAAACCTAAATTTAATCGCAAGTGAATTTTCAAACTTTGCAAGAATGCCATTATCAAAATTAGAAAAAACTGATTTATTGGAAGAAATTTCTAGAACATGTGATCTCTTCTTAGATGAAAATATTAAAATAGAATTTACTACCAATTTAAAGGAAGCATCAAAGTATGCCGATGCAACAGAGTTGAGAAGAATGATGATCAACTTTATAAGAAATTCTATGCAAGCTGAAAGTACAATTATAAAGATTAATCTAGATCAAGTTAAAAAAGAATATCAATTATTAATTGAAGATAATGGCAAAGGAATTTCTACTAAAGATAGAGAGAAGATATTTAATTCTAATTTTACAACCAAAGAAAAAGGAATGGGCTTGGGTCTTTTCTTGGCTAAAAGATATATTGAAAGTTTAGAAGGTAAACTTTCTTTACTAAAATCTTCAAAAATTGGTACAACATTTAAAATTATTATTCCTTTAGATCTAAACGAATAGCAAAAAATTAATGTATATACTTACACCACATCAAAAAAAGGCATTAGAGTACAAACATCACATTTCACTTTCTGCAAATGCCGGATCCGGAAAAACATTTGTCCTGACCAAAAGGTATTTACAAATTGTCGAAAAGGAAGAAATAAGTCTGCGTGAAGTTGCAGCAATAACCTTTACCGAAAAAGCAGCGAGTGAATTATATAAGAAAATCACAAGTGAAGTTGAAAAAATATTAAACAGTAATTTAACTCAAAAAAAATATGAAAAATGGAATAGAATTAGAAGGGAATTAGTATCAGCACACATTTCTACTATTCATTCTTTTTGTGTAGATATTTTAAAGCAATTTCCTGTTGAAGCAAATATTGATGCAAATTTTACTCCGATTGATACAATAAATTCAGATGAATTAATTGAACTATCTATAGAAGATGAAATAAAAAAATCTTTTAATGATAAAGTTAAAAGTGACGACATAAAAAGGATAATTCGTATAGTTGGTTCTAAATTTAATTTAAGTAATATTCTAACAGATATTGTAAAAGACAGAAGGAAGCTGCCATTCATAAATGATTTGTTTTCAATCAATATTGATGAAACAATTAGTAATTATTCTAAAAAATATATAGAGTATTTAGAAAAAATATTTGCCAACGATATTCTCAAAATAAAAGATAAAATTGAATTTATTAATGAATTAGTCCTTTCCAAAAAAAATGATAATACATTCGGAGTTGAGATTAAAAATCTACTCTCCAAAATCAACTCTGATAGATCAACCAAAGAAAATTTGATAACATTTAAAGATATTGGGGGACATTTATTAACCGGCAGTTATGAAGTTAAGAAAAGAGGTTATTCACAAAATATATTAAGTGAAGATAATAATGATGAAATATTTTTTATTGAAGAATTTTATAGTAAACTAAAAAATTTCAATTTTGAAATTGATGAAGCAGAAATCAATAAAAAGTTAGCAGATTTTACACTTAGCATAGCAAAAACATCTCAAAACTGTATTGATAATTATGAACAAAGAAAAAACGAGAAGGGGCTTTTAGACTATGAAGATATATTACTTCATACAAAAAAGATAATTAGCAATCCTAATGTTCTTGATGAACTAAGTAAAAAATTCAAGTATATCATGATTGACGAATATCAAGATACAAATGAAATTCAGTACAGTATTTTTCTTCCAATATTGGATTATCTGAAAAAAGGTAATTTATTTATAGTTGGAGATGAAAAACAGAGTATTTATAGATTTAGAGATGCCGACTTAAATATTTTTAATAAAACAAAAGAAGATATTAAAGAATTAGAAGGCAATGATTTTTTACTTTCTTTACCTGATAGCTTTAGAATGTCTCCAGCTATTGCTGCATTTACTAATCATGTCTTCCAAAATATCTTTATAAATCCGAACCCATTGTATAACGAAGTAGAATATTCTGAACTTGTCTGTGCAAATGATGATGACATAGAGGGTAAAATAGAATTATTGATAACTGATAAAAATGAAACAGAAGAAGGAAAATCTGAACCTGAATTAATTTCCAAAAGAATTATTAAACTTATAAGTAATGATAAATGGGAAATAAAGGAAAAAGATGAAAAAAGAACTTTACAATGGCAAGATATTTCAATTCTCTGTAGAAAAAGAAAATATTTTAAAGAATTAGAAAACACATTTATTAAATATAAAATTCCTTATACAATTGTTGGAGGACAGGGCTTTTATCAAAGACAACTGATTTATGATGTTCATAATTATTTTTCTTTCTTATTAAATAGTAAAAACGACACTGCACTAATTGGGATTCTAAGGTCGCCATTTTTTAATGTATCTGATGCATCATTATTTGAAATATCTTTGAGGAAAGGTGATTGTTATTGGGATAAGCTTAATGATTATTCAACAAAAAATATTAAAGTAAAAAAAGTAGTTGAACAATTAAAAGAGAATCTTAAACTTGTATCAAATTCTGATTATTCTTTTGTATTAAGAAAAATTATATCTGAAACTCCTTTTATTTCAACTCTTTCCTCAAGAATAAATGGCAAGCAGGAAATTGCTAATCTTAATAAACTTATTTCAATTACAAACAATTATTCTCAGAATCCTTTTACTACTTTGTATGATTATGTCGAATTTTTAAGCTCAGCAATTAATAAAATTAGTGATGAAGCGCAAAGTAATTTATCAGTAGAATCTTCTGCAGTAAAAATTATGACTTTGCATCAAGCTAAAGGATTGGAATATCCTGCAGTATTTTTATATAAATGTGGTGAAAAAGAAAAATTTAGGAGTAAAAATATTATTATTGATAGAGAGCTTGGTATTTTAACAAAACTTCCTTCAGATGAAGGATATTTTTATGAGTTTACTGAACCGCCATTGTTAAGTATTTACAATGTTATAAATGAAAGAAAAGGACAAGCTGAAATGAAGAGATTACTTTATGTTGGAGTAACTAGAGCTAAAAATTATTTATTTATTTCTGCAGCTAAATCAAAAAATTATGAAAATTCTTTTTTGGGTTCATTAATCCCATCATTGAATTATAATGGGAATTCAAATGAATTAAAATTTACAACTAAACTGAATTATTTAGTTACTGATGGGAGTAATTATAAAAATATAATTAAAGATATTCATCTTGTTATACCAGTAGTCCAATCTGTTGATGATATTTCAGAAATAATTGAAATCAATAATGAATCGGTTAAAGATGACAAGGAGATAAATCCGGATACTATTACAGATAGTCAATCTGAAGAAATAATTTCTGCTACCAAAATTGCAGTGTATTCTCAATGTCCTCAAAAATATAATTTCACTTATGATCTTGGCTTAACTAAATTGTATGAAAATTATAAAAGAGCAATTAGTGAAAACCCTAGTGAAAAAGGCTTTGAATTTACTTCAAAAGAATCTAATGGAGATAATGATAACAATGTATTTATAAATAATGCATACCCGGCAGATCTAAAAGGGAAAATAATTCACAGAATATTACAAGAAAACATAAATTTATCGGCTTTGGAAGAATACTTAAATAAAGTTTTAATTGATAGTAATGTAAATAACAAAGCAAAAAATAATTTTGTTGATGATATAAAAAATGATCTAACATTTTTTTATAATTCTAATATATATTCAGAAATAAATTCTTCTAAAGATTATAAGAATGAGTATGAAGCTTATCTAAAAGAGAATGATTATTATTTATTCGGTATAATAGATAAAATTATTTTTAATGAAAATTCTATTACAATAATAGATTACAAAACTGATAATATTTCAGAAGTACAAATTAATGATAGAATTGAAAATTATTTGCCACAACTTAAATTTTATTCATATATTATTTTGAAATTATTTCCTTCAGTAAATAAAATTAATATTAAATTAATATTTGTAAAGCATCCCAATAATGTGTTTAGTAAATCAATTACAAAGGAGGATCTAAATTCCTTTGGATTATTCTTAAAAAAGAGTGTTGAAAATACGAGGATTCATAATTACAGTAAGAATCTAAAGCATTGTTCTAAATGTTTGTTTACAGATTTAAATGGTAACTGTATTAAAAAATAAAGCTTTACAAAAAAGTAATTCCTTCATAAGTATATTTATATTTCTTATCGTGTCTATATTAATTGGATGCAGTAGCAGTAAAGATATCTATTACGAATTACCATTAGAATTCAGACAACCTCAGAAGAAAATAGAATTTATAGAAAATTACAGGCACTATTTAAAGGGTATAAAAATATTTATTGATCCGGGTCATGGGGGAAACGACAGAAAAAATGTTGGATTTGAAGGGAATGTAGTAGAGGCCGATATAAATCTTAATGTAGCATTAGTTCTTGCAGAATATTTAAGAGAAGCTAATGCTGATGTTTATCTTTCAAGAGATAAAGATACAACTATTACATTAGAAGATCGTTCTAAAATGGCTGACAGTGTAAATGCAGATATATTTATAAGCATTCATCACAATGCCCCGGGTGCTGCAGATGATATTTGGACAAATTACACTTCTACATACTATCATTCTAAACCCGGTAACTATAACTTTAACCCTATAAACAATGATTTAGCAAAATATATACAACGGGATCTGGCATACGCAATGCGTAATTCAGGAGGACCGTATTCTTTTGATGGCACATATTCTGATTATATTATTTACCCAAGTGATGGATTTTATGTTTTACGGAATTCCAAAATTCCTGCAGTATTAATTGAAAGTGGTTTTACAACGCATCATAATGAATCTCAAAGATTAATAGACCCTTTATTTAATAGAATAGAAGCGTGGGGAATATTCAGAGGACTTTGCAGATTTTTAAAAGCGGGCATACCTAAAATTAATTTTGAATCAGAAAGTGATACAGTAAATGCAAATATTAACGAACTTAACTTTTCTATTACAGATTCATTAAATATAATTCCAAATTCAATCACTGTTAGGATTGATTCTATACTGTCCAATGATTATTCTTTTAATGAAAAAAATAATTTATTAATAATAGACATCTTCAAATTAGAAAAAGACGAACATATTATTAAAATTACAGCTGCTAATATAAATGGGATTCATTCATTTCCTTTTGAAAAGGAAATTTTTGTTATAAAAAATAAAACTATTAAAGGAATTAAGTAATGCTTAATTATGTCTGGATTGCTTTATTATTTTTGGGAATTGGTGCTGCACTTACAACAGATATTATAGACAACAATCAAAATAAATTCCATAACAATAAAAGAATAACTGTAAAGGTTTATTTTAAAGACGGAATTGAAAAAGATCTTTATATTAAAATAAATTCAGATGTTACCGTAAGTAAAAATGAGTTTAACAAAATATTTTCAAAAAATATCAATTCAGATCTAACTTTTAATTCAGTAGTAACATTTGATAAAGACACTACTTCCGCTAAAGCCAATTTAATAATAACAGACGGTATGCCTGATGTTGTCAAATCAATAGCAAAAGCTTCCGGCAAAGACAATGATATTAATGCCACAATTTATTTTAATAATGGAAATGCATCAATTATTTTTGAAAAAGTATCATTTATTAATTTAAAAAATGTTACTAATGCCGCTTTAGAATATGCCGGGATTGCAGTAAATATTGCTTTGGGTCTTATAGGTATTATGGCATTGTGGATAGGAATTATGAAAGTTGCAGAAGATGCAGGGCTAATAAAAGTAATTGCAAAAGTTGTTAAACCTCTTACAAAATGGCTTTTTCCAAATGTACCTTCAGATCATCCTGCAATGGGTTCTATGATTATGAATATTTCTGCAAATATGCTTGGACTTGGTAACGCTGCAACTCCTTTCGGGTTAAAAGCCATGGAAGAGCTTGAAGAATTGAATCCCAAAAAGGGAACTGCTACAAATGCAATGTGTACTTTTCTTGCAATTAATACAGCCGGCATTACATTAATTCCCGCTACTGCTATTGCAGTAAGAGCGGCTGCAGGCAGTTCAGATCCAGCAATAATTATCGGTACTTCTTTATTTGCATCATTTTGTGCTACAATAGCGGGAATATTTTCTGCTAAACTTTTTGAAAAATTTCCACTAAAAAAAGGCGAATTTAAAATTTGGCTTAAAGAAAATTCAAAGTTTTTTACAATTCTATTTTTATTAATTGCTGTTGTTTTAATCTTTTCTTTTACTGGATTTGGTAAATCTGTTGCTTCTACTTTTTCTTTCATAAATGTTTCTTCTTTTAAAACTGTAATACAATTATTATCTACTCTGGCAATACCATTGTTGATAGTAATATTTTTAGGTTACGGTCTGATTAAAAAAGTAAAAGTTTACGAACAATTTGTTGAGGGTGCAAAAGAAGGATTTCAAATTGCCATAAAAATTATTCCTTATCTGGTTGCAATGCTTGTTGCAATTGGTATATTCCGTGCCGGTGGTGCAATGGAATGGTTAAAATTTGTTGTACAACCCGTAACTGATTTTATCGGTATGCCTGTTGATGCTCTACCGATGGCGCTGATGAGGCCTCTGTCAGGCAGTGGTTCACTTGGAATAATGGCTGAAATTATTTCTGTTCACGGCCCTGATTCATTTATCGGTATATTAACTTCTACATTTTACGGCAGCACTGAAACAACTTTTTATGTTCTGGCACTTTATTTTGGTGCGGTAAATATTAAAAAAACAAGACACGCTTTGCCCGCCGGATTAATTGCTGACATTACAGGAATTTTAGCCGCTGTGTTTATTGTAAGACTACTTTTTGTATAAGGATCTAGTTGAAACAGAGTTTAAGTCTTTTATCGTTCGTACTGTTTATTTATTTTTTTATTTGCTATTGCGTTTATAAATTCCTTCAAAGGCTTTACTAATTGTCACACCATCTTTGTTTAGAATATCCCATCGTTGTGTAACAGAACTGTCATCATTTTTTTTCCAGGTAATCTGGTTATAATAGTTTCCTTTTGAGCCTTTAGTGAGCTTACTTTTAAGTACCATAGCTCCTTCCGTATTAATATTACCCTTTAAGTTTAGCACATTACCAGTACTGCTAATCCAAACTTGATTCCAGGTGCTATCGCTCAGATCAAAAAAATTATAACTTGTTCCGGTATTAGTTTTGTTTGAAGCTACCCAATTTTCCTGCAAAACACATCCATTTTGCATTTTAACAATCTTATTTGTTCCTACAATTTTTCCTGCTGTGTTGTATACAGTCCATTCTCCAACCCAAAAATCAAATGCTTTATGATTTTCAGAACAGCAAGGGCAAGGTTTATTATTCTGTGCTGATGAATAATTAAAACTCATTACAAGAATTAGTATAACTAGGGTAATTATTTTCATTTCCACCCTCTGCAAATTATTAAAGTTTTCTAAGGCAAATTAAATTTGAAATTATGAGCTAGGCTATTATTTATTAATAAAAATAAATTATTTACTGATGTTACGCAAAGCTGAAAGATGATATCTTTTTATTAAGAAAATAAAGTCTCTATTTCGTTAAAGAGTTATCATTTTATTTGAATTCAATTCAGGAAACAAAGATGTCATCTTTTCACCGTTCACTTTTTGCGTAAGATGAGTTATTTATTATAAATAGTAAATAAGATTTACATGACCGGTAAGAATAATGATATATTATACTTTTTTAGAAAATTTTTCTTTGTTGTATTCTTTTGATTTACCTTTAGGAATAGAAAGGGAATTCCATTCTTCATTGTTTATCATTTTTCCTATAAAAACAATTTGTCCGATATGATAAGCATAATGAGAAAGCTGACGATTTATTGCATCAACAACGGAATGTTTCTCATTTCTAATTAAAACTTCTTTATCTAAGTCAATTTCGGTTAACGGATTTATAGCTTCAAAAAGACAATCCCATCCTTCATTCCAGATTGTTAATAACTCATCTTTAGATTTTATATTATCAACAAATTCATCATCTCTTTTTCTCCATTCTTTTTTGCCGTCAGAAGTTAAAAAATCAGTCCAACGGGAAAGCATATTACCGTGCAGATGTTTTACAATGATTGCAATGCTGTTGCTTCCTTCATTTATTTGCCAGAACAATTTGTCCCCCGGTACCTGATCAAAAGTTTTTTCACCAAGTGATTTATAACTCTTGAATCGATTTTTAATACTATCTAAATAACTTTTCATATAATATTGTTCCTATTATTAACTTTGAAACTTACATAAATTATTTTTTAATATTTGAATAAACAACAAAACCTTTTTAAATTTATATAGGAATTTAGAATAGAAAATTACTCTTAATAAATCTTAAATTAAATATATAATGAAAGTTTACATAACAAGAAAAATACAATCCAAAGCAATAAAATATTTAAGAGAAAAAGGATTTAAAGTATCAATTTATCCTGAAGACAAACCCATCCCCAAAAAAGTATTATTAAAAAATATTAAAAATGTTGATGCACTTATTCCGCTACTTACAGACAAAATAGACAAACAAGTAATAGATAAAATGACCAAATGCAAAATTATTGCAAATTACGCAGTAGGATATGAAAACATTGATGTGGAATATGCAAAAACGAAGAGTATAATTGTTACAAATACCCCCGATGTTTTAACAGATTCTACAGCAGACCTTGCAATGACTTTAGCACTTGCTTGCTGTCGCAGAATTACCGAAAGCAGAAAATTAATAGACGATAAAAAATTCACTCATTGGCGTCCTAATTTATTATTAGGTTATGAAATTAAAGACAAGATTTTCGGCATTATTGGAGCCGGAAGAATTGGAGAAGCAACTGCCAAAAGAGCCCATGCGTTTGGAGCAAAAATAATTTATAATTCTATTTCTGAAAATAAAAGAATGAAAAATGATTTTAATGCTGAACGGGTTTCTTTAAATAAACTCTTAAATATATCTGACTTTATTTCAATTCATGTTCCTTCAAACAAACAGACAGTTCATTTACTAAATAAAGAGAATTTGAAACTGTTAAAACCAACATCCATTTTAATTAATACATCAAGGGGGAATATAATTGAAGAGAAGGCATTAGTTGAGATTCTCAAAAAAGGTAAAATATTTTCTGCTGGCTTAGATGTGTTTGAACACGAACCAAAAATTCATCCCGAATTATTGAAAATGGTTAATGTAATATTAGCTCCTCATATTGGCAGTGCTACAATTGAGGCAAGAACTGCAATGGCAATGCTGGCTGCTAAAAATGTTGTCAGTGTTTTAAAAACTGGTAATAAGCCTATTACTCCGGTTTAGATTTTTATTTTTTCATGGTTGTAAATTGCAGCTTGTCACGGTACGACCGTGTCAGCCATATTAAAATTTATTTTACTATTTATTGTAAATTGTAAATCAACGATGATATGGGTAATTTTCACTAATTAATAAAGGATATTAATATGATAGTTGGTATACCTAAAGAAGTAGCTCAAGAAGAAAAAAGAATTGCTCTTTCTCCTGCTGGAGTGGATGCTTTAGTACGCGCAGGTCATACTGTTTATATTGAAAGTAAAGCAGGTGAAGGAAGTCATTTTTCTGACGAAGAATATGAACAAATTGGTGCAAAAATAGTATTTAGTCCGGATGAAGTTTACTGCCGATCTGAATTATTAGTAAAAGTTGCACCATTGTTGGAAAACGAACTTGAAATGTTTCAACAAAAACAAGTGTTATTTTCTTTTTTGCATTTAGCTGTAGGAAGAAAAAAAACTATAGAAAACCTCCTTGCAAAAAAAATTACTGCAATTGGATATGAGCTGATAGAACAAAACGGAAAACTTCCTGTTTTACAATCTATGAGTGAAATTGCCGGGCAACTTTCAATTCAACTTGCTGAAAGATATTTGGAAAATTTTTCAGCTGAAGGTAGAGGAATATTATTGGGAGGAATTACTGGTGTTGCACCGGCAGCAATTGTTATACTCGGTGCAGGTGTAGTTGGTACAACTGCAGCCAGAGCAGCTTTGGGAAGAGGTGCTCAGGTAATTGTTATTGATAATGACATTAACAGATTAAAGGAAATTGAAC
>Ga0210041_1002404_pt1 | contig 15798 bp, 36 predicted proteins | sample CryGeymeta201503_FD_183973 | JGI IMG/M metagenome (GOLD analysis project Ga0210041, IMG submission 183973) | Groundwater microbial communities from Crystal Geyser aquifers in Utah, USA - Crystal Geyser metaG 2015-03 (SPAdes) (version 2) | ecosystem: Environmental > Aquatic > Deep subsurface >... | reverse complement strand
CTAAATCCGGAATTATATTATCTGTTCCAAATTCAAATACTAAGAAGTATGAGAAGAGAACAGAGGGAGTTGTCGTAGCCGTAGGAGTTAAAGCCCTAGATAAAAGCGTTTTAGGAAAGAAAATAAGATTTGAAAAGTATGCGGGATTTTCATTAACCTTGCAGGGTAGGGAGTATCAGATGATGAACGAGGGAGATCTTCAGGCAGTATTTACCCAAATAGGTGGAAACACGCATAGATATAAATTCTAATGATCCTCTCCGGAATATATTTTTGGATACTTCTAGGATGATATTTTTGTATAACCAGATGGTGAATATCACAGAATTCCTCGAAAGTTTTAATCCCGAGGTGATATACGAATTGGTTCACCCTTACTTGTTTAAAGAGGAAAGACTTCCGCTTAAAATATTCTTGCTATGGTGCAAGAAGACTGAAAGAGTATTTGGGATAGAAGATTTTGAATCCACCTACAGAGTGTTTTTATTGTCTAAAACTTTTACCATCTACTTAAGTAAAATAAAAACTTAGAATCTTATGAATTTTATTTGTAATTTACCCCCCTGTACACGGGATGTTTTAGAAATATTTTTAGAGTCTTTATCCAGGGTTGGTGCTGAATTATCTTCAGTATCCTTTTCAGATTCAAACCCAATTCAATCTAAGTGGTTGAGATTGAGATTTAGATATTCAGATTCTCTTATAGAGAATCTGAACGAGCGAGAAATAGAGCATTCCCTGAATAAGAAAATTGGAGAGGTTCATATAGATTTATCTGTAGAAGAATTAAATAAACTCGTAGACTGACATGACTTCAGAATATTTAGCGCATTACTTAAGGGGAGGCAAATTTTATGCCTTTTACAATCCTAAAGGTACAGATATAACTCCAGATTCTAAATCCTTTATAGGTAAGAGAATTGTGGTACACCAGTACTCTGTAACTTGTCCTCTACAATTCCCAGAGAAATGGAAAGGGCAGCACGCATTCAATTCAGTATCTATAGGAGGATGGTTTCCCGAAGAAGATGTAACGGATTTGGCAATAATTCCGGACAGTTATATCGAAAGGGTAGAACCTCTACCCATCTATATATATCGATTTACATATTTATCCGAAGATAAAGTGGTTAAAATCCTAGGCAAGGGAGACTGGAAATCCCCCTTTAAGATAGTTAGAAGTTATTCCTTTCCCGCAGATTCAGCAGTTAGAAAATTATTAGATTCTCCAGACTGTCCGGATGTATCCGAAAGATGTGTATGGGAGGGGAAATCTGATGAATTGGAGTGGGAAATTTTTAAGTAGAATTTTTGTTTAGCAGACAATCTTTAACCATGAATAATCCTTTTATTTTTAATTAACCTATATAAGTCAAGTAGTATGAAACTCAATCCCACAGCAGTTACTCTTTCAATTGAAGATTTTCCTGAAGAAATTCGTAACTTAAGTTTAGGTGAAATACCTAAAAGAGAAATTTTAAGATGCATTAGTTATCAAAATTATTACCTTTCTGAGAAGAGAGATTTTGTAGTTAAATTGGGCAACTCTAGGAAGATAATTCACAACGATCCCTTAGACACTCCAAAATCAATAAGGGAATTACATCTTTTTTTAAAAGCTAAAACACGGACTCCCTATTCTCTAACTTCCGAGATAGTTTCAGTTATTGAGGACTTTGTGAATTCTTACGGAACTCGTAAGTTGTACAGGAGAGAAATACAGGTATTTGTTAATGCTATACGGTCTAATGCAACATGTAAGAATTTTTCTATCTCGGTGATAAGATTTATGGTTAAGACCGGAGTATTAGTAACTACCAACAGAAGATACATCGAAGCTGCTGTATGAGAAGTGGAAATTCTAAAGTAAGCCAATGTTTTCAACTTTTTATTCTTATAGCGTACAGTGCTCTTTTAGCAGCCCTTGTTCATTACGCTTTAACAGGTAAGAATTTATTTTAAGGCACTTAATATATTTCGTTAGCCACTTTCATCCTGTAATAAAGAAAGTTCCTTAGAAGTCCTCTAATTAACTCTTAAGTATAAAAGATACGCATCCCGGACATGGGTGTTCTGAAGTTCATCCCATGGAGTATTCCCACTCAGACGCTTTAAAGATACTTAAATTTCTTAATGTGTTTTACATGGGGAAATGCCATAGATTTAATTGAAGAATTTTTTGATAGGCTGGAGAGTTCTTTAAAATTAACTTCAGGGTATTACTTCAGACCCTAGAATAAGTCTATTTATCTTTAGATAAATGACCCTCTAGAATTCTTCTAAGAATAATTTTCTTTTATAGAACTAAAGTCAGGTATTATGTTAACAGTAGAGAAGTTAAAGGGCATGTCTCCCGGACATATCATAGCCAGGGGAACAATTGAAAATTCCCCTAAGGGGGTTTACATGACCGAGTTCCGGTTTGGAGATACGTTATTGTGGGTTGCCCTGAGAGGTAGCATCCATGATTGGGCTATTTACTTGGACTGGGAAGAGACTGGCTTAGCTGCCACATTATCCAACGGACAGAAATTGACGAATACAGATAGTATAAAGAAATTAGTACCCTGTGATAAGGGAGCCTTGATGATGTACAGGAAATAATATCATATTTATATAATAAATATAGATGTGATAAAGAATCCTTATTGTTTTATTCTTCTTTTACCCATACAACCCAAAAGTCCAGTACTATGAAAAATCCATTTGCATTTTTAGTTAAAAACAAGCTGACTCCTAAACAGGAAGTCATCTTATTGAATCACTTTATGTATTCTATGCATGACGTGAAATTTAAATTTAGTAACCTTTCCAGTGCAGAGAAGGATATATTCAAGAATCAAGAAACGTTAGATAAACTAAAAGAGTTGTGTAATGGGAACTAAGGCACTTATAGAATGGGAAGAGGTTAGAGGAACTGAATTACCAGATGCATTTTTAGAATTTATTGAAACTCACGACGTATTTAGATATTGTGTTAGGTGGCTTAGAGCATTCTACAAGGGAGACATAGAAGCTCCTGAGGATTTTCTTATTATTACAGATGACGGATCATCATATAAAACAAACGCTAAGTTCATTATGTGGACTAAGAGATTCTCAGTAGCCAGGTGGTCTCAGGAGAGTTTAGATAAAGCAATAGAAGAAATAACTGAATTAGGGCTCACGTTACCTACTCGAGACCCTAACTACCAAACTTAGTTATGCGATGACATACGAGATAGAAACTTACAGACCCAAATACAACGAATTAACACCTCAGCAGCAAAAATCTATAGATAAGCACCTATTTACAGAATTAGAGCAGATAGCAAAGATTGGGGATTACCTGATAAGTGGGGATGGGTGGAATACAGTGTCTAAGATTGTAGATATTTACTACCTAGAAGAGGAGAGGTGGAAAGATGGTGGGAAGATTAAATATACAGTACAGAGTTTATTTATAGAGACAGTAACCGTTGACTTCGTAACAAGAGAGGTTGATAGCCATGTAAATGTGTCTTCTGCAGCTTCAAAATTTACAGGTTACAATAGAGCATCTGTTTGGACAGGTACCCTAGAGGAGCTTATAAGTAAGTCTAAGTCCCTTATCTCTGAAGAATCTATAGAGTCTAAAGAGGACGAGGAACCTGTTTCGACAGGTATTTCTACCTTAGATAGCATTGGATTTACTCACCAGAAGAAAGAACTTATTCAGCAGATGAACTTCGCGAAGTCTATTGCAGATACCGCTAAGGCAATGTTAGACAGAAAGATACGAGAGCTCAGGGATAAGGTAGATACTAAGATGAAGGAGGTCAAAAAGCTATCTGGCATAATTTGGACATTAGAGTTATATCTGGGAATAAAAGAAGATATACATATAATACAAGAGGGAGTACCTGCTAATACTGAGGAGCCCATACGCTTACTTCAAGCCATGTCATTTATTGACGAGGAAGTAGGAGACCCTACAGATGGTGGATTAGATATTTCAGATATACCTAAGTTCTTAAAATGGTTAGTTACAAAGAATACTTATTTAGGGTATTACAACTACGAGCTGTTGGTACCCTACAAGAAGTCTGTTAGAATATTACGTGTTAGAAGAGACTCTAAAAAATACAGTGAAAATCTATTTATAAATTCCATGTTGAACGACGTGAACTTCAGAACATTTATACTGATACGAAATGGTTCCCTCCTCTACTACATAAGTACTGATATGGAGTTTGGAGATAAGTTATTTCCTAGCCAAACTGAATTGATGGATTTATACACGAGTATTACTGACGAGGAAAGAGGTTGGAGCAGAAGAAATGAAAAGGATGTAATGGAATTAATGGATAAGGAGATACTTAGATACAAGAGGAATCTAATTATAATGCAAGGTCTTGTAGATAGAACAGAGGTATTTGGGAAAGTACAGGGAAAGATTAAGTTCTTAGATGGGAGTTCCATTAACAGTGGAGATGTAGAGTTAGTGTACGATTCAGATGCAAATAATTTAATTTCTGATGGAGCAGAGTTTTTTACAGATTGGATGAGGGATTCTAATCAAAGGTTACATCAAGGAAGTAGAGTATTGTATTCTCCTACTGATTACTACCAAAATAGAGACATTGACTCTAAAGATAGATTTCATAAGATGCATCTGGGAAGTCATATTGGGGCTGAAAGGAAGTACCTAAAGTTTCCCCCTACTCCAGATAGGGGAATCTATTTATTATATGAGGAGAAGACTAAGGGAGAACTTCATGATGCAGGAGACTTCTTTATATCATACCTGCCGGATGACGAAGTGGAAAATGAAAACGGGAAATGGGTAAAGAGAAAGAATAAAGTATCCTACCTAGTTAAAGCTGGGAGGGACATAATAAACTATGATGAATTAACTCACAGGGAGATAGATTGGCTTTACAAGATGTTACACGATAGGAGATTGAGAAGAAATTACATGTCCAATCTACGATTTATATTAGGATTAATAAAGTTCAAAGAAGCCGAACTAGCAGAGGAACGACCGTTTGCTTCTCTGATTATTTCAGCTACCGGAAAGGGACTAGAAGAAGTCTTAGATGCAATCCATTGGTGGAAGAGTAAAAACAAGTACTGTCGTCCTCTAAAGGAAGACGATAATAAAGCCTATAGAATGATATTAAGCAAATTGAAGTGAAGTGAGTAAGAGACTAAATACTTCTGATACCAGAGATTCTATCAGTGACAAAGTAAGACCAGAGGTTACATTTTGCACTACCCTAACGATAGGAAAGATAATACTACCCGTAAGGATAGAAGTAGGATTTCAGAACGTACCAGAGTCTAAGATAGCTCTAGTATATGACATAGTGCAAAATCTGTATTTTAAAAACCATGAAATTACCTAAATTCATTCCAAAATTTATAAGTTATGTTCGAAGAAGACAAAGATTACCGAGATCCCAATGGCTGTTTAGATAATTTACATAAGCCTAATCTTGCTAAGGAATACCATGGGGAACAATGTTTATCTCCTATATTAGCGATAGGTCGAGAATCTTGGGATATAGGGTTAACTCCCGAATCTAGCATATCTAATGCCATTCAACATTCCTTAGATTGGTGGCATAACCTGCCTGTACAAAATTTGAGAAGCGACCACGGTTGGGCAAATTTGTGCATAAAGTATTTTCCTGACAAGACAGAGTGTTATCATCTAACAGAAGTAGAGGTATTTCACGTTTACGAACAAGAGCACCTATTAAAACTTAAACCGAGTTAGATGCCATGATACATAGACATTTATTAATTGTAGGAAGCCTGTTACTAACAATGGCTGCCCATTCTCCCTCCAAGGATTTTACAGACCTCTACAGTGTTTTACTCGTTAGGGCTACAATATTCAATGGGATTTCAGAACAGACGGATTCTACTCCCCTTATAACTGCTTCAGGATTTTATTTAAAGGATTCAACAAACGCTTACAGATATAGAATAATTGCAGTATCTAGAGACCTTTATGATTCCGGATTGAAGTTTGGAACTCGGATATTAATAACAGGAACTAAGAAGTATAACGGAGTATGGACTGTCCACGACTTGATGAACAAGAGATATAAATCAAGAATAGATTTACTGGTAAACAAGGGGATGAAAGCACCTAGGGAGGACGAGTTTAAAATATTTGTGTTAAAATAACCAATGTCATATGAAAAGATTTATAGTATTATTCTGTTTACTTATTAGCACAGCGACGTTCAGTCAATTCTACCACATAGGTCACACCGTAGACGAAATAACTTCTGAATACCATTCTATAGATAACTGTCAAGTTGTGACTACCTTCAGCGACGATCTACGACCGGAACTGATTGTCACAGATTTAGAAAATGGAAATAGATTTTTATTCCTGTTTTCTGAAAGGAGTTTATGCAATTCAGTAGCAATAGTGCCAGGTAGTATCAAGTTATTACAAGACTACGTGAGGATGTACAATCATGATCTTGTAATAGTTGATAATTTAAATTGGTTATACTACGGAGAACACGGAGTGAGAGAATGCTCTTTAGGACAAAGTTCTGGAGGGGTGTGGCGTTTCATATGGGAGTAGAAACTAGATAAAGAATTCTAGCCAACCTGTTCATCTTTTATTCAGATACAAAATTATTCTGATTATGTTTAACATCTACAAGCTGTTTAATAAGCAAAAAGCCGAAGTTGAAACTATTACCCAGGCAACCCTTAAAGAAAGAATAGAAGAGATTCACGAATCCTTCTTTACTGAAGTAGACAGACTACTAGCAGAGGCACAATTAAAACTTATAAAATGGATAATCAAACAAAATTTTACACAGAGGGATTTGGAGAAGTGATTGCAGTAATGGATGGAATTGTTTACTTAGGAGAGGATTTTCCTGTATTATCTCCGAGTCTAAGCACAGATTTATTTCCACGAATAAGCATTCCAACTTCTATGCCTGTAAGATTAACTCCAAAAGAATTCTGCATACTGGATATAATGTATGGACAATCTGAAGGCATACCTAATCCTAGGTGGGAAAGTCCTACTACTATCGGAAGACTATACGGCTTAAAAGTGCTTAGAATAAAGAAAGCCCGAGCTGGCTATTCCAGTCATTCCCTTATAAGGTTATTTCACATGGGATTGTTAGAAAGGAGTGACATTGGTAGGTATAGAATAATACCAGAGGCACTTAATAAGTTAGACAAATCCAAGTATCCTTTATGAAGACTCTAGTAATATCGGCGTTTCCAGGGACAGGAAAGACTGTCATGCGCAGTATGTTAAAGAAATCTAATCAAGCACTGGATTTGCATATAAGTGACTTTCCTAAAGATAAATTCCCCAGTAATTACATAGAGCACATACAGAATTCTAAGAGAAAGAAAGTCAGGATTATCCTGGTTAGTAGTCATCAGGCAGTTAGAGATGCTTTAGTAAAGAATAAAATACCCTTTATACTTGTCTATCCCGATAAGAGCTTAAAGGAAGAATACCTATCCAGGTATTGCCAGAGGGGAAGTGGAGACTTCTTCGTGTCTTTGTTAGATAATAATTGGTATAGCTGGATAGAGGAATGTGAAAGGCAAGAATACTGTACTCACATGCGCTTACCAAGTAAGACTTACTTATCCGACGTCATAATACCCATAATTTAATTACTATACTTATGTTTAAACACAAATTGGGGGCAGAAGCCACAGATAAAATAACAGGATTTTTGGGGATAGTAACTTCCAGAGCAGAATTCTTAACAGGGTGTAACAGATACTGCTTACAACCTAGAGGTCTTGTAGAGGGAAAGATAATTGAAAGCCAGTATTTTGATGAAGCTCAATTAGAAGTAGTTGGAGACGGCATATCTTCTGTTAGTGTGACAGACGATGATAATCCGGGAGCATGTTCTCCAGATGCAGCTAAGCAGTTAAGACGACAAGATAGACCTCTGACAAACGAACGAAAGACAGACAATAAAAAATTTTAACACTATGACAAAAGAAGAACTATTCACCAAGTACCATGTGAACATCTCCCATAAGGGATGGGACCCCGCAGTAGATAATTTTGCACTAGGCACTATCTGCCAATTGATGTGCCCTGGAGAATTTCCATCAGATAAAGGGGGCAATTACAGATTTGTGACAGACTTCCTTGATAGAGAAAACAATGACTGGTGGAAAGCTAATGTAGAAAATAGATTTGACGCACTTACACTATTTATGACTGCTAAGAAGTTTATATTTGCTTTTTCAGACAATCTATTGCCAGATATAAATTCTGAAATCCTGATTCCTAAATCTGATGATGTTCTAAGGGGTCTCTTAAGAGAAAGAGCTGTAGCGTTTTCATTCAAGAAAGCAGATGGTTCTATTCGAGAGGCTATAGGTACCACTTCTACTAAATTAATACCTAATTATACGGAAGCTATAGGTACCACTTCTACTAAATTAATACCTAAGTATACGGAATTAGATATTTTATGCTTAATAGAATCTGCCACGATGGTGAGTCATAGATTAAGTGCTGGTGAAGATTATACAGATGACCTGGAGCACCTAAATAATGCACTAGTCCCGTTTCTTCCTAAGAAGGAGTCTACACGTACTCCTAACCCAACGATAGTGACTTTCTTTGACCTAGCGTGTATGGAGTGGAGAAGTTGTAAAGCAGAAAACATCTTAGATATACATTAAACACAAAGTATTTTGGAGATAAGAGAGCATTTTTTAAGAAGCTTAGCGGCAAAATCTATAGAATCTATAGAACTAACGCGAATACATGAAGTGGCTGGACTACCCACTAGACATCTACCCTTTAAGAGATCCGGAAAGAAGATTGGAAGAAATGATATTTGCCCTGCAATTCCGGAATGAAGTATAAATACTGCTGTATAAATAAACCTAGTTAATTATGAATATATTACTTAAATTCAAGAATGTAGTTGCTAAGTATTGGCCAGAGATAGCCAAGACAGTACTACCGAAAAGTCTATCTACGAGATACTCTTATTGGTTTATGACGTTTACCCAGCAAAATGCTATCCTAGGCGTTGGTACCATGCCGGATCAGGCTTATGCCAGGCAGCCCTTTATCTTAGAGAGATACTAAGTATAACTAAGGAGGAGTGCACAAAGTTTAAGTCTTACTATTCTAATACTAAGAAGAAACAGAAAGTGTTCTTCAATTTAGACGGAAGTTTCTCTGAACAGTCTACTGCGTTTGGGTGGAAAATACAAGATATGAGAGCTCGTAAGGCTTGGTTGAAATATCATATAAATTTAAATAAGTCCTCTAATTAATTGTTATTAGATATGTGAGGCTGTGAAAATAGAAACTAGATAAAGAATCCTAGTCAGCCTGTTCTTCTTTTATTCATATGCAAAATCACGAATGTCCTAAATATTAATATGGTTATGAAGAAATCAGATAATCAAAAGTATAATGATGTTAAGAAATTTATTGAAACAAGCACTTCATTAGAGTTATTGAGAAGTATGCTGGTTGAAACAATCGACAACACTAAGGAAAAGTATTATCTTACTCTATATAGTGACTACCTTATCAGAACACCTAACATTCCTAAAAAAGATAATAACCTAATAAGTTTAACGGCGAAGGTAAAATAGAGTTTATGGATCCCAATTACTATCCTAGTTCAAAACTACACGTTGTGGGAAATGTAAATAGTGGGAGTTCCTCCGCATCTATAGAAGATTCCACAGAAGAGCTGGTAAGACCTCACGGTGAACATTACGAATTTAACTGATAAATAAAATATGAAATCAAAAACTTCAATTTCGATATTAAATAGAGCATTTTTTATATTACTTATTGCATGCTGTTTTTATTCTTGTGCCGATGTTCAGCCACAAATACCTGAATGTGTTGTAGGACACCAATATGGGTTTTGGGGTGGCTTATGGCACGGAATTATTGCGCCATTATCGTTTATAGGTAGCTTATTTAGTGGTAATATCGCTGTATGGTCTATAAATAACAATGGTGGCTGGTACACGTTTGGTTTTATCTTAGGTATTGGTGCATTAACTGAAAGCAGTACAAGGGCTACATCTAAAAATTAACTAAAATGAAAACAATGAGCGGAGATGAATTAACGACTGCAGGTTTTAGCGTACGATGAAGGAGATAGAAATAAAATTGGTAGCGAAGGATAAGCAAGAAGTATCTGTTAAACAGAAGAAGCAGGTAGAGCACATACTAGTGGGGAAGCTAATTCCTTACAATGGCCATACAATATGGGAGATTGATACCAAAACTTTAAATATTACAAAAGCCGAATTTTACGATACACTATTTGTGCTAGGGAAAGAGAATAAGAGAGAAATATTACAAAAGCCTGGATGTTCCTATGTATCAGCTCTAAGGAAGAGCACTGCCCTAAAGAAATATCAGCATGGTCTCAACGGAGGTAAGCCACTAAACAGTAACCCATTTAAATTATTTGATAAGTAATGAAACTAGTTCCCATGACTTCGTTTGTGCTTAATATGTCTGCTATTCCGTTAGAGGGTTCCTCAGAACCATTTATACGCCACGATAAAATAGCATATAACTTAATTATTAAATACGCTAAATTGCTTAAGAGGAACCTATCTCTAGATATGTTTGTACCTTGTGACTCTACAGGCAAGCCAATCCCTGAACCAGATAGTATGGCAGACTCTATAATATCTAAAGTATCAGCTAAGGAATGGGTAGCTAAGGTTGCCGAATTTTCTAAAGCTAAGGACAAGACTTTATTTAAAGGGTTTTATGTTTATGAGTTGAAAGGGTCATCTGTTCCTGCGAGTGTAACAAATGGTATAATGGACGTAAGCTGGTTTGATAAGATAACACAGACTTGGAGTTTTTCATCAGGTTTAGTTACTGTGGAAGACTTATCAATATTTAGTTTGGACATCACCCCTGAGGACTTTGAAATTGCCTAAGGATTTACATCTAGAGTAAGAGAGAACACAGGATAGGGGTTGCATAATACTAGCCAGTACAAAGGCACACATAAACTCACAAAAGTTCCTTAGAAGTCCTCTAATTAACTCCAGCCACCAGTAGAATCCTTTACACGAAACTCTTCTTTATATGTAAAGCCAAATTATGGACAAGTCAGATTATCAACTAAGACAAGAAGCAGAGATACAAAAATCTCTGGTAGAATCCATTGATGCATTCTTTAAGGAGAATAATATTAAGGGAGGGGTATCCCTAGTTGAAGGAGTTATAACACTGTATTTTCCGGTAGATTTTTGCCTATCAGATTTAACACCATTAATAAACAGGCATCTATTACCTCCTGCGGAGAGCTATAAAGATCTTGTAAAAGAACGCCCTAGAGAGATAGGCAGATTGGAATTTAGGGAATACCCAGATGGGCAATGGCGAACTAGAGAATGGACTTACAAGGGAAGGACAATCCTTATAAAGACTAAATCCGGAAGTGGCATGAAGTCCCATTGCCTAGTAGATGGTGAAGAGGTGTTTACATTCAAGTTTAGATTTGGCATAGTATCTGATGTACTAGGGGAGATGGTAAAGAAAATAGATGCGTGGGATGCCGGAACGTGGCTACCTCTTAAATTAACTAAAAATTATAGTAACGGGATCAATGATCAATGATTAATTGTAAATTTGCAGTAGGAGAGAAAGTAATCTTCCTTATGGAAAACTTAATTAACAAAGCTACTATCAAGAGAATAGATATATGTGTAGACAAATCTGCAACAGAAATAAAATACTGGGTAGATTTTAATCCATTAGGGACTAACTACACAACATGTTTTGGAGAAGATAAATTGTTTGCTACCAAGCAAGAACTACTAGATTCGCTATGATAAATCCCCTCAGAAAATTAGAAGTTAGACTGCGATACCACCTTTGGAGTAAAGAGATGGTGAGTCATCCTACCACAGGGGATGTTGTTAATTTTAAAGGTTACAAAGGAACTATAACATTCGGGAATCCCTATTGGCTCTTAAAAGGAATTGAGGGGCAGGTGAGAGAACAGGATTTTACTATTCTTCGAGGAACTGCCCGAGATAAAAGAGTCTATGATAGCAAGTACAGATTCCAGATGGATTCTTGGTATCACATAGACATACGCAAGCCACTGTTCAGTAGAATATCCTTTTTAGGCAAAACTAATATTCAATTTAATACCCTAAATAATGAATCCACCTAAACACTTATTCTTACCTAAATCCAAAGTTTCAGATATATCTAAGTTTAGTAGTACAGTTTCTGTCAATTCTAAAGAACTGTTACCTACTGACATACGGTATAACCTACACAGAGTACGAAAACTTTCCGCACCTAAGCCTAGGAAAATAGTTCAAAATGCCAGTATGAATTTCCCTGATGGGATAATTCATAGCATAGTAACTAGGCTAATTATCTGGTACATAAATAATTATAGTAAAGAGAGTACAGCGACTAGAAAGAATCCTACTAACTAGGATATTCTTTTATGGCTAAAAGTAATTCACAAAAGTACCTAAAAGACTTAAGAAATTTAAAGACGGCAATGGTAGAAGAAATATTTGTAGTAAAGAGATTTTTACAAGATAAACCAGACCTGGGAATTTATGGTGTTAACTTAACTTATGTTGCATTTGGAGATACCCAAAGGGGTCTACAGTGCAACCGTAAGTCAGACTCTAAGGAATTTCAAGAGATAAAAGCTAAATTAGATAAAATAACTACTCTTCTGTTAGAAATAGAAGAATTAAATATTACAAGTGATGAGATACCGAGCAACCGATAGTAAGTGTCACATGTGTGACTTCTGTCTAGAAGACTACCCTGAATGTGAAAAAACGGAGTCTGTAGAAATAGAATTTGGGAATGGGGTAGGAGACGACAATATAATCAGATGCAACGCTTTTACTCCTTCTAAGTCTGCAGTTATCCCGGAGGGTTTAATAATACCAGAGTAATGAGATACCTGCTACGTTATCCAACTATATTGCTGATAAGATTCTTACAACACAGGTATATAGTATTATCTGATGAGTCTACTAGAAAGTCTGTTACAACAACTTCTTCAGCCCTGATATTAATTCAAAGTATATTATACTACTTTAAGCAACAGTTTTCTCCATGGGGATATTTTCATCCCGATTGTGCGTGGAGTATTCGAGATAAAGAAAGGTATAACAAGCTATTTCCAATTAAAGAAATAAAGGAGAATGAAATAGTAGTTTGGCATAACCCTGAAGCTGTGGTGTATTACCACAATACTATATATACCCTAAGAGAGGGTAGGAATCTAAATTATAAGGCAGAAATTGAAAGGCAACTGCGCCAATGGAATAAATGGAATTAGATAAGTTAGATGAGTAATTCCCTAACGCACAAAGATCTTGTCGAGATAGGATACAGGTGGTGTTTATCCAGATGCGGATTCGCATTTAAGGAATTAGTAACATTAAATCCTTGGGGGGAAGTCCCAGACGTAATAGGATTTAACACTATGGGTTCTTTCCTCCTAGAGGCTAAGACGTCTCGGAATGACTTTCTGGCAGACAGGGCTAAGCCATTTAGAAGGATGCCGGAACACGGAGTTGGAGACTGGCGATTCATGATCTGCCCAAAAGGTCTTATCTCAGTAGAAGAATTATCTGTTGGATGGGGACTTATAGAAGTAGAATCTCTTCACAAGAGACCTGTGGTTACACATAATCCGTTTGGTAAAGGAAATATATATTGCAACTGGCACAGGAATATAAAATCTAATAAGGCTGAGATAGCACTGATGTATAGTGCTCTCCGTAGATTACATGAATTAAAATTAATAGATAACATATATGTCAAAAATTGTAACAGACCCTAATGACCCGGATTTAGGAAATCCTAAGCCCAACGGACAGAATAAAGCTTATCTAGTACTTTCTAAGGAAGAGAGAGCAAGAGGCTTTATAAGACCTGTCAGACGGTCTTATGTGCATTGTGGAAAATTGCCAGAAAGAAAGGGCATTAGACCTTTAACTCTGGGGGAAGAAATTAGATTTAAGGATTATGACTATGTAGGCTTTATTCCTAACACTGACCCAGAGTCACTTATTACAGGAACTTATGTGAAACAACTACCTAATTGTGGAGTAACTACTCGTATGAGTTTAGAAATAGCTGAGACCTATGCCATAAATCCAAAGTTTTATGGGAGTACTTTTTGCGTAGGGTGCGGAGCACATTTTCCTGTAGAAGAATTTCAATGGGAAGGAACTAACGAGACCGTAGGATCTTAATTAAATAAAAAATTATGAAGAGGTTAGTTATTATAGCATTAAGTGTATTAGTATTATACTCTTGCAAATTTAAGTCATCCCAAATAATAGGTATAGTATCTGAAAACAATTCAACTGGGAGCCAGCACTATTTTTATTGTGATAGTGTTACTGTTATCTCTAAATCAGAAGTCATAGCTTACGTGGATGGCATGCCTGTTACTATACTAGGAGATGCAGTTAGTGTATTCACACCATAATATATGTCTCTCTCTAGAGAGAGAGAGACATATATTATGGCTTATAATAGAATCCTTATTTAAGATAAATTCTTGATTAAGCTAAATCAACATTTCAGAATTAACAAAAAGCACGATTTATGTCCCAACCAAGACCAATTCCGTTAAGACCCATTAATGAACTACTCACAATATTTCTTCTAGAGATAGAAAGAAAGGGAGTTATAGTTGCGGGATTATGTTTAGAGATACACTATTTACCTAGGGGGATATTGAATTTTGATGAAAGACTTGCTATCTTGGATTTTATAACTAGGTATAGACCTAATAAAATTCCAGGCAAGCCCTTTTCCTGGGAACCTGGAAATTACTATGACAGAGTTAAATGGCTACGGGAGTCAATAATTCTCTATTCCGATTTTACAGCAAGGGAATATAATATTTCAGTGAGTTCTCCCGAGCACGGTGTGTTAGGTGCAGAGTTACACTCTAAATTAATTGAGGAGTAATTTTAGGCTAGCCTCACTGAAAATTTTTAAAACTTAATTCTATTTTAGATTACAGAAATAGACAAAAAATCTAATAACTATGATAGAAACTTATTTAATACAGAAGAAAGGATACGTGGGAAACTGCCTAGAATGGTGGGCTCAGGGAGACAGGGGATACGTGATGGACATAAACAAAGCCAGGGAGTTTACCCTAGAGGAAGCTACTAGTATTGTTACAGGCAAGAATTCTGATAAGGTAATGCATAAAAAGTCGGATATCTTTGCTATAGGAGAGACTCATGTGAATTCAGAGTCTTCAGCGTGGCGAAATTACAACAATAAAATACATAAAAATGACTAGAGAAGATTTCGCTGAGAAATATGGCTATCAACAAGCAATTGGATTTGGTAGTGACATGGTAGATTGTAAAGAACAATTGTTAAAGGATCTACTAGAGATTGTTCCCACAGACACTTCTATGATAGAATTTCTAGAATCAGTAAAGATACCACACTATTGTAACGATGAGGACTCTAGGTATAGTTGCCCTGCCACTGGCCAGTGTACCGATGAATCTAAGGGAACTGTATGTAATTGTGGGGTATCTAGTTTCAATAGAAGAATTGATATAAAGATAAATGAACTACAAGGTAGCATAAAAAAGAAGATTGAGATACACGATTGCCCTTTTGTGACTTGTGAATTAAACTCTGGAAATGGGACTTGCTGTAGTACCAATACCACTCAATGTACTGAAATTCCATTGCAATTCAATCCAGACAGGTAAAAATCCCCCTCTACAGATCTAGTATAATATAAGAAACCAAAAATAAACAAAAAATAATTT
>Ga0210041_1002401_pt1 | contig 15814 bp, 7 predicted proteins | sample CryGeymeta201503_FD_183973 | JGI IMG/M metagenome (GOLD analysis project Ga0210041, IMG submission 183973) | Groundwater microbial communities from Crystal Geyser aquifers in Utah, USA - Crystal Geyser metaG 2015-03 (SPAdes) (version 2) | ecosystem: Environmental > Aquatic > Deep subsurface >... | reverse complement strand
TTATTTCACCCACTTATATACCTGTTTTAAATAAATTTTTAATGAACAGAATCCTGCTAGTCAAGTCTTTAAAACTTGTGTAAAATAGAAAGGGTGTTGCCTGCTCGGACTTTTCGGAGTGGACTCATCATTTAATTACATATCAAGCATACTTGTTTTGATTTCATAAAATCCAATCATGGTGAGGAAATCGTTACTTCCCTAATGATTATCTAATTAAACTCAATAACACCTTTATGTTAACATTTAACGAAGTTATTTAAAAAGTATGTTGAAGAAAAGATACTATTTGTTGAGGATGAAACAATTGAAGTAGTATTCTTGAAAGTTAAATAGATTCAGTTTATTTTATTCAAAATAGTGGTTTTGGGTTGCAATTGACGGGCTTCTTAAACAGACAATAATCTGGTAACAGGGAATTTATCTACTACAAAAAAACTAAAATTAGCATTCAATTTCCCATGAATAGATTCTGTCCATACTATTTTGAGATGACATTTTATGACAATTTGAGATAAGCTATTACATTTCTACCAATACGAAACTCGTTTGTATCTACTTATTTTACTTATATTAACTTCTTCTTCAATTTTGTTTTTCATGGTTGGTTTTATGCGTTTTTCAGTTTTGTCTTTTATTTTGCTGAGTCTTGTCTCTGTCTCAAACCTGTTTGCTCAATCTGCTTCTGTTACATTTCAGGTAAATATGAAGTATCAAATTCAAAAAGAATTATTTGATAAAACAAAAGAAACAGTTGATGTTGCGGGAACATTTAACAATTGGGGAGGAAATCTTTTAAAGTTAAGTGACGATTCTGGTGATTCCATTTACGTTCGAACTGTTACTGGATTTACCATTGGCCAAAAAATTGAATTCAAATTCAGAATGAATGGCGCTTGGAATGGGCGAGAAGAATTTCCAGGTGGTGGCAATAATAGATCTTTTACCATTCAGAAAGAAAATGATACCTTACAAGTGTGGTACAACGATAAAAAATTACCTTCTGGGCCTCCTATTTCTGGGTTTTCTATTCCGATAACTGAAATAAAAACTGGTCAACAAATTACTTTTCATAATGTGTCTGATGGAATTATTGATACTTATTTATGGCATTTTGAAGGCGGAAACCCTGAATTTTCAAATGATTTTGAACCACAAGTCCTTTATAAAGAAACTGGAACTTTTGGCGTTACTTTGATTTGCTCAAATACAAAAGGAGAAGCAGATACCTTAAGTTTAGCAAATTATATTACCGTAACTGAACGTGAAATAGCGGAGATGAGATGGTGGAATAATCGCGTTTTCTATGAAATTTTTGTCAGAAGTTTTTATGATTCCAATGGTGATGGTATTGGAGATATTAACGGAATCATAGAAAAATTAGATTATTTGAATGATGGCGATCCAAATACGACAGACGATTTAGGAATAGGAGGAATCTGGTTGATGCCAATTCATCCTTCACCAAGTTATCATGGGTACGATGTTACCAATTATAGAGGTGTACATCCACAATATGGAACAATGGATGATTTTAAACGCTTAGTTTATGAAGCACATAAACGAGGAATTGCCATCATTATCGATTATGTAATGAACCACACTTCATCTGATCATTATTGGTTTCAGCAATCGGCGAATAATAACCCTGAGTATCGCGATTTTTATGTTTGGAATCAAACTAATCCAAATTTTAATGGACCTTGGGGACAAGGTGTTTGGCATAGTAGAAACTCGAGTTATTATTATGGTATTTTTTGGAGTGGAATGCCAGATTTGAATTATGAGAATCCTGCCGTTAAAGACTCTATTTTCAACGCGGCTTCGTTTTGGATTAAAGAAACTGGAGTAGATGGTTTCCGTCTCGATGCTGTAAAATATATTTTTGAAGAAGGAAAAATTCTCGAAGATTTACCAAAAACGCAAGAATTTTTTGCTGATTTTTCAACACACATAAAAAATGACAATCCAAATGTATTTACTGTTGGAGAAGCATGGACAAGTACGGATAAAGTCTTAGACTATGTTATTCCCGATCGCATTGATTATTGTTTTGAGTTTGATGTTGCTGGAAGTATTTTATCAAGTGTAAATTCTGGAAATAAGTCATCCATAAGCCAAGCTATTACAAATGCTTATAATTCCTATCCAGATCAACAGTTTGGCTTATTTTTGACCAATCATGATATGGAACGTGTACAAAATGTGTTGGGAAATTCCATTCCAAAAAACAAGGCAGCAAGCTCTTTGTACTTAAGTTTTCCTGGCATTCCTTACATCTATTATGGTGAAGAAATTGGAATGACTGGCGCTAATCCAGATGAATATATTCGAACTCCTATGCATTGGAATAATACTTCAAATGCAGGTTTTACAAGTGGAAATCCATGGATAAGTCTTAACTCAGATTTCCCTCGAAAAAATGTTGCATTACAAGAAACTGATGAGAATTCATTACTTAATCATTACAAAAAAATGATTCAATTAAGAAATGCTTATAAAGAAATTCAAACGGGCGAATTGTTTTTATTTCCAACAGAAGACAAGCGAGTTTTTATATATTCTAGAACTTCAGAGCTAGGAAATCTAGATTCCACCTTAATATTTGTAGTTAATTTAAGTGCTCAAAACATTGATCAAACTGAATTTACACCAATTGGCTTAGTTGACCATACTGTAAATTATAGCATGGAGAACTTAATGAATGGTGAAGAAGTTCAAGTTTTTGCTTCAGAAAGTGGAGGAAATCTCATTCCAAGTTTAGAAGCTTACGAGACACAGGTTTTACGTGTTATGAGTCACTCTTTATCAACAGAACCTGACGAAAAATCATCTAATTTTGAAATCAAGTCGGTATATCCAAATCCATTTAATCCTTCAACCACTATTAGCTACGAATTATCGAATTCTGGACAAATGAAATTGGAGATTTATAATTTGCTTGGTAGAATGGTAAAAACCGTTCGTAATGAAAATCAATCAGCTGGAAACTATTCGTTAACTGTTGATTTTAATGGATTTGCATCAGGAATCTACGTAATAAAATTAAGCCAAGGTTCACAAATTACAACTCAAAAAATTAGTTTAGTTAAGTAATAAAAAATTTTTAATTGTTTCTTAAAAATAGGTATACTCGTTATCGTGTTATAAAGAATCTATTTTTGTCAATTTTGCAAAGTCTAAAATTATCATTCGTCGGATTTAGTTTACTTTTATTACTTCAAACTTGTTCAAATTCAAGTAAATCAAATCAACCTAGCATGGATGATTACGAAACTTATAGTTATCTATCTGATTCTCTAGCACGATATCATTCAGTAGAAAAAGCTCTTGCTTATACAGATTCTGTAAAAACAGCCCATGTTTTTGACACAGATTTAGGCTTATTTACATATTATTCAAAACTTACAGGCTTATATTATTTCAATAAAATTAAGCATCCTAAACTGCTTCTTTATACAGATTCAGCTTTGTATTATTTAGAACCCTATAAAAATAGTTACCCAACTTATTATGCAAGACATTTACGTCTAAAAGGAGAAATTTTATTTGAACTGCAATCTTTTGATGAGGCCATTACACAGTTTTTAAAATCGAAGTCGTTCATCGATGCGAATTTAGATTCTTGTGCTTATATAGATTTTGAGGGAGATATTGGGAGTTTATTGTACAAACAAGGTTATTATGAAAATTCGATTTTTTTCTATCGAGAAACTCTAAAAAAAAGACTTTATTGTGAGAAAGACACCTTTAAACTCTATACTAGTAATTTAGGTTATTACAATAATATAGCACTTGCATTTGAGCAATTAAATCAACTTGATAGCGCTGCGGTTAACCTTGAAAAAGCTATAATACCTACACAAATAATTAAGAATGAAAAAAATCAAACTAACAACCGACTATATACGGCTTATAATGCTATTGTTTTTGGAAACTTAGGGTATATCTATTACAAATTAGGAGATTTAATTAATGCTGAATCATTATTAAAACAAAGTATTGCTAGAAATAAGTCAGTTGGAGGATACCGATTCGATGCAATCTTAACTGAGATTAAATTAGCAGAAGTATTAGTTAACAAACAACGATTTGATGAAGCCAAAACACTGATTAACTCCCTTAAAGAGGAGGTAACTATTGAAGATCCCAATAAGTTCTATTTACGCTTTAAAAGGCTTGTTTGGCTCTATAATGATGCATTAAAAAAGGACAAATCTGAGACTTATCGATCATTTGTTGATTATAAAGCATTTCAAGATTCTGTTACTGAAAAAGCTACAAAATGGCAAAATTTTGATATAAACAGCAATTTATTACTTAAGCAAAACTTAGCAACCGTAACTGATTTAAAAGAACAGCAAAAGATTAATTTTTTTATTCTAGGAAGCGTTCTTGTAATTACGTTCTTATTAATCATTATTCTTTATCAAATCTTCAAACAATCACGGTTTAGAAAAAAAGCTTTACAAAATTTAGAAGAGTTCAATGAAAAGTTGAATCAATCGTATAACGAGCTAGAAATTTCACATAATGAAAAATTAAAATTGGTTCGTATTGTTGCCCATGATTTGAGAAATCCTATATCAGGAATAGTTGGTTTTGCTGAACTTATTGAAATGGAAACAGATTTAAATGAAATTCATACCCATACCGAAACTATTCGTGCAATCGGGTTTACGGCTTTAAAACAAATTGACAGTATTCTTAATGACAAGGAATTTCAACTTGAGTTAAAAACTTCTTCTATTGAAATAGATCAACTTTTATTGCATTGCGTAAGACTTTGTCAATTTCAAGCCAATCAAAAATCTCAAAAAATTCGGACCCAATTAAGCAATTTTACCGTTCAGGCTGATAGAGATAAGTTAATCAGAGTTTTTTCGAATCTGATTGTAAATGCAATAAAATTTAGTCATCCTACAAGTAAAATCGAGATTGACTCTTATATTGAAAACAATTTCGGCATAATTCGAATTAAAGATTATGGACTTGGGATTCCTAAAGAACCAGTATCGATTCTATTTTCATCAGATTCGGCGAAAATGCGATCCGGAACCAATAATGAAAATTCAAATGGCTTAGGTTTAATTATATGTAAATCAATTATAGAAGAACATAATGGTAAAATTTGGGCTGAAAGCATCGAAGGAAAAGGAAGTTCTTTTTACATTCAACTTCCTTTAAGTAATCATGAAGACTCTAACTTAAATCAAGCCAACTGAAGTAGCAGCTTGAGTAATATCGGCCATTAAATCGTCAACATCTTCTAAACCCACAGAAAAACGAATTAAGTTCTTTGGAGTTGGGGAATTCTCGCCCTCAGAAGTAAATCGATGTTCCCAAGTCGATTCAACGCCACCTAAACTTGTTGCATTAATAATCAACTTTGTTTTTTTTGCAAATTCTCTAACGGTTTCCAATGGCGCTTTTACCAATATTGAAATCATACAGCCGTTTCCGCTAGCCTGATGACGATGGACTACTCCTTCGTTTCCCGTATATAACCCAGGATATAAAACCTGATCTACCCAAGTTAAGTCTTTTAACCAATGCGCAAGTTTACTCGCTGTAAACGATTGCGCCTTAACGCGTAATTCTAAAGTCTTGATGCTTCTAACTATCATCCAGCAATCAAAAGGCGCTAAAACTGCTCCTTGTGAAATCTGAACATTTCTTACTTTAGCCGCTAATTTTTCATCATTTACAACCACAATTCCCGCTAAAACATCACTATGGCCACTTAAATATTTTGTAGCAGAATGAATTACAAAATTAGCGCCTAATCTTAATGGATTCATGTAAACAGGGCTTAACCAAGTTGAATCAACAGCGGTTAAACAATTGTTATTCCCTGCCCATTCACAGAGCATTCTTACATCAGAAACCGTAAAATTTGGGTTTGATGGAGTTTCAATCCACAATAAATCGGGTTTTAAATGGCTTAATTCAGCAAAACTTGCATTTAAACTCAAATCAACATAATGAAGATTGAATTTTTTCCATTCTTGTAAATTGTTCATTAAAATTCGCGCACCGTGATACAATTCTTTTGGCGCAACAATAGTACTACCTACAGGTAGCGTTTGCAGAATGGCATTTATCGCTGCTACACCAGATGAAAACGCAAAACCATATTTACCCTTTTCTAATTTTGCTACAAGATTTTCTAACATCTCTCGGTTCGGATTCTGAACTCTAGAATATAGCAAAGACGAGTCATCACGATGTTCAAACGTTGTAGAAAAGTGTAAAGGTGGAATGGCATCTGTCAATTTTTCTGGATGATATGCACCATGGACAGAAATAGTTCTAAATTTCATAATTAAAAGGTCTAGTTTGCGTTTTCAGGTGGAAAATACCTATAAATTGGTTTGTTTGCTTATTTTAACCAATTGTTTTTGGTATTTTTAGATTCTTTTGATGATTTCAATCAACCACACGCATGCCTTTTCGCCAATCACTTATTATATTTATTTCCTTATGTATGTTTTTCACATCTTGCCAAGATGAGGATGTTGCAAGCCTAGAGTTAAGCCTTCCTGAAAGTACCAGTTCTGCTTGGTTTTATTCAATTTACACGTACAATGACTCTGATACCACAAAAATTGGGAACGCCGATTCACGAATTGCTGGAAAAAGTCGCTACCAAGGCAAAGAAAATGTAATTGAATTAGTTAGACGTGTTCGTTTAGACAGTTTAGCCAACTCGCCAACTCCTGAAACAAGAACTTCTTCGTTTCTACAATTTAGTGAAGGATATGTACATTTATTCGGTGACACCTACTTCGATTTGTACGATCAACTTTTACATCCTTCAATAATAGACACGATTGCAGCAAATGGGACTGGCGAAGATTTTCAGTCTTTTCAATTTTTTCAACCAAATTGGGTAAAATGGCTAAACATTGAATGGAATCCCGATTATAATTTAACCGTTTTAGAAGAAAACCCCAAAGTCTACATCGACTTTTTATACAGAAGTGAACGTATTAATGGTTTTGTTACTCTTTCAATGGAAACAAAATTTGATGCTTATGATCGTGTTCTAATTAAAGATACTACTTCTGTTGTGGCTTATCGCTATTTAAATAAAGGATTTTTGGACTTCAATTTAAAACGAGACACGGTACAATTACCAGGTTTTAGAACAACTATTTCCTTGTATATTTGGCTACATCAAAATGGCGGTTTATTAAAGAGAGAACGTAAACCTGTTGAAATCTATATTCCACAAATTCCATCTCGTTATCCAATTGTTTATGTTCCGGGTGAATATTGGCAAGTAGATTCAACCATATCCGTGACTTTTTAGTACTCAAATTTCCAGCGTAAATCAACGCCTGAACTTTCATCACTAGATTGTGTTAGAATTAAGTCAAGATTTTGGCGTAACAAATATTCTAGCACAACTTGACTCACAGGGTCGGTACCTCCTAATTGCTGAACGATAGCAATAAACGTTTTATCATTAATATATTTTCCCGCCCGAATCGATGTTCCAGAGCCCGAAGCTTGTGAAGAGTTATCAATTTCGATTACATCAATACCGAATTTTTCGGTTGCATAAGACTCAATTCTATCCAATAAAACCCCAACTGCCATATCACTAATTGCACCGTTCTGAGTTGACTGCCCAGTTACACCTTGTTGCCAACCCATAAGTGTTGCAAAAGGTCTTCCAAAAAGTGTATAGCTTACAATATCTTCCTTTTCCATAACAGGATCACTTTTGAACGTAAACGTTGGTTTTTCAGCTGTTCCGCCAATAATGTACCAAATTTTAATTTCTTTGGGTTTTCGTAATTCATAACTCGTTTCGATATGTATTGCAGGATTTTCAGGATTACCACTAAACGTAAAACTTCCGGTATCTAAATTAAATCGTTTTGAAAACTGTTTGGCATATCCTCTTCGTGTGTTGAATGTTCCAAATAAGTGAAAATCTTCATTTTTATTTTTAATTAAATCTGAACTTCCTGATAGCTCTACATTTAACTCAGGATATTCTCTATTCCTCACCCAAACATCACGCTCAATAGTTACTTTTACTTGAGCCGTTAAATTATTGTACATACCTAAGATGTACTCGTGATTAACTTCTTGTTCGTCTAAATACACATCTTCAATTGTTTTCTCCCCAAAATTTTCTAAAAAGACATCCGATTTTTTTAAAGAGACTTTCCCTGTAAGTTCAAAATTTTCTGGTTTTCCGCTCAGTTTTAGCGATGCATTCGACTGAACCTTTAAATTTTTAGTGTTTATAAGCTGAAAATCTTTAGCCGTGATATCTATTTGCGAGTTTTTAATTTCAAATCGATCATAATACAAGGAGCCATTCATATCAAAAGTCCCTGAATTTGATTTAAGATTTAGTTTGCTCAGATTCACATATTCGTTTGTGAAATCTAATTTTGTTTCTATTTCTCGAAGAAAAATTCCATTTTCTATTAGTTCAACACTCCCTTTATTAAGTTCAATTGAGCCATCAAAATAGGGCTTTTGAATTTCTCCTTGTAAACCTGCATCAATAGTTAGCAAACCCGTTAGATTATTAATTTTATAATTGTCCAAAAAGTCATTAAATGCATTAATATCAAACTTATCGGTAAGTATTCTTGCGTTAAATGATTCCTCTTGTTTAGGTAGGTTTAGCTCTCCAGTTCGATAATTTAAATGTAACGGTACAGAACCAATAAAATCAGCTACTTTTCTATTTAATGAAAAGATTTTTCCTTCTGCTTTCACTAGTTGTTCTTTTGCTTCGAACTGATAATACGTTCGAATTGAATCGATTAATGCATTGGCTAATTGTAAGGTATCTGCAAAAATAAACGCCGTTAATTTGGGAGAATCAGCTTTTCCTCTTATTGATAATCCTGCATTTATAGTTCCAAAAACACTTCCATAACCTAAAGAATCTATGAGCTCACTGTATTCAAAAAGTGAGAAATTGGGAATGGCTAAATCCACATGAACAGGACGTTCAAAAAATTCTTCCTCAATCTTATTGGGATCTCCAAGTCGGAAAGGAAAGTGTGCATTAAGATGTAACAAATCTTTGTTATTTGTAAACCAGTCTGATTGTAGAGATACTTTTTCATTGACTAATTGCGTAGCAAAAAACAAGGAATCTATACGTATTGACTTAAACTGAAGTGGTGATACTTTCAAATTTGAATGAACACTTAAATCATTATTCATCATGCTTAGAGCTAGATTTCCAGTTATTAATGCCTCTCCACTCATTTTTTTTAAAAACGTACTGTAAGCTGCCAGCATATCAAGATTTTCCATTCTAATAGTAGCGAGTGAAACCGTATCAGAAATACCAGCCCATAAACTTAAATAAGCATCTCTACCAGATTTGATAAGCAAGGTATCCATAACAAAATAATTCGGTTTCCACGCCCAATTAACTTCGTTTGCTAAACTGAAATTCCGACGAATGCTTTGGAAATATCCATCTATAATTTTTCCTCCAAAATACAGCTCATTTTTTTTCAATTTCCCATAATAACTCATTTGTAAAGCAGTTGCATTATCCTTTTTAAGCGCAATTCTCGATTCAAAGTCACCCCTTAACACACTTCCTTTTAAAGTCCCAGTTGTTCGTAAGGCTAAATCATGAAAAGGTAAATCAAACATTATTGGAGAATGAAGGTCGGCAAATAAATCATAATCAAGCCAATCGGAGTAATTGAGTTGAGCTCTAAGTTCCATTGCTTCAATTTGATTATTCTCATATTTCAAATTATCTAATTCAGCAGAAACTCCCATCCCAATACTATTTCCAATTGGTTTTATATCCAACAAAATACCACCCTTAACTTTAATTGATTTTCCAAAAACTGCCCTTGTTAGAGGACTTGTATTTTTTAAATAAATGGCAAGATTCAATGTGTTGGTTGAGTCTTTAAGATTGGTATAAGAACCTTCAGCAGTTAAATCTATATCGGCAAAATCGCTTCTCAAGGTCATATTTTCTGCATTAAGTCGCTGATTTTCATACGATAAAACACCATTGAACGATTCTACTTCAGCTAGTCCTATTTTTGAATTACCGACATTTACAGCCATATACCCTTTAAGGGAATCAATATGCGAACCTTCGCATTCCCCATCTATTGTAATATTCAAATCAGTTTTGATGGAGTCCAAACTTGGAATTGTGCTTAGATCAAAATGTTCAACAGTTGCATTGTACGAACTTTGGGGAATTGAAAATATATTAGCTGAATTAAATTCAATCTCAATGTTTGAATCGCTAATTTTTGCATTACTCTTAAGCCTTAGTTCTGCATTTCTAAGATCAAAACTTGTATGTAATGCGCTAATTTCAAACCCATTAATTTCAGAATTGACAAGTTCCGAAATCATAGTAAAGTCGAATTGCTCAAATTTTTCTTCCGTCTTTACAATTATTTTTGTAGTTCCATTTAAACGTGTTTTTATTTTGGGCGAAGAATAAAGATCAAATAAATTGAACTCTTTTAAGGAAATCTCAGAAATTACTTTAGGAAAATAAAAAACAGAATCGGCAGATGACCTTATCTCTAAAAAAGATTTTTCTTGCTTTAATGAAAGGATGGAAGTCCAATTTTTACGCTCCAAATTTCCATTAATTTTTAGTTCTTCGAATTGAACGGAATCCAACCTTACCTCTTGCGCAAAAAGTTTTAGTGAAAAGTTCCCACTTTTGTATGCATTAAGTGGAACGAAACCTTCAGCTGAAATCAAACCTGTTTTCAACCTATATTCCTTATCTAATCCTAAGAGTTGTTGAAAATCAGACTCTCCTAATTCTAATTTTACTAGACTTAGGCTAAATTGCTTATCACGGATTCCTTTTACGGTGAGTTTTAGTTTTTTTATTGATTCCGATTGAGCATCAAGTGCAATTTCAAACATCATATTTTCTAAGGAAAAACTAAGTTCAGCCTGAATATCTTCTTTTATTGGACTGGTTTCTTGTAAACTTGTTAAATCATCTTTAGATAAGTTTTTGATACTCATATTAGCTGAGACCTGTTTTAACAAGGAATCTTTATCGAGTGAGGCATTCATTTCTAAGGCAGATTTTCCTGTTCCTAGAAGTAGCTTCGTTAGAATAAATCGATCATGCTTTGCTTCCCCATTTAAAACAATTTGTAAGGTATCTTCAAAATTTGGCAGAACTAAACCACTTTCGATTTGTTTTAATTTACCTGAAATCCCATTTTTACCAAATGAAAAGCCTGCTTGTACAGAAAAATTCGTCAACTCAGTCTGTTTTAAACCCGTTAAATTTGGAGCTATTAAAAGCACAGATCCCTGACTAATTTCTAAGGAGTTCATTGTGATGGAACCCGTACTTTCTTCTTTATTTTGCAATGAGTCAACTTCATTTTGTGTCTCTTTAATAAGATGTTGCACCCAAAATGTAGTATCTGTTGCTTCTTGAAGTCTAATTTCTGGTTTAACAATTTTGAGGTTTTTTAATTTTAAATCAGAACTGATTAAATCTAATAGTGAATAGTTTACAATAACTGAATCGATATGAAGGTCTTCTCCTAGTTGAATACCACTTAATTTCAAATCTGAGATTAAGGATCCTCGTACTTTATTAATAGATAAAGGTACAAGTAAACGTTCATTTACTTTCTTAACAACACTATTTAGCACTTGATTTTTTACGGCATCCACTTGCCATAAACCCAAAAGTAGACCAAACAAAGCAATAACAGCAACAACGCCTAAACCCAAGCCTCGCAGAATGTTAATGAAATAGTTAGTACTATTTGAAGATTGATCTGTCATAGCTTGTTAAAAAGGATGTCCGATACTGAAGTGAATTGCCCATCGTTTTATTGGGCCTGCATAAGAGTGTCCTTCAAATATAGCTAAATCAGCCTCAGTAGGATTTAATTTATAAGCAATATCAATGCGAATTGGTCCAATTGGAGTTTCATAACTCAATCCACCACCCACACTATATTGAATTCCATTATATTTGGTGCCTTCAATAACATCTGTTGTAAATCCAAAAGTGCGCATAACATTAATTTCGCTTATTCCTCTCCAAATTTGACCTCCATCTAAAAATGTAGCAAAACCCAAACCTTTAAAAGGAAAATCTATCTGTTTTCGTAATTCTGTAGAAAAAGAAAACAAAGCCTTTCCTCCAATTGGAACAAAACGATCAAAACTTCCATCATCATTAAATCGAACACGTTTGGGCCCAAGGTCATCTAAAAACCAACCACGAACCGAGGATGTTCCACCAGCATACAATCTAACAGCTGCTGGAATATCATCTGCTTTTTCAACATTTATAAATCCAATATGTGTTTTAATCGCAAATTGTAATTTCTTTGAAAGATGAAAATAGCGCCTTAAGTCAATAAAGAACTTATCGTATCGATAAGTTCCTAATCCTCCAACACCAGAAAACTCAATATTTGGATTGATATACCAACCTAATTCTCGATCAAGAAATCCTATTCTAAAAAAAGATGCAAATTGAAGTGAAGATATATTGTACAATTCTAAACTGTCTTTACTAATTGTTCTTGTTGTTTTCTCTGCTGTTCTGTTAACGGTATATTCATAAGAAACAATAGATTGCAACTCTTTACTGTGCTGATATAAAAAAGAATTATTTAGGCCCAAACGCCCCAAACGATAACTATATTCATTTTGATATTCTATAAATGGAGAGGTTCGGGTTCCACTTCTCGTATTAAAAAAATAGGGAATACTATAATCAAAAATTAAACGAGCCATTCTTAATTCTGCTTCAGTGTTTAAGGCAGAACGGGTTCTAATAGCTATATTATGGGCATTTCCGAATGGATTTAGATGAGCCCAAGTTACTTCTGCCCTCACTAACTCTTCTGTTCCAACTCCTCCTCGAATCATTAATAATCGAAGTTTATTTTCCTCTAATCGGATTACTAATGAAACACTTGAGTCTTTGGTTTGCGATGGAATACTTATTGTTACAAAACGGAATAATTGATGACTAAATAACTCTTGTTGCGCCGTTGAAATACTTTGTTGAGAATACCTCATTCCTTTGTATAGCCCTGCTTCCTTCAAAATATAAGACTCTGGAACACTTAGTTTTCCAATTATTTTAACAGAATCTATTGTTGCTAATGAATAGGGTATTAAATGTATAGTTACATCAGATTTTAATAAAATTGAATCCACATTTGCTCTTATTTTTGTCTGCGCAAAAGGAAATCCCAATCGTTTTAATTCTTGAACAAAAATTCCTTCAACTTCTTGTATTCTAACTGTTTCCATTCTTTTTCCAACTCGAAAAGGCTGACGTGCTTGTGCTTTTTGTATCGCTTTGTGCTTAAAAATTAAACTATCATACAAACTATTATCAGTTTTATAAGTGACAGACTGAATTCTAATTGGATTATTTTCTGTAATGGTAAATATGATATTTTTTTGCCACCATTTTTCTCCTTTTGTCACTTCTACTTTCACATTCACATTTATAAAGCCCCTGCGAATATAAAATCTTTTTAGGCGAATTTCATCCTTTCTTAATTCTGTTTCACTATATTCATAACCTTCTATTGCTGAATTACTGGAGAGTTTTTTTGTGAGATATGGAATCGCTTTGTGCGCAATTACTGCATTTAATACAATGGCAGAATAAGTGGTATTCCCAACAAAGTTTAAGGTCCAAACTTTGAAACTTGTAGGGTCATCTAATTCCAAAACTGACCACTCTGAATTTTCATAAGAATTCGGCATAATCCAACTAGAATCACTTGATACACCTGTTTTAAGCTCTAAATACGAACTAGAATTCGAATTAGCTTTCACAGCAATCCCACTTAGTAAACAAAAAGAAATCAGTAAAATTAGATTTTTTGAATCAATCACGTATTTTTATAGCAATTCAAATCAAATTTGAGTGTTCAACGATACTGATATCAACGTTGGGATTCAAGTTTAAACCATTTAAAATTACAGAATTTACCCTGTGTCTAATTCCGTTTCGTCTATTCGCGCTTTACTAAGTCCTGCAATTGAAGATTATTTGAAAACTATTTACAAATTGCAACAATCTGGAAATGCATCTACGAAAGCAATTGCTGATGCTATGGGTTATTCTGCGGCTTCTATTACTAATATGTTAAAGAAATTGGGTGACTTAGGCCTAGCCGATTACAAGTCGCACAGAGGTGTAACGCTGAGTCCTGCTGGCGAGAAAGTCGCTTTAGAAGTAATTAGACATCATCGTTTACTTGAATTATATCTGAATGAAATTATGGGTTACTCTTGGGATCAAGTTCATGCTGAAGCGGAAAAATTGGAGCATCATATTTCTGAGCAATTTGAAGATAAAATTAACGAAATGCTAGGATTCCCAAAATTTGACCCACATGGAGATCCTATTCCTGGAAAAGATGGAACCATTCCAAGTCATTTCGGCGATTTATTAACTGAAGTTGAATTAAAACAATGGTATATCATTAAACGAATTGAAGAGCAAGCTCCTGATTTTCTCCGCTATATAGCCAGTTTAGGTTTAATTCCAAGTACAAAAATTTATTTAGAATCGAGAGCGCCGTTTAATGGCCCTGTAGCTTTAATTCTAAATGAGAAGCCTTTGATTATCGGGAAAGAAGCCGCACAGTGTATTCATGTGGGAATTGTGGAATAAGCTATCTTAATATTATTCTTTTTTTTACTAGATTAGGAGCTGAGTTCGGGATATGAGTTTTTTATAATTATAGTCTGAGGGCTTGCGTTTCCCCCCTTCGTTTTGAACCTAATTTAAGTTAAGGCTTTGAGTCAGAGGCTGAATGTGATAACAGTTAGCAATATTAAAACATTAGACAAAATTCATTGAATGGGTAGTCAACTAGTAAATACATTTCAGATTGATCAGCCACTAAAATTTAATCTAGAGGCTTATCCGTACCGAAGTCAGTATTTTCAGTTCTCAAATTCAATAATTTATCTTTTGTGACCAGTTTATTTTCGGTGAGATACCCCACTATTTTCCAGTTATAATGAAATTCATACGTGACTATTAATTCTTATCCCGAACTATTGGTATTAGCCTGAGTTCCAGTTAATGATTAGTTCAATGATATTTAAACGAAAATTTGATTAAGCATTAGTGAATTCAAATTCGGACTTTGATATTTTGTAAAGTGAATTATTTTGTTAACGGTTTTCTGTAGCATAATGAATGAAAATAAGAGCTTATTTGCAACCTATTGAGCTTATTTCATATCTATTAGTTGGTCATGCTGGGCTTCAACCCAGCAACTCATACTAAGAACCAATCTATTCAAAAGAAAGTGATTGTTGAGTAAAAAATATATTGGACAGAGATAGCAATTCGTGGTTCTTCGAATCGTGTCAGGGCACGGGATGACCGTGTTTTTGCGAAAACTACTGCCTTTTTTATAGAAACGAAATCCGAATTTGAGAGTGAACCTATATTTGTTTTATGTAGTATCTATAATTTAAATCCAAATTAGGCAGAACTACGGGTCAGAGTCTAGCTAGGCGTAAGTTATTTTTCCTGTTTTTATAATTATATAAAGCCTAATATATAATTACAAATAAGACACGTATTTTAGCTTATCGTTTAACTAGCAAAATGAACATGAGCAAAGTCAGATTAAAAGTAGAAAATTACACATCATCAGAACTTAAAGAGTTATTGAGAAAAGACGAGAAGTTTCAGCAAGGAGTGCGGCTTTATGCGTGCTATCAAGTATCAAAAGGGAAAAAACCAAGTGAGTTAGAAGATTTGTACGACACATCATTTAAATCTATTTGTAACTGGGTG
>Ga0210041_1002393_pt1 | contig 15831 bp, 17 predicted proteins | sample CryGeymeta201503_FD_183973 | JGI IMG/M metagenome (GOLD analysis project Ga0210041, IMG submission 183973) | Groundwater microbial communities from Crystal Geyser aquifers in Utah, USA - Crystal Geyser metaG 2015-03 (SPAdes) (version 2) | ecosystem: Environmental > Aquatic > Deep subsurface >... | reverse complement strand
CGAAGTACTGGAGCGCGAATATGTGCGGCAAGGCGCGGCGGGTGATCGATTGCCGGCCGAAGGTGATTTGGCGGCGCGCTTTGGCGTAAACCGCCACACCCTGCGCCGCGCGGTGGATGAGTTGATCGCTGAAGGTTTGCTGGAACGCCAGCATGGTGTGGGCATCTTTATCACCGATCAATTGCTGGACTATCGTGTGGGAACAGGAACACGGTTTACCCAGAACCTTGCGGACATCGGCATTGCCACCGATACCAAGGTAATCAGGAAGAGGGTTGCGCCCGCGTCGGCCGGTGTGGCGCGCCACCTGGCGCTGGCAACGGATGAGCCGGTGCTGTGGATAGAGACCCTGCGCATCGCCGACGGGTTTCCATTTTGCGTGATCTCGCACTTCCTTCCGGCGTCGCCGTTCAACGCGATGCTGGACGGATATGAACACGGCTCATTGCATGAATTGCTGGCGGGGAATTGCGGCGCATTGCGCCGCACGGAAAGCCTGGTCACTGCCGTCCTGCCGCAGGGAGACGACGCGAAACTGCTGCGAATCAACCAGAACCGGCCGGTGTTGCGGGTCAAGAGTTTGAACGTGCTGGATCGGGGCGGCATGCCGGTCGAGTACGCCATTACCCGGTTCCGCGCAGACCGGATTCAACTGCGCATCAATCCCTGAGTTGTACCCGCTGTTCCGTTAATCACTTAATCACTAAAAGGAGTTCCAGCATGAAATTCAACAAATTCATTCTTTCCGCACTGATCGGCGCTTCGCTGATCGGCGCAACCGGTGCCGCCAACGCGCGGACTCTGGTGATGGGGTTGATACCCGCCGAGAACAACGAAGAGATGATCAAGACCTTCGAGCCGATGCGCGCTTATATGGAAAAGAAGCTGCACATGAAAGTCAAGGTGTACTCCGCGACCGATTACAGCGGCGTGATCGAGGCGATGAAGAAAAAACGCGTCGATGTGGCGTGGTTCGGCCCGCTGTCCTACTACCTGGCCGAGATGGAAGCCGGTGCCGAGGCGTTCGCCGTCGGCATCCGTCAGGGCAGCGATACGCATACCTACAAGAGCCTGATCATCACGCCGTGCGATAGCGGCTACAAGAGCATCATGGATTTGAAAGGCAAGAGCGTCGCCTTCGTCGATCCGGCATCCACTTCCGGCGGCCTGATGCCGTCCTACATGGTCAAGAAGGCGACCGGCCAGATGCCGCAGGCATTCTTCGGCAAGTTCACCTATGCCGGCTCGCATGATGCGGCAGAACTGGCCGTCAAGAACAAGACCGTGGATGCCGCTGCCGACAACGACATCACCTATCCGAGGATGCTGGCCAAGGGTCTGATCACCAAGGAAAGCAACTGCATCCTCGCCGAGTCTTCGCCGTTGCCGGGCCCTCCGCTGGTGTACCGCAGCGATCTGCCCAAGAAGCTGAAGGCCGAGATCAAAGATGCGATCCTGAATGCGCACAAGCACATACAAGTCACCGGTTACGGGAGTCTCAGCCATTACGTGGCGGTCTCGCAAAAGGACTATCAAGTCGTGCGTGACATGGTGAAGGAGCTGGGCCTGAAAAAAGAACAGTTGAAGTAATCGCAACACGACGGTCGGCTGCCTGGGCAGCCGACCGTTTTTCATTCCGGAGGACATTATGAGCAAGATCATCATCAGGGACGTTGCGAAACGCTACGCCAACGGATTCGAGGCGCTGAAAGGCGTGAGTGCCGAGATCCCGGCGGGTTCGTTCACCGTCATCCTCGGTCCGTCAGGCGCGGGGAAATCGACTCTGCTCAGAACCCTCAACGGCCTGGAGATACCCACCTCGGGGTCTGTTCAGATCGGTGAACGACCGGTGACACCTGCGTCGTTGCGCGAAATCCGCTCGCAAGTCGGCATGGTGTTCCAACAATTCAATCTGGTCGACCGCCTGTCGGTCATGACCAATGTGCTTACCGGCAGACTGTCGCACCGCTCATGGCTGGGCAGCCTGCTGTATCTGTTCCAGCGCTGCGACATGGATATCGCGCACGATGCGCTGATCCGCGTCGGCCTCACCGATAAGGCGTGGAACCGCGCCGACAAACTATCCGGCGGCCAGCAGCAACGCGTCGGCATCGCCCGCGCCTTGGCACAACAACCGCGCGTCATCCTCGCCGACGAGCCGGTCGCCAGTCTGGACCCGGTGACCGGTGAAGAGATCATGGGCCTGCTGCGCGAGATCTGCACGCGCGACGGCATCACTGCGGTGGTCAACCTGCACCAGATCGAACTGGCCAAGCGCTTCGCCGACCGTGTGATCGGTTTGAACGAAGGCGTCGTGGTGTACGACGGCACCGCCGGCGGACTGGACCGCGCAACCCTCAGCCGCATCTACAACCGCAACGGAGACCAAATCGATGAGCAGCTCGAAACTATGCTGGCCTACGCCTAACGGTCTGCCCGCGCTCGGGCCGTCGGCCATTCTGGCTGCCAGCGTGCTGCTGCTGGCGATCAGCGCCTCAGCGGTCGAGCTCGACCTCGTGCGCCTGTTCACTGCCATCCCGCGCATGCTCGAATTTGGCAGCCATCTGCTGGTGCTGCCGGACTGGGAATACCTGCCCACGCTGGGCGTGAACATGCTGCAAACGATCGAAATGACCTTTCTCGCCACCAGCATCGCGCTGGTCATCAGCCTGCCGCTGGGCGTGCTGGCCGCTGTCAACGCCAGCCCGCATCCTGCGGTGTTCCACGCGACGCGCAACGTGCTGACACTAATGCGCGCGCTGCCCGAACTGGTATGGGCGCTGGTGTTTGTGTCAGCCGTGGGGTTGGGGCCTTTGCCCGGCATCATGGCGCTGTCTTTCGTCACCGTTGGCTTCATGGGCAAGTTCTTCGCCGAGAGCATCGAAGTGATCGACCCGCGCCAGATCGAAGGCGTCGCCGCCCACGGTGCGGGCTGGCTGCAACTGCGCACCTTCGCTTTTTTCCCGCAGGCCTTCCCGGACTTCGTCGGCACCGTGATGTACATCCTCGACCACAACCTTCGTGCCGCCGCCATCCTCGGTCTGGTCGGTGCGGGCGGCATCGGCTACGACCTGGTGATGGCGATGCGCATGTTCGATTACGACCGGTTGCTGCCTATCGCGCTTTCCATCTATGTCGTGGTCACCGTGCTCGATCGCATGTCCGACAAATTCCGCAGGAGGCTGATCTGATGTGCGCTTTGGAAACAGTACGCCCTTCCTTGCCCGGAAAACCGTTCAATCCGACGCCGGTATGGCTGTCGGGCTGGCTGGTGGTGGTGTGGCTGATCACCGTCGATCTGGAGTTGTCGTTTGAAACGTTGTTTTACGGCGCGCAGGACATCGTCGAATACTTCAGCCGTTACAGCACGCCGGATTTTTCTAACTTATCCAGATATGTAGAACTGATGATCCAGACGCTGGCTACCGCGCTGTGGGGGAGTGCGCTGGCCTTCATCGTGGCGGTGCTGCTGTCGCCGTTGGCGGCACGAAACCTTACGCCGAACGCCACTGTCTACCGCATTGCCCGCGAAGTATTGAACTTCATGCGCGCGCTGCCCGATTTGTTGCTGGCACTGATATTTGTCGCAGCCCTGGGGTTGGGGCCGTTGCCCGGTGTGCTCGCGCTCGGCATCCACACCGCAGGCTTCCTCGGCAAGTTTTTTTCGGAGAGTCTGGAGCGCGCGGATGCGGGGGTGTACGAGGCGGTCTCGGCCACCGGCGCATCGCGTTTGCAGGTTGTGATGTATGCCGGTTGGCCGTCCATCCTGCGCGAAGCGCTGGGTTACACGCTGTACATCTTCGACCGCAATGTGCGCATGGCGGCGGTGCTCGGTCTGGTCGGTGCCGGCGGCATCGGTCTCGCCTTGCACGACACCCTGCGCATGTTCAATTACAACGAATCGGCCGCGCTGATCATCGTCATTCTCATCACGATTCTGCTCATCGATTACCTGTCCACCTGGCTAAGAGGAAAACTGAATTGATGAACGCGCCAAGAAAAGAATGGGCATCCGCCTTGTGTGCGCTGCCCGCCGCCGAGGTGAAACATTTGGCGAACGTGCTGGCTGGCGAACTGGAAGTGCGCGATGCCGCACTGCCGCAAACAGGGCTGGGGTTGTTGAATCTGCGCGACGGCGCGTTTGCAGAACCCTACTTCCTCGGCGAGATCCCGGTGGCGCGTGCCGAGGTGATGGTGCGCAGCGCGGCGGGAGATGAAGAACGCGGCGGTGCCCTGATCTTGGACGACCGCGCGCAGCTGGCGCGCGCCATCGCCATCCTCGATGCGGTGCTGGCGGGCAAGCTGCCCGGCAGTGCGCCCGCGCTGGCACTGGTACGGCGCGGCATGGACGTGCGCTGCCACAAACAGAATGAACGCAAAAAACTGCTGGCCGCCACGCGGGTGGATTTTTCCCTGTTGGGGCAAGAGGACGACGAAGATGAAGCATGACATGACGATGGCCGCTGCCGACATCTGGCATCCGGCCCACCAGCAGCAACTGTTCCGCAGGCTGCTGGATGCCTTCAGCTACCCCGGCCGCATCCAAACCTGCCCGCTACAGGCAGAACCTTGGCTGGCATTGCTGAGTGCGCTGCTGGACGGACAGGCCGCCTTGTCCGATCCGCAGGACATGCTGGAGCAATCCTGCTGGCCGAAACTGGAAGCGCAGCGTGTGCCTTACGAGCTGGCAGCATTCATTTTGCTGGACGGCAGCCGTGCACCGGACAGGATGCCCAGTCTGGGCACCCTGGAAGCGCCGGAAGGCGGTGCGACCCTGCTGCTGCGCGTCGCCGCCTTATACGAAGAATATGCGGGGACATTGCCGCTGAGTTTGAGCGGCCCCGGCATCCGCCAGCCCCTTGCCATCGGTGTGGACGGTCTGCATCAAGACTGGATAGTCGCGCGCAACGACTGGGTAAGCAGTTTCCCGCTCGGTGTCGAACTGGTGTTGTGCGATGCGCAGCGCTTCGTCGCACTGCCGCGCACCACGAGGATAGTGCTGGGAGGTGTGGCATGAGCTACGTCGCGATCAAAGGCGGCAAGGCCGCCATCGACGGAGCCGCCGCCGTCACCGAATACCTGCGCTGCAAAGGCTCGCGCCAAGCGCCGCTGACGCTGGCGATGATCGAGGAACAGATGCGCCTGCTCACCTCGCGCGTGGTGTCTGAGGGCGGTCTGTACCATCCGCGCCTGGCCGCGCTTGCACTCAAGCAGTTCCAGGGCGACACGCTGGAAGCGGCATTCGCCCTGCGCGCCTACCGCTCCACCAAACCGCGCTTGCTCGAATCGCCGGTGCAAGACACGGCCAATATGCGCTGCATCCGCCGCATCTCATCCGCTTTCAAGGAAGTGCCGGGCGGCCAGTATCTGGGTGCGACCTACGACTACGCGCTGCGCCTGTTGCAACTCGATCTCGCCAACGAAGACCCAGCCGCCTTCAAAGCCGTGGCAAAGAGTTTCCTGCGCGACACGCCCGATGCAGATCTGCCCGACAACTTCCCCAAGGTGATCGACGCGCTGCGCGCGGAAGGTCTGCTGCCGCCGGTCGTGCCGAGTCGCGCCGCCGCCTTCGACATCACACGCGATCCGCTGGTGTTCCCGGTGCCGCGTTCCGCCGCGCTGGCCACCATGGCGCGCGCCGAGACCGGCGGTCTGCTGGCGATGGCGTATTCAAACATGCGCGGTTACGGCGATGTGCATCCCACGGTGGCGGAACTGCGCGTCGGTTATTTGCCGGTGATGCTGCCGCATCCGGTGACGGGCGAACAGTTGGAAGCGGGCGAGGTGCTCATCACCGAATGCGAAGTGGTGGCGATGTACGAGGGCGCGCACGGTGACGAGCTGCCCACCTTCACACTGGGTTACGGCGCATGTTTCGGCCACAACGAAGTGAAGGCGATCAGCATGGCCATTCTCGATCGCGCGTTGCAGAAAGGCATGCGCGACGGCCCGTCCAATCCCTCGGAAGATCCCGAGTTCGTGTTGCTGCATGTGGACGGCGTGGACTCGATGGGCTTCGCCTCGCACTACAAGATGCCGCACTACGTGACCTTCCAGTCCGATATGGACCGCCTGCGCACCACCCGGCAGAAGATGCGGCAGCAAGACACGGAGGCCGCCGCATGAACGCGCATTACGAACTCCCGCTGGAAGACGCGGGCTACTCCTTCGGCTTCCTCGACGAATACGCCAAGAAGGAAGTGCGTCGCTGCATCCTCAAGGCGATCGCCATTCCCGGCTACCAGACACCCTATGCCTCGCGCGAGATGCCGATGGGGCGCGGCTTCGGTACCGGCGGTCTGCAACTCACGCTGTCGCTGATCGGCGCGGACGACACGCTGAAAGTGATTGACCAGGGCTCGGACGATTCGGTCAACGCGGTGAACCTGCGCCAGTTCGTGCAGCTCACCTGTCCCGGCGTCGAAGTCACCGAGAAGACGCGGGAGGCCACGCTGATCCAGTCGCGCCACCGCATCCCGGAAAAGATGCTCACCGAGCAACAGATACTGGTGCTGCAAGTGCCGTATCCCGACGCGCTGGTGGTGGTGGAACCTTCCGAGGCACGGCGCAAGGTGATGCACGGCGAGGCCGATTATTCTCGCCTGCTGGTCAAGCTGTACGAAGACGTGGTGCGCTTCGACGAGATCACCCTGTCGCACCGTTACCCCACGCGCATCAACCGCCACTATGTGATCGACCCGTCTCCCATCCCGCGCTGGGATGTGCCAAAGCTGCACCAGTCACCCGCGCTGGTGCTGCTCGGGGCGGGACGCGAGAAGAAGATCTACGCCGTGCCGCCCTACACCGTGGCCGAGCCGCTGGTGTTCGACGACATCGCGTTCCGCGTGGAGGATTTCCGCGACGCGCATGGCCGCCGCATCGCCTGCCGCTGCTGCGGCTCGACCGTCAGCTTCCTCGACGAACTCATCGACGATGCGGGAAACGTCACCCACCAGTGTTCCGACTCGGCGTATTGCGAGGAACAACAGGAAATCCACAGCGTGAGGGAACGAGCATGAGCAACAGGATATTGTCCGTGCGCGGTCTGTCGCGCATCCACGGTGAGCCTTGCCCTTTGTGCATCGGCAGCACCGGGCCGGAACACGACACCAACATCTGCCCGCACTGCGGCAGCGTGGTCGCCGCGCACGATGTGAGCTTCGATCTGTATCGCGGCGAGATCCTCGGCATCATCGGCGAATCCGGCAGCGGCAAGTCGAGCACGGTGAAGATGCTGTATTTCGACGATATTCCGACGGCGGGCAGCGCAACCTTCCACGACGGCGATGCACAGCACGACATGTTCGCGCTCAACGCCGCGCAACAACGCAGCATGCGCAACAAGCGTTTCGGCATGGTGTATCAGAACCCGCATCTGGGTCTGAACTTCCAGATCTCGGCGGGCGGCAACATCGCCGAGCGCCTGCTGATGAGCGACCTAAAGCACTATGGCGAGATACGCACCCGCGCCGGCGACCTGCTGGTGCGCACCGAAGTATCGCGTGCGCGCATGGACCAGAATCCCCGGACCTTCTCCGGCGGCATGCAGCAGCGCGTGCAGATCGCCAAGGCGCTTGCCACGCGACCGCCGCTGCTGTTCCTGGACGAGGTGACCACCGGACTCGATCTGTCGGTGCAGGCCGCCATCCTCGACCTGATCCTGGAGATCCAGCACGAGCTCGGCACCGCGATGATCGTGGTCACGCACGACCTCGGCGTGATCCGCCTGCTGGCGGGGCGCACGCTGGTGATGAAACACGGCCGCGTGATCGAGTCCGGCCTCACCGACCAGATACTTGAAGATCCCCAGCAAGCCTATACCCAGCGGCTGGTCGCTTCCGCATTGTGAGATGAATACCAAAACCTCAAATCCAGCCACAGAGAACACAGAGGACACAGAGAAGGAAGCGGCACATCTGACTTTCTGTAGGCTAGCAAAAATGGGATCGGAAATTGGAGGTGGCAGCTGTTTTACCTCTGTGATCTCTGTGTCCTCTGTGGCTAACAAAGTTTTTTAGGATGAATATGAACACAGCTATTCTCGATATACAGAACTACGCCAAGACCTTCCGTCTGCACGAGCGCAACAAGCTGATCCCGTCCGCTTCGCAGGTGAACCTGCGTGTCTACCCGGGCAAGCTCACCGCGCTGATCGGGCCGACCGGCGCGGGCAAATCCTCCGTGCTCAAAGGTGTGTACCGCACCTACCTGCCCAGCGCGGGGCGCACCCTGTTCCGCACTGCCGCAGGCGAGATCGTCGATCTGGCGCAAGCGGACGAGCACCGCATGCTGGAGCTGCGCAAGAGCGAGATCGGTTTCGTCACCCAGTTCCTGCATTGCCTGCCGCGCAAGTCCGCGCTTGACGTGGTGGCCGAGCCCTTGTTCGCGCGCGGTGTGCCGACCGAAGAGGCACGCGGCCGCGCCGCCGATCTGCTGGCGCAACTGGCCGTGCCTGCGCACCTGTGGAACGTGCCGCCCGCCACCTTCTCCGGCGGCGAGAAGCAACGCGTGAACCTGGCGCGCGGCCTGATCGCGCAACCGCGCCTGCTGTTGCTGGATGAACCGACCGCCAGCCTCGACCCCGCCACCACAGAACGCGTGGTGGCTCACATCGAGACATTGAAAGACACCGGCATCGCCATGCTCGCCATCTTCCACCATCCCGATCTGGTGAAGCGGCTGGCGGACGAGGTCATCGAACTGTCACCCCCCGTCGCTATCGTTGAACCCGAAAAGGAAGTCGCATGAACACCCACTATTACCTCACGGGCGCGCAGGTCGTGCTGGAGGGCGAGACCCTGCAAGACGCCGCCGTGTTGATCGCGGACGGCCGTATCGTCGCCATCGACCCGGCCGGCAGCGAAGGTGCGAAGGAAATCGACCTGCGCGGCCACACCCTGATGCCGGGCATGATCGACCTGCATTGCGACGCGCTGGAGAAGGAAGTTGAGCCGCGTCCAGGCGTGCATTTCCCCTTCGATTTCGCCTGCGCGCAGGCCGACAAGCGTAACGCCGCTGCCGGTATCACCACCATCTATCACGCGCTGTCCTTCGCCAATGCCGAGCTGGGGGTGCGCAACAATGCCACCGCTGCCGAGCTGGCGCGCGCGGTGCACGCCTGGCAGGACCACGCGCTGGTGGACAACCGCGTGCATGCCCGTTACGAGATCACCGATCCGGACGCCCCGGAGGTGCTGAACGAACTGCTGGGCAATGACGAGATCCACCTGATGTCGTTCATGGATCACACGCCGGGGCAGGGACAGTTCAAGAGCATCGATGCCTACCGCAGCTTCCAGTCGCGCACTTACAAGAAGGACGAAGCCGAGTTCGAGGCGTTGCTCGCCGAAAAGCTGGCGCAGGGTGCGGGGGCCGAAGGACGCATGCAGCAACTGGCGCAGCACGCGCGCGAACTGGGCATCCCGCTCGCCAGCCACGACGACGACCGTCCCGAAAAAGTGGCTGTGGTGAAGGATCTGGGTGTGACCGTGTCCGAATTCCCGATCAATCTGGAAACCGCCATCGCGGCACGCGCCGCCGGTCTGTCCACCCTGTTCGGCGCGCCGAACGTGGTGCGCGGCAAGTCGCAATCCGGTTCCATGCGCGCGCTGGATGCGGTGCGCGAAGGCGTGGCCGATTGTCTGTGTGGCGATTACTCGCCCGCCGCGCTGTTGCCGGCCGTGTTGAAACTGCCCGATCTGGCCGGCATCAAGCTGCATCGGGCGGTGGCAATGGTGACCTGCAATCCGGCGCGTGCCGTCGGTCTGAATAATCGCGGCGTGATCGCGGCGGGCAAGCGCGCCGACCTGCTGGCCGTGCGTTATTTGGGCGGGCAGCCGCAAGTGTCGCGCGTGTGGTCCGGGGGGCTGCCGGTGATGGCGCTCGCTTTCGACCACGGAGCCTGAGATGAGCGGCGTCCTGCTCTATGTGATCGGCGCATCCGGCAGCGGCAAGGACAGCCTGATGAGTCATGCGCGTGCAGTGCTGGCACAGGACCCGGCTGTGGTGTTCGCCCATCGCTACATCACCCGTCCGCCGGATGCGGGCGGCGAGAACCATCTGGCGCTGAGCGAGGATGAGTTCGAATCGCGTGTGGCGCAAAAACTTTTCCCGCTGCACTGGCACAGTCACGGTCTGCGCTACGGTGTCGGCTGTGAACTGAACCACTGGCTGGCAAAGGGGCTGACCGTGATCCTCAACGGTTCCCGTGCCTATCTGCGGGAAGCCTCGCGCCGTTATCCGGAGCTGGTGCCGGTGCTGATCGAAGTATCGCCCGCCAGGCTGCGCGAACGCTTGCAGGGACGCGGGCGCGAGAGTGCTGCAGACATTGAATCCCGGCTGCAGCGCGGCGACGAGTTCGCCACCTTGCAGCACGGCAGACTGCTGCGCTTTCGCAACGATGAGCCGCTGGCTGCCACCGGCCCCAAGTTCGTCGAACTCATCCGCAGTCAGGAAAAAGTGCTGCCATGAGGCTGACTTTCCTTGGCACCGGTGCTGCCGGCGGGGTGCCGCTGTGGGGCTGCGATTGTGCGGTGTGCGCGCGGGCGCGGGTCGATGCCAGCGCACGGCGCCAGCCGAACTGCGCGTTGCTGGAAGCGGGCGAGGTGCGGCTGCTGCTGGACGCGGGCGTGATGGACGTGGCGGAGCGCTTTCCGCCGGGCGCGCTGGACGCGGTGCTGCTCACGCATTTCCATGCCGACCATGTGCAAGGGCTGTTCCATCTGCGCTGGGGCAAGGGCGCACTGGATGTGTATTGTCCGCACGACAGTGAAGGCTGCGCCGATCTGTACAAATCCCCCGGGCCGCTGCAGTTCATGCAACTGTCCAAGTTCGAGACCTTCGAGCTGGGCGATATGCGCATCACGACCGTGCCGCTGGTGCATTCCAAGCCGACGCTGGGCTATTGCATCGAGCATAAAGGTGCGCGCCTGGCTTATCTTTCCGATTGCCGCGAACTGCCGCCCGCCACGCTGGAATTCCTGCAACGCTGGCAACCGCACACCCTCTGTCTGGACTGCACTTTCCCGCCGGGTTTGGATCAGCCGCGCAACCACTTCGATCTGACCGAAGCAGTCGCGCTGTCGCGGGACTTTCCGGATAGCAAACTGGTGCTGATGCACATCGGTCACAAGCTGGATGTCTGGCTGCTGGATCGTCCCGAAGACTTGCCGGGCAGCGTGCTGCTGGCGCGCGACGGTGAAACACTGGTCTGCCCCGCCACTTCATGACGCCACTGCTGGCGGTTGGCCTGTCGGTCCTGTTGTATGTGTCGTGGAACCTGCTGACGCGGCGCACGCACAGCAACGCTAATTTTTTGTGGTGGATCGTCGGTCTGCATGTGCTGACCTTCGCGCCATTCACGCTGCCGGATTTCCTGTATGCGGCGCAGGCATCGCCCGTGTTGTATCTGTGTGCTGCCATCAGCGGTATCGCCAACGGCCTGTATTTTCTCGGCCTGCGCGCGGCCTACCATGCGGCCCCGGCCAGCGCGGTCTACCCCATGGTGCGCAGCTCGCCGCTATTGATCGCGCTGGTCGAGACACTGTTCTTTGCGCATGATTTTCCCCTGCTGTCCTGGCTTGCCATCCTCGTCGCCGCCGCCGGTCTGTGGCTGATCGCCACCAGTTCGCACGACGGCGTGCGACGGCTGAGCAGGGCATGGCCGTACGCGCTGTTCGCGGCAGCGATGACCGTGGTGTACAGCCTGAGCGACAAGGCGGCAGCCGCGCATTTGGAGGGATTGAACGTCGCGCTCGGCTACGTGTGCGTGAACTTCGCCATCGGCTGGCTGTTCCTGTGCGGCGAACAGAAGTGCCGCACGCAGCGATGGATCCCGGCGATCAGGCCATCCGCGCGTTCGCTGCTGATCGGTACACTGGGCGTGGGCACGGCCTATGCACTGGTGATCTACGCCATGCGCTGGCTGCCCGCCGCCTATGCGGTGACGCTGACCAACGCGGGCATCGTGCTCACTGTGCTGCTGGGCATCGTGTGGCTGAAGGAACACGAAGGCTGGCGGCAGAGAATGTCCGGCGCCGCGCTGGTGGTGATAGGTCTGGTGGTTGTCGGCGTATTGGCCGCCTGATTCAAAACATGTCGCGGAAGGTGATGAGTTTGTACCGTGTGGGTTCCGGTCAGAGCGACGGAGATCATCTGCTGCACGCCCGTGATTCACGACCGCATCCCGGTCTGCATGGTGGCCGGATGTTAGCTTTGTGTCCCGCTTACTTCGCGTCCCAGGCGCATGTACTTGACCAGTTTCGCGATGTTCTTGGCATAGTCGCCGATGCGCTCGATCGAGCGGACGATCACCATGAATTCGACTGCGCTGGCGACCGTCTTCGGCTGCTCCATCATGTAAGTCAGCTGCTGCCGCATGATGACGCGTGTCGCCGCATTGATCTCTTCGTCCATATTTTCCAGCAGGGCGGCTGCTTCTGTATCGCCGGACTTGAACGCCTGCAATGCCGCCTGCAGCATGTCATACGAGAGCAGCAGGGCGCGGTTCAGCCCGTGATGGCGCACCAGTTCACCCAGGTCGCGGCTGCCGATGCGGGTGATCGCCGCAGCTATCTTGTTGGTGTGCGCATGCAGTCTTTCCAGATCGTTGCCGATGCGGATGCAGGCGACGACAAAACGCATGTCGCCGGCCACCGGTTGGCGCCGCACCAGGATCAGGTCGCAGATCTCGTCGGCACTGCGCTGCAAGTGCAGGATTTCCGGATCGTCTTGCGGGATGGAGGCAATGTCGGCCGGATTACCGGAACGCAAGGGCGAGGTCGCCACGGCGAAGCGCTGCGCGATCCTTTCCGCCATCGCACCAATGCATTCGCCCAGCTGTTGCAGTTCTTGGTCAAAGTGGCGCGAGGTGTGGCTGGCTGTTGTCATTGTTTTGATCAGAATAGAAAGGAGAGGAGAGCGATGAGCGCGCCCAAGAGTGCACCGGCCAATACGTCGCTGGGATAGTGCAGGCCGAGGATGGGGCGCGACAGCGCAACCAGCGCGGCGAACGGCACGACCAGCCAGAACAGGGCGGGGTAATAGGCGAGCACGACGATGCTGAACGCCGCCGCATGCAGCGTGTGGCCGGAGGGAAAGCTGAACTGGTCGAGCGCTTTGCCGACGCACCGGATTGCGGGATAGACGTTGAACGGGCGCGGGCGCAGGGTCTTGCCCTTGATCAGTTTGTAGAGCAGCGTGCCGCACAAGCCGACCGCCAGCATGTGCAACACGGCGGGCAGCGCATCCGTGCCGTGTTGCAGCAGCAGTGCGATCATCAGTGCATACCAGAACACGCCGTCGCCAAGACGGCTGGCCAGGCGGAACAGGTTGCGCACCGTGAAGTTGCGGCTGCGCCGGTTGCAGAATGCGCACAGCTCAGCGTCCCAGATTTTAATCTGTTGCAGTGGAAAGTTCAGGTTGGACATGTTCGGCTCCCGGTGCGCGGACGGTGTCGAGCAACACCGCTTCCATCTGTCCCATGATGTGTTCCCAGGTCAGCGATTCGACGGTTGCGCGCGCGGCGGCACCGAGGCGGCGCACGCGCGGCAGGTCGTTCGCCAGCGTGCTTGCTTCGGCGATGAAGGCATCGCTGTCGGCATAGGTCGCCAGCAGGCCGTTGATGTCGTGGTGGATGTGTTGCTGCGCGGCGGCATAATCGTAGGCCAGCGTGGCCAGCCCGCTCGCCATCGCCTCCACCGTCACGTTGCCGTAGGTCTCGGTCAGGCTGGGGTAGAGGAAGATGTCACCGGAGGCGTAATGGCGCGCCAGTGCCTCGCCGGTACGCATGCCGGCGAAGATCACCTGCGGGTGCTGCTTCTGCAATTCCGCGCGCGCCGGGCCATCGCCCACGATCACCAACCGCGCCAGCGGGTTGAGTTTGCGTATCTTCTCGAAGGCACGCATCACCACCTGCAGGTTTTTCTCCGGCGCGATGCGGCTCACCAGCATCACCACCGGCGTGTCTTCGTCTGCATTCCATGACTCGCGCAATTCGCGGTCACGCTTGGCCGGGTGGAACAACTCGGTATCCACGCCGCGCGACACCACCAGCACGTTCCGGTAACCCTCGTGCTCCAGTTGCTGTTGCAGCGAAGCGGTGGGCACCAGCGTGCAGGCCGACTTGTTGTGGAAATGGCGCAGGTAGGCGGCGATGGGCTTCTTCAACAGGCCGATGCCGTAGTGCTGCGTGTAATTGTGGAAATTGGTGTGGAAGTCCGTGCTCACCGGGATCGCCAGCTTGCGCGCCGCCGACAACGCCGACCAACCCAGCGGCCCCTCGGTCGCGATGTGCACCACGTCCGGCCGCTGCTTGCGCCACAGCTTCAGCAACAGGTTCTTCGCAGGCAGTCCCGACTTCAGTTCCGGATAACCGGGGATCGGCATACCCGACACCAGCGTCTCGGCATACGTACCCTCATCCTTCGCCGCATCCTGCTTGCCTTGACGCGGCCGGATCATGTGGATGCGGTGCCCGCGCCTGAGCAGCCCGTGCACCATGCGGCCGATGGTGATGGCCACGCCGTTCACCTCCGGCACATAGGTTTCGGTAACCAGCGCGATGTGCAGCGCGGGCGCAACTTGCAGGGTCTCGTTCGGTGTATTCATGGCGCGCATGGTGGCGCGCGGGTGTGAATATTTGATTACGGGGGGGTGAAGAGTTTGTGACGGGGGGGCTAGAGAAAATATATAGGCCAAATTTCTGCTTGGAGGTCTTAGGGGGTCGGGCTAGGATGCGGGGCGGAACGGGCGGCGGTGGCTAGAATAATTTGATGCTGACCCGTTTAATTTTGGGAAGGAACGGAAGGTATCGGGGCAGAATTGTTTTGTCAGGATGGGTGAAGAAACCCAAAAATTGACATCGGTGCCTTTGGGCTTTTATTCAATGTCGAAGCGTTACTGAAGCACGCAATCAATAGAGAGGGCCAATATGAATTGGGGAGTTGTTGTTCTACTTGTACTCATTATTATTGGTGCAGTATCTCTGTTTCGACGCAACAAAATAAACACTGATGTCAGAGACCTGCTGAATGAGTCAATGCCGCTGTGGGCGACATTTGCACCATTTAAGGATGGGCGTGACTCAGCAGGGGTTCTGTACTACTGCCAATGGGCAACGCTAGGAAAGAATGCTGTTGAAACCCTAACGGAACAAAACGTCTACATAAATCATGAGGCTTCATACAATGCGGATGTCCGAAGCTGGGAAGGGGTCATTGAAGCCGGCTTGAAGCATAGTGTGCAGAACTTGGAAAAAAAACGTCGACTAGTTTCTTCACTTTACAAACTAGACCAAGATGCGAAGGCAGGGAATCCACCAAAATGGAATGAATACTATGCTTTGGGCCATATCGTATTATTCCCAAGCAATGGGGCTGGCAATAAACTTAATGATTACTTGTTAAGTATATTAAGTATCAATAAAGAGATTGATGAGGCTTTATCCAATTATTTGGAAGATTTTGTGGTCTATACCGGGACGGAGGCTGATGCCACTATGGCAACAGGGCTACTCTGCCTCGCAGCTATTAGTTATGCAGTGGTGCATCCTGATGATGCGATTGGCCAGACTATTCTTAACCTCCGCGACAAGGCCTTCGAGGAATTTGAGCGCATTGAGAAAGGAGAACCAAAGGTACCGGAGTCTAAATAAATAGGGTCATAAATAAATAGGGTCAGACTCGATTTAATCTGATACCCTTCTTCCATCAGTTCTCGAAGGAGATGAATGATGGCTCGCCTTCCTCGCTTCTATCTGCCCGATCAGCCTTTGCACGTTATCCAGCGCGGCAATAACCGCGAGCCGATTTTTGCTGCGGACGCGGATTACCA
>Ga0210041_1002383_pt1 | contig 15881 bp, 19 predicted proteins | sample CryGeymeta201503_FD_183973 | JGI IMG/M metagenome (GOLD analysis project Ga0210041, IMG submission 183973) | Groundwater microbial communities from Crystal Geyser aquifers in Utah, USA - Crystal Geyser metaG 2015-03 (SPAdes) (version 2) | ecosystem: Environmental > Aquatic > Deep subsurface >... | reverse complement strand
CATGGGTACATAAATTTCAAGATGAAATTCCAGCAAAACCTGGAAAATCTGTAGCAGAGATTGAGGTATGTGAACAGAATGGTGGAATGTTTTGTGATTTGTTTAGCGAGCCGACACCTGCACAGCCTGCAAAAGATTGGTGGGAGGAAGCTTCTCCAGAAGAATATAGTCGATGTGTACGTGAACACGGGTTGAAAGATAATGAAAAACAGACAAAGAAGAATGACAGTGAAAATCTCTATCGAAATAATGAGTATGGATTTTCTATTGTTTTTCCAAAAGATTGGAATCTTATTCAACCAAGCTCAGAAGATGCTCAAGGAGTGGTTCAAAAAGCGAGTAAGAATAACGCCGTTATTTCTATTGCAGTACGTACCTTGCCTGATTCTGTGACTGCTTCGTTAGATAAAAATAACACAATAGAAGACATATCAAATTTTGAGGATTTTAAACGTGATACGCAAAATGCAATAAAACAAGCAACGTACCAAGTAGAAAATTTTTATTTTGGTAAGGATAATATTGATCATGTCCCTGCGTATTGGGCAATGTTTAGCGGGCGAACTTCTTCGGATAGCCAAAAAGAAACGGTCAAGCAATATCAATTTTTTTACAAAAATAAGCTCTATATATTATCATTGACTGTTAACGAAACAGATTTTTCAACTAATGAGGATATTTTTGATGAGGTGATAGAAAGTTTTAATTTTACAACTATACAATAGACCAAAGTTATGAATATTTCTAAAGCGAACAATCCGACTATTTTGGTGATATTTGCATTTCTAATGTTGATTTTGGGTCTATTTATTGGAAAAACTATCTGGTCAACTAATATGGAAGATAGAATTTCAAATATAGTATCTTGTGCAGGGTATGATGAAGATTTTCTGCAAGAAATGGATTTTTCAGATAGGGATGATTGTCAGAATTTAAATATCTCTCTACATAAACAATACATTGATGATTGTCTGAGTAATATTTCTAACGAAATTGACGAAAAATATAAATCCAATTTTGTCCAGCGATGCGTATATCATAAGTTTGAAATAGATTCTGTTTTTTTGAGTGCAGAATATACGAAATTTATTAAATGAAATTTAGGTATTTATGAGTGAAGAATCTATTATTGCAAAAGTGATAAATTTAGTCACCTCAGCAGACAGAAGAATGCCTGCACACTTTACAGGTAATGGAACAAGAACGCAGACATTCTTGGTGGATTTTGATGGAATCTCCGAAGAAGACGATTATGAAATGGCAAGCCAAGTATATTATAACCAACCTGATATTAGTCCTGAAATTGATAGGCATTGTTGTCTGAAAATCGGAGAAGATGTTATGGTTGCATGTTTTATTGTGGCAAAACTTGGACAAAAAGAAAAAAGTGAATATTTGAAGAATGAAATAGTCCAATTTAATATATCACTTTTCCCAGAGGATATGCATAAAAATTTACAAAGAGTGATACAAAAAGAAGAAGTAAAAGAATATTTTGATTTTTGTGAGAAATTTGGAATAGAAAGAGCGGGTGTATGAATTTTATAACTATATTTTCAACCGTCATCTCTGGCGTTTTAGTTTATATAATTGGACAAATACTCAATCGATTTTTTATTGAGAAGATTATTAAGCAGCGAGAAACATTTGGAAAAATATCTGATGCCTTAATTATGTATGAGAATCTCTATACAGATCCTATAGATAGCAATACTCAGATTAGTAGAAAAGAAGAAAGACACGAGGCACAACAAATTTTTAGAAATCTTGCCTGTGAATTATTATCTCGCTCTTATCAAATTCCTGTTTATAGAGTAATTTCTGGCATTAAAATAATACCTAAAAAGAAAAATATCATGGATGCACATCATAATTTGATTGGACTTTCAAATTCAGTTTTTACAAGGGATAGTTGGATAGAGCACAATTTGCGTAGAAAGAGAGAAATAGAAGAAAGTTTAAATTTGATGAATTAATATGAAACTCTCTGGTAAGAATAAAAGTGATATAGCGATAATGTGGGGATATGTTTTTAGATTCCTCGTTATTCTTGGTTTACTTGAAAATAGTATTTTCGTTTTAAGCAAGGTATATACTGGGCAGGGCATAAAGTTGATTGCATTAGGGTTGTTGATCCTAGCACTGTTTTTACTACATAACACTTTCAGCAAAAAAGTAAACAAAGAAACGTACATAAAGTGGAGTGTTGCTGGTATTTTTTGTCTGATAATTTTCATCTTTGGATTGATTAACTATATTTCAACATATTGGAGTCTTCCAAATTCTTTTTTGGATGTTTTTTCTACAGTTTTCGATAACGAATTTGACCATCCGATATAAACATGATATAGTACCCTCGGTTTCGTGACAAAAGCTACCGAAAAACGAAACGAGTAAACAGTGTTTCCGCGAGGGAAAAATATTCGCGCCCCTACCCACAGGGTCGTTTTTTTATGTGTAAAATTATCTTTTGTGCCGTTGCTCATTCGTTATTTTTGGCAGTGCCCGCGCCAAAAATAACGAAGAGCAGGCAAAGATAGGATACACAAAAAAACACTCTGTACAGCTAATTCACCAGCCAAAGACTGGAACGAGGCGGAAACGATAGAGTACTTGCCCGATACTCTATATATAACTTGATTATATGCACACATCTCACCGAAAAAATTATCATTGCCTAGAGTAAATTTCTACGCTTCCTTGTCATTGGCTGACTAACCAGAGACAACTATGTATGATTGAATGGTATGATTTTAAACTGATTCAATCAGGAAAACATATCGAGGTCTATGAGTACATGAATAAACGAATATTCAAAGGATATACCCGAAAGAACAAAGGACAAGCGAACAAGAAGAAAAAAACCAAGCAAAAGAAAGAAAAAACACTCAACGATCATGAACTCTTAGAACTCATGGAAATATGGGGAGACGACGCAGGAGCCGACCTCTTGCGGAAGACCCAAAAGCAAAAGACACAATTCTCCATAGCAAGGACAAGACGAAACATCCGCAGGCTCACCAACGCAAACGAGTCGCTCAACAAATTCCTCACCCTCACTTTTGCTAAACCCATGCCCGACGTAGTGAAAGCAAATAAAGTCTTCAATACCGCTATGAAGCGAATACAGAGAAGATATACAGACTTCGCATATATCGCTGTCATAGAATTTCAGAAAGATACGGACTTCTATGGAAAGAAGAAAGAGCAGGGTGGGTCTGTCCATTATCATCTCCTGTGCAACATCGCTCTGCCAGCCCCCTATGCTGTAGCAGAGCGATTTATGTGGGAACGCCACTTTGCCAAGAGATACTGGAAACAGGGATTTGTAAAAGTGAAAGATGTAACGACTGTCACCAACATTGGAGCCTACTTTTGCAAGTATTTGAGTAAAGACATGTTCGACCCGAGAATGTTTAACAAGAAAAAATTCTTCTGTTCGCAAAACCTAGATAAACCAGTAGAAATGACTGGTACACAAGCAAAAGACTACTACAACAGGATTGTATTGCCCTACAGTCCAACATACACGACGACGTTTAAGAATGAACATATTGGGACGGTGAACTACGCTTCTTATCTTCTTGAATGAGAGATTCCTTTTAGGTGAACATATCGACTGACTCTTCGATATGAAAGTAAAAGAAAAATATGTACGAAAATATCAAGCAATATGCAAAGAACTATACAACAAAGATATTCCCTTTGATCAAGCATATGCTGAATGTATGCACTTATACCTTTTTTGTGAAGCGGTGTATCAACCGTTTACTAAAGAACAGCTTGCTACACTTGAAAAAATTCGTACATCTGGTACTATTCCTAGGCTTACCTGACACAACTTAAAAAGCAAGAACATTTTTTGTTTCATATTAGAGATGGGCAGTCCTGTCCGATGAAATAGTGTTTTTGCTATTTGTGTCGGGTAAGCCAGGGCTGCCCTTTTTTGATATTCAATAACAGACCGCAATGAAATACTTTGCTTACGTCCGAAAATCCACCGAGGGAGAGGAACGACAAGCCCTCTCTATTAGCAGTCAAGTAGACAAAGCAAAAGAAATCTTTGGCGATCTTCGTATTGTAGAAATTTTGGAAGAACGCTATTCAGCCTTTAAGCCCTATCAGCGACCAGTCTTTGAAAACATGATAAAACGGATTCAAAAAGGTGAAGCCGATGGAATAGTCGCCTGGCACCCTGATCGGCTCTCTCGCAACGAAATAGACGCTTCTACTGTAACGTATCTTGTCCGTACGGGAGTGATTAAAGACCTCAAATTCGGCTCCTACAATTTTGATAACAGTCCCGAGGGGATTATGATGTTGCAGTTAGCTCTCTCGCAATCACAATACTATTCTTCAAAACTAGGGAAAGATGTAAAGCGTGGAATGGAAAAGAAGTTTGAAATGGGCTGGCAACCAAATTCTGTCCCGAGTGGTTATATGAATGTTCGAGAGGCAGGAATAAGTACTATTCATATAGATGAACATCGTTTTGCTCTTATTCGTAAAGCATTTGATCTCATGCTTACGGGAAACTATAGCGTTCCGCAAATTCTCGATAAGCTCAATAAAGAATGGAAATTTACAACAAGAAGAAAAAATAGCAAAGGGATTACCCGCAGTTCTTTGTATCGTATGTTTACGAATCTATTTTACGCGGGGATTATTCAATACAATGGGAAACAAAAGCAAGGGAAGCATACGCCCATGATTACACTAGACGAATTCGACAGAGTGCAAGAATTGCTCGGGAAAAAAGGAAAGCCAAGAATGAGAAAGCATATTTTTGCATATTCGGGACTGCTTCGCTGTCAACATTGTGGCTCTCGTATTTCTGCTGATAGAAAAATAAAAAAGATAAAAGCAACAAAAAAAGAGAAAACGTATGTGTATTATCGGTGTAACAGAAAAAAGCCTAGTATTCCATGCTCTGAACCAGCTATATCTGAACTACAGCTTGAACAGCAGTTTGATGAACTATTGGCACAGTATGAAGTTCCTCCAAAATTTAAGGAGTTATTTGATGAAATGCTTGCTGACGTGCGAAAAGAGGATCCAATGAGCCAAGACAAAGTGCTAGAGAATCTTGAAAGAGATATTGCCAAACTGGAAGAAGAAAAAAAGAACCTCACAGGTATGAGTTGTAGAGGCTTATTGAACGATGAAGAATTTTTGGAACAGAAAAATGACTATGAAAAACGAATCATGACGCTTAAGCAAAAGCAGGAAGAAATAGAGGCTGGCTTTTGTGAACAAGACACAATTCTTGATCATGTTTCAACTATGATGAGAGCAAGAGCACAGTTTCATTCTGCTCAAGAAAACAGACGAAAAAGCATTGTTCGCAATTTAGGCTCGAACCGAGTGATAGGGAATAGAACATTGCTTATTTCAGCGGAAAATTGGATGTCTGTGTTCGAGCGTGTCGCAAACCCCTTTGCACACGATTTTGCTACTCTCGAACTAACTAAATTTAGCTCTATACAAGCAAAAAACGAGGCTTTTACCTCGCTTTGTTGCAATCTGCGGACCGGACGGGACTCGAACCCGCAACTTCCGCCGTGACAGGGCGGTGCTCTAACCAGTTGAACTACCGATCCAAATTGAGACTCTTTTCAGTATCGTATTATTTTACTGATAGGGTGTCTTTTCTTTCATGCATGAGTGCGTGGAGTTTTTGTCCAGCAGTCATTGCTTTTTTTGAACGCTTAAGTTTTGCTTCGGATCGTTTGACCGCAGCAGCTTTTCTTCGTGGACGTTCTAATTCGTGATTTTTCTTTCTTGTTCCCATATTATTTTGCTTATGTATAGCAGCAATATAGTACTATATGACCATCCACATGTCAAGTTTTATTATTTGACGTTTCCCTAGGTTTAGCCCCAATATCCAAGCCTGGTTTTTATATCTTTGAGACGGGCGTAGAAGCCTGCGGTGTGGATAGAGTTGAGTTTGAGTTTTTGGTGATCGTAGTGGTGGACCCATTCATGTAGCAGGGTGTCTAGAAAGGTCTTGGCTGCGAGGATTTGCCCTCTCACGGCAGTACGGTTGTGAATGTATATATATCGCTCTTTTGGCTTATAATAGCCGTATTGCTTCATGACGGTTTTTCCTTTGTGTTTTTTGTGGTATTGATTCTTTTCTGAGATTGTTACGTTGACAATATCTATTCTTGTAAGGTCTGTGAGCTCGTCTAAGAGGTCCTGACTCAGTTGTTGGCGTATTGCTGTCTCTTTGGACATTAGCAGCTTTTTGGTGAGTATTTTAGCTGTTGGCGATACCGGCATTTTTATGACGAGTATGCGGTTACTTTTTTTGTAGTTTGATGTGGGGCTACGGAATAGCATAGATCCGTAGTATATATAAAAAAACTTCCTTTGCTAAGGAAATAATTGTGTGTAAAAAAACCGCTTATATGTCCAACCTAGGCATGAGGGGTGAAGGAGGGGGCACCCCCGCCTTAGCTGGACATATGAACGGTCTTAAATGAATTACGTAAGATTATACGATTTGTTTAAAAACGTCAATATGGTTTGTGGATAAGTTTTTCATTTACTGTGTTTATTGTAGCAAAAAATATATGAATAAAAAATACCACATAGAATGCGGTATTTTTGTTATTGTGAGGGAGATTATTTTACAAATTTTACAATTTGTTTGAATACCTCTGGTTGTTCTTTTGCTATTTCTGAAAGCACTTTCCGGTCAAGTCCAACAGATTTTTCTTTGAGGGCTCCGATGAATTTGCTGTAGCTAAATCCTTCGATTCTTGCTGCAGCGTTAATTCGGATTTGCCAGAGAGCACGCATGCCTCGTTTTTTTCGTCTTCGATCTCTGTATGCGTTTGCTCCTGCCTTCATGTCTGCAGTTTTTGCCAGTTTAATCAAATTCTTGCGTCCATTTCGGAATCCTTTTACTCGTTTTAATAGGCTTTTTCTTTTTTTAAGATGCCCTATACCTCGTTTTACTCTTGGCATAATATAACAATTAACTGTTCCCGCCCAAGGCGGATAAATATTGGGTGAGATTTATTTTATGAGTATGGCAGTGCACGACGAATCGTCTTTGTAATTGCGCTTGTTATAGTATTATCTGAGCGCTTATTTCTTCGTGTTTTTCCGCTTTCTCGACCGTTAAAGTGATCTTGTCCATCAGTTCGTTTGATGACCTTCATTCCGTTTTTTGATCGTTTGATTTTTAGTCGTTTTGCGATTGCTTTGTCAGTTTTTAGTTTTGGCATATAGTTTTGGTTATGCGTGCACGATTATATCAGAGGTTTATTATTTCGTCAAGTGTCCCTGTGTACTATTTTTTTGCTACAATTGCAGTAATTTTTCCTCCTTGGCGTTGAGGTTCTTGGTCGTATCGGAGGGAAAAATCTTGTTCTAGCATGGCAACAAATTTTTTAACGGTTTCATAGGCAAATTCACTTTTTCCTCGTTCTCGTCCTCGAAGGATGATTTCTACGCGGACTTTATCTCCACGGTTGAGAAATTTTTCTGCTTGTTTCTGCCGAATTCCCATATCATGGTCACTGATTCTGATGGATAGCCGAATTCCTTTCATTTCGCTCACATGAGAACGGGCTTTTTGTTTTTTGGCTTCTTTTTCTTTTTGATACTTGAAGCTTCCGAATTCTACTATTTTTGTGACAGGGGGATTTGCTTTGGGGTTTATTTCTACCAGGTCCATCTCTTTTTCTTTGGCAAGAGCAATTGCTTCTTTTAGGGTCATTGTCCCTATATTATTCCCATCGGTGTCTAGTACTCGGACTTCGGGTACTTTAATATACTCGTTTTTGTTAAATCGAGGAATGAGTGGCTTATCTGGTCGTTTTTTTCTTGATCGTCGCATAGATTGGTGCGCCTATAGTTTATAGGAGTAAAACAGCCTTTTGGCTATGAACTATGGGCTTATAACTTGTTTTTGTGGAGATGCTGGGATTTGAACCCAGGTGTAGAACGGGTTATATACATACTCTACCTAGTATAGCTGGTTTGTTGATTCGCATAATGCTTGGAGTACCAGCAAAAAACACTATGCTATCCTTTCAAGACTTTCAGCTATGCTATGAAGGAGTACAGCAATAGCCTACGCTCGATAAGGGTTGACACCGCGATATACTCCTATCGAGTATCAGAGGCGCGATGGTTGTGGCACTATTAGGCTACAACAGGTGCGAGCATTGGAGCGCTAAATGCAGAAGCAATAGCACTTTTTACTCGACTGATAGCGTTTGCACGTATCGTTTGTGTATGATATTTACGAGGGTTACACCACCTCGACTAGGCATATATAGATAACGGGACCGACTATCGAAGCCTGTCATCCCCTGTATTTAATTTCCAAATTTCCAATTTCCAAATTCCAACGGGTTTGTTGCAAATTTGTAAATTGAGCATTTGTAGCGGTTTAGTATCTGCCTTTAAGCTCTATTCGGGCATTTCTGTCTTGGTCGTGTTTTTTTATTGTTTCTCTCTTGTCGTATTTTTTCTTTCCTTTGGCAATACCGACCTCAATTTTAATATGAGCGCCCTTAGTATACACAGATATGGGTACTATTGTCAATCCTTTTTCTTGGAGTTTTCCTGTTAAATAAGCGATTTCTTTTTTTTTGAGGAGGAGTTTTCTGCTTCTGGTTGGGTCGTATCCGGGAAGTGGTCCTGCAAATTTGTATGTTGAGATATGTGCGTTGGTTAGGAACATTTCTCCTTTTTGTTCGGTGATGAAGCTTCCTTTGAGATTGATTTGCCCATTGCGGACGGATTTTACTTCTTGTCCAGATAACACAATGCCAGCCTCAAGTTTTTCGAGGATTTCATAGTCAAAGAGGGCTTTTTTGTTTTTTGCGTATGTTGGCATATTTGTTCGCTAGTATACCGTTTTTTATTTTTTTGCCAAGTGTAGTCATTTATTGTACACTAGCTATACTTTTATCTATGAGGAATTTACGCATGTAGCGTGATACTTCTTTTATGTTAATTTCTTGTATGTTCTTTTCTCGACACCCGCGAGTAGACAAGACGGTTATTGCCCTTGGTATTATTGCGCTTTTTATTATTAGTTCATTTATTTTTCTTGTATTGTATATCACTCGCAATAGTACAGAAATTCTTCATCGTTCATCTGATATTCAATCAGATCGTGAAATTGGTACTACTCCTGTTGTATTGACACCTGAAGAGATTGTGGTTGAATATACACAGCAATTGTCACATATTGTGGCACAGCTGAAAAGTGGTGACGAGGATCTTACTTTGACTTCTATTGAACATACGTTATTTTCCGTACATGTTCCACAGGAGAATCTTTCCAAGCATTTGTCTGTGTCTATTCGGATTCGTACACTTCGTGAAGAAGGAAACACCTTGAGCACTGAAGCTGTGCAAACAGAAGTTATTTCACTTATTTCATCGTTGATAGATTCATAAGATACTATGATGTCATTTTTGGTACGATATGGTGTGGCATTGATAACGGCATTTTTTACGTCGTTTGGATTATTTTGTATGCATCGGTTTTTGTCTGTACCGATATTTTTTTCGATCATGGTGTTTATTTTTATTTGTTTGGGTATTGTACATTTTTTTTATATTAGGCTGTTTGATGTTAAGCATAATATCGGCATCATCTCATATGTAACGTGGGGTGCATTTGTAGGATTGAGTATTCTTTTGGAAATACCATCTATTATTTATGCGTTGATGGTATGTTGTTTTGTTGTTTTTTTTCTTCTTATTTACAGTGCGCAGTATCATACTTCTGAAAAACAACATATTTACAAACCCATTCGTCGTATGATTATGATGCTTTTGGTGTTTGATGCTTACGCATATTTGTCTACGGTATTTGCATTGATATTATTTTTTCCGGTGCTTCCGCTTTGGGTATGGGGTATTTTGGGTGTGTGTATTTATGTATTTATTACGGGGTTGATTTGGCGGCTTTATTTTGATGTGAAAGGCTCATCATTATTGTTGTGGCTTTTGCTTGTTGGGGTTATTATGCTTGAGTTATTTTGGGTATTTCAGTTTTTTCCATTTGGGTATTTAGTTTCTGCATTTTTGTTGACATGGTTGTGGTATATTTTGCAATTATTCTTACGATTCTATTTGTCTACTCAGGGTGTTATATGGAAAAAACAACGAGAATTTTTGTTGATCAATGGGCTTCTTTACGTGCTGATGCTGGTGTTTATTGTTCGGTGGATTTAGATATAAAAACCGTTGAGTTAAAAATTACAGATCAAAAAGAGTGATTTATTATTTATTTAGGTAACACATAAATACCTACGCTGTATGTCTGACGTTTCTCCGCATCTTCCTCCTAAGTCATGTTCCCGAATACTTCGAGAGCGTATCCGTACATTACCGGTGTTGCTTCTTATTATCTTACTTGCCGTCCTTTCTGGAGTATCTGCATCTCTTGTTGTCCTTGTTTGGGTTGTCCCTCAAGATGCTGCGGTGTTTGGTCCTTCGGTGTATAGGGCAGGTTCGGTTTATGATTCACCTCGTACAACTTCTTTACCTACGGTAAAAGAAAAATTATTGCGTGTGTATGCTCATGCTGCATCTTCTGTGGATGCGTCATATACGCTTGATTCATATATTGGCGATGCTGTGGTGCTTACCTCTGATGGGTGGGCTGCGTTGTATTATCCGACATACAAAGAGCATCATCCGCAAGGTTGGCAAGCGCTTGATAGTAGGGGACAGGTGCATACTATTGTTTCATCTGTGTTTGATGATGCTACCGGAGTATTATTTGTTCGTTGGTCTGGTGATGATTTTCGAGCTATTTCTTTTTTGAAGGATGTTGATTTTAGTCGTCAAGAAGTATTGTTTCAACATGGAGAGTTGTGGAAATCAACAACGGTTTCACTTGATCGAAAAGCCTTTGGCACTTCGTTTGATTCACTCTCCACGTTTCTTTCTTCTCCATTTTTGTTTGTTGACGATATTTTGGCACAACCAGCTGCTCCGTTGATGTCTAGTGATGGACAGTTTATTGGGTTTATTGGTCAAGATCGTCGGGTTGTGTCGTCTCATTATATTGATTTGGTGTTGCCAGGATTATTGCAGTCAAATACGATTGTATATTATACCGTTCCTGTTTCTGGAACATTTGTGGAAGCCGTTACTATTGGTGGTTTTACCAAATCACGATTTGGTTTTGTGGTAACGCACTCATCTGATCCATTGTTACTTGCTCGCGATGTGGTTGTTGCTATTGATGGAAAAGATTTTTCAGTATTTTCTGCGGGTGATCAATTGATTCTCTCATCAGAAAAACATATACTAACGGTAGTTCGATCAGGAAGTGTGCAAACAATTTCTGTTGGATCTATACCTATTATTTCATTATAAGTATTTTTTTATGTCACATTCGCCTGTCTCATTATTATATAAACGTTGGAAATTACTTTTTCTGTTTGGGTGCATTTTTGGTGTACTTGCTGGTGGTATGACGTTTTTATTTCCGCTCGAATATCGTGCGGATGCGCAAGTATTTATTATTTCTCAGAGTCAACAAGGTGTTGATCCTTATACTACGGTAAAGTCTGCGGAACGGATTGGTGAAAATTTATCTGAATTGTTGAAGACTGATGATTTTTTTGTAAAAGTAAGCAATCAAGATGGGTATAATCTTGATGTATCAGAATTTACTTCATTAAATGATCGGAAGCGCAGAAAGTTGTGGGAACAATCTGTTCATGGATCTGTTGTTTATGGAACAGGAGTGTTTTCTATTAGCGCGTATCACAGATCTCAAGAGCAAGCAAAAGCACTTGCTGGGGCTGCGGCAAATACACTCGTGGCAAATGGATGGCAGTATGTTGGGGGAGATGTTATAATTAGATTAGTTAATCCTCCTGTTGTGACGCAGTATCCTGTTCGACCAAATTTATTGGTGAATATTGTGTTGGGATTTTTGTTCGGAGTGTTATTTATTTCAGTCTTTGTTATACGTAAGCGGTAATGCTACTTGCGTGATACGCGAAAATTTTTTTACGGGGGGTATTTATTTACTTATTTTATTTTTATGGTGGTTGACAGGAAAAGTATAGAACAAAATATTATTGCGCTCCTTGGTATTGAAGCGCTTCCTATTGATCAGAAGATTGCACTTATCAACAAAATGGTGGATTTGATTGAACAGCGGGTTATTGTTCGCATTTTGCAGAATTTGCCAAAGGAAGTTGGCGATCAATTTGCTGAAGCGGTAGAAAAAGAACACATGGATATTGTTGCTCGTATTATGAAAGAACATGTTTCTCATTTGGCTGTCCTTCTTGATGAAGAAATAGAACGATTAAAACATGAAATGGTTGGTGTGGTTGAAACGTTAGGTACCTAACGTTTATTTATGTTTGATATACACACCCAACCATCGGCTTCTCCCAATATACAGCAAATTCATGCGTTACATGAAAAGTTACTTGCATTGGAAACAGAAATGAAATTGCTTAATAAAGAAGCACTTACTTTGATTGATACGATGAAGCAAAAAGAAATATTAAAGAATATTATTCGTTTAGATAATTAACTATGGCGACTACTATCCCATCATATCCCTCAGGACAAAAAGAAGTATTTAAACGAAAATTTGAGCGAGTTGCTGGTGGAGAAGAACGTATTGATACCCTTGTACAAGATATTGCACGAATAAATACAGAGGCTGCCGATACTCTTCGTAACACTGCCAACACGTTGCAAAAAATCATTGATGAATTAAAAAAGGAAATGCCAGAGCATTATCGTGATATGAGTGATAGCTTGACTTCCAAAATACACGATGCCCTTTTGGCGTACCAAAAATTAGAAAAGGAAATAGGGGCGCTTGTTCATCCTGATGCAGCAAAGGTTCCTGTGAAAGAAAAAGAAAACCAGCGTGTTGATATTCAAGGAAAGATGCTTACGGTGGGGTCATCATTTTCTGTAATACTTTCTGGAAATACTCGACCAACAAAATATAGTGTGATGCGTATTGAAAATGGTTCTCTTATTTGTAAAAACATGAGTGGGGGAAAGAATTTTGGAAAAAAAGTTACCTTATCTATAGATAGATTGCGTGGGTTAGAAATTACCATGGGGAATGTTGATGAAAAATCTGATTCGAAAGATGCCTGGAAAACGATTTCGTGGGAAGATCTTGCCTATGGGAAGGGTGCCCCTTCTGCACAATATAAAATTGATAGAGATGGAAAAGTGTTTAAATATTTTGTGTTTACGGGGAGTGATGGAAAAAAATATGCACGTGGACGAGTGTATGGAGAATCCACTGATAATATTATTGGTTTGGAAGATTTTGGTGATGCATTTCTTGATATTCAAAAAGAACGATTTATTCCCATGCTAAAAGGGAAGCAGGGGACAACCATTTGGTATACTCCGAACAACGGTGGGCCTTCGTATCCTGTGAAATTTGTGGATGTGTTTTTTCAAAAAGGGAAAAAGGAAGCTGAAATTCTTATTGATAAAAGTACTGACGATGCCGATTTTCCTCCAGATATTCAGCCTGGAACTACGGTGATGTTTTCTCCGTCTCATTTTTCTTTTGAAGAGCCTTCCTCAAAGAAAGAAAAAAAAGAGACACCTAATACAGCAGAAAAAAGAGAAACAGTGGATACTGCAGAAACATCTGTTGCACCCATTGCAGAGAAAAAGGAGATAGCTTCCGTGTATCCGTTTGGGGATTTAACCTTTCAAAATGGTACTCGATATCGATATGTTACGGCAAAACGATTTAATGAGGGCAATCCCGCTGATGAAGATGTTAGTGAATATGAAGTACATAGAAAAAAATCAACAGGGGATACGATTGTTTTGGTAAAAGTGGCAGGAGAACAAGGAACACAATATTTAACTCTTTCTCCTCGTGAAGATGGTACGGTGAATACAGAAGAACATTCTATGTATGGTCGTTTGGCAGCATTAAATTCAGAGTTGAAGGGAGGCGTTTCTCATGAAGAACATGTCGAAGCAGAGAACACTGAACCAGAGAACACTGAACCAGAGAACACTGAACCAGAGAACACTGAATCAGAGAGTGCCGCAGCAGTAGAAGAGTCAAAAGAAGAAACAACAGTAGAATCATTAGAAGGAGAATCTGCCAAAAATGCTGTCTATGCATTTTTAAAAGAAGATGCTCATCATGAAGTTATTGATCGTGATGGACGGATTGGATTGGTGTTGACGTGGCAACATAAAGGAACTACTTATCGTGGTACGCCATATGATAAAGGACGCCCTCTTGGTACTGAAATTCCTAAGGAATTGTATGAGCAAGGGATAACCCAAAAACATGGAGTCGATGGGTTTTTCCCTTTGGTAAAAACATTTTATGTAGAAACATTGCGAACGTTATTTCAAGAAAAAAAAGATGCGCGTCCACCTATTCCAGAAGCAGAACGGTATCAAGCAAGTTTGGATTGGTGCCAGAAGCATTTGTCTGGAAAAAGTCATGTTGTTTTTGTACGGGGAGAGGTTGCTATAAAAGTTATTTCTGATGATACGGTGCAATTTTTTGTTGATGGTGATAATCAAGAGCCTATTGTGGTTCCTGTAGAGTTGTCTGGTGTGAGTGATAGTGAATTTTTGGACGCATTTAATGAATGGGTAGATAGTGTTGGACAAGCGTATGTTGATAGGTATGAGGAAGCGGCACATGTTGTGAATGCGTTTGTTGGAAAAGAAAAAATTGATTTTCAGGCAGTGAAAGCTGTTTTTGGTGATGATGGTGTTGCTCGAACATATTTGCAAGATTTTGCTCATAATGGACTTATCACACTTTTACCACATAGTGATGGGCAACCTTCTGAATGGAAAATTGATACGGTGATTGATGATGATGAACTTGCTACGGCATATGGGAGTACATCAGAAAAAGACATTGTTGATTCATTATCAGATAAAGAAAAAGATGCGTTGGCATATATAGAACGTCAAGAATTTTCATTGTCTTCTATTGAATGTCGATTTTTGGATGATGGGGATGTTGATGTGCATTTATTTTTTGATAATTATACTGATCTTCCTGATGAACAAAAAGCATTGTTTGATGAAGAACAATATGAATCAGTGATTGAGATGTTTGAACAGCGTCTGGTTGATGCATACATGGATAGTAAAGAAAAAGTATGGGAGGCATTAGCGGATGAAATAGGGAAGCGTGAATTATCACAGAGGGATATTGTGGATGTGCTTTATGAAATTATGGATAAGGATGATTCACATATACAGGTTCCTATTATTTTGGTTCAGGGATATGTGCGAGATCCTTCTTCTCCTTTTGAACAGGTTAAGCAACATGGGGTACTTGTTGATTTGTGGCGCGTGAAGGGAAGGAGTGATAGTGCAGACAGTGTAGATACCGAAGACAGTACGGTCGATGCAGAGGGAGAAGCACGTTTGAACATGGTGGATGAGGCAATTTCGGTTGCGAATGCAAGGGTAAATGATGTTTTTGACAAAGAAGGTGTTTCTCTTTCTGTTGATCAACATTTGGTTTTGTTGAAATTTTTAGAAGCATTGGCGCCTTCTGTTGCCGTGGGGTTTTCAAAAATTCGTGAAGGTGAGACGGCAACTCCTGAGGCTATTGCGAAGGTGCTGAAACATGTATTTGACGTGGGTATTGATTTTACTGCTGATGATAATGAGTTGCCGCTTGATGTTATTAGTGCATATAGAACATTTGTAGCAAGTTTATCTGATGAAGATAAGGTTTTGTTTGAGGCGTTACAGAAAAAAGATGCAACGATGCCTGCTACTGCGACACCGGCTACTGCGACACCGGCTGCTGCGACACCGGCTACTGCGACACCGGCTACTGTGACACCTGCTGCTGCGACACTGGCTACTGTGACACCTGCTGCTGCGACACC
>Ga0210041_1002365_pt1 | contig 15969 bp, 7 predicted proteins | sample CryGeymeta201503_FD_183973 | JGI IMG/M metagenome (GOLD analysis project Ga0210041, IMG submission 183973) | Groundwater microbial communities from Crystal Geyser aquifers in Utah, USA - Crystal Geyser metaG 2015-03 (SPAdes) (version 2) | ecosystem: Environmental > Aquatic > Deep subsurface >... | reverse complement strand
ATACCTCAACCCCAAAGAAACCTAACTCTGCACTTCGTAAAGTTGCCAAAGTTCGTCTTTCAAATGGAGTAGAAGTTATTTGCTATATTCCAGGTGAAGGACACAATTTGCAAGAACACAGCATCGTACTTATCCGCGGTGGACGTGTGAAAGATCTTCCTGGTGTGCGTTATACAATCGTTCGTGGCGTATATGATACGCAAGGTGTCGAAGGACGAAAACGCAGCCGGTCTATTTATGGTACAAAACGACCAAAAAAGAAATAATATAATTTGTAGCCTATTGGCTTCGAATTATTAGCTTCTAATTGATACATATGTCTAGAGGAAAACAAGCCCCAAAGCGAGTAACCGTTCCCGATCCTGTATACAACAGTGATCTTGTTGCAAAGTTTGTGAACTTTGTGATGATGGATGGAAAAAAGACGGTTGCACAACGTGCTGTTTACGGTGCGTTTGATATTGTGAAAGAAAAAATAGATGAAGATCCACTACAGGTGTTTGAAAAAGTTATGAACATCGTTCGTCCTCAAGTTGAGGTGCGATCACGACGTGTTGGTGGTGCAAACTATCAAGTACCAATGCCTGTTCCTGCACGACGACAAAATGCGCTTGCGTTTCGGTGGATTATTACTGCCGCAAAAGCACGAAAAGAAAAAAGCATGCCAACACGGCTTGCTGCAGAAATTGTTGATATTCTTGAAGGTGTTGGAGGAACAATTAAGAAAAAAGAAGACGTTAAACGAATGGCCGAGGCAAATAAAGCATTTGCTCACTTTGCACGATTCCGATAATTTTTTGGTTCTGAGTTAACGTTTATAGCGAATATATTATTCGTTATACTCTACTTACTTAATCTATATACATATGCCTCGAGAATATTCACTCGAAAAAACTCGTAATATTGGGATCATGGCCCATATTGATGCGGGAAAGACCACGCTTACTGAGCGTATTCTTTTCTATACTGGAAAAAAACATAAAATTGGTGAAACTCATGATGGAGAATCTGAAATGGACTGGATGGAACAAGAAAAAGAGCGAGGAATTACTATTACTTCTGCCGCTACGACATGTTTTTGGAAAGATTACCGTATTAATATTATTGATACTCCTGGACACGTTGACTTTACGGTAGAAGTAGAACGATCACTTCGTGTTCTTGATGGTGCTGTTGCGGTGTTTGATGGTTCACAAGGTGTGGAACCTCAATCTGAAACAGTATGGCGTCAAGCTGATAAATATCGTGTTCCACGGCTTTGTTTTGTAAACAAAATGGACAAAGTAGGAGCAAATTTTAAAATGTGTATTGATTCTATTTTGAAGCGTCTTTCTCCAAATGCGATAGCAATTCAATTGCCTCTGGGAGAAGAAGCGGATCATAAAGGTATTATTGATCTTGTTGAAATGAAGGCATACCATTTTGAAGGTGACCATGGTATTGATATCGTTGAAGTAGACATTCCTACTGACATGAAAAGCGCTGTAGACTCTGCTCGAGCGTTACTTATTGAAAAAGTTGCTGAAGCAGATGATACCATCATGGAAAAGTATATTGGCGGAGAAGAACTTTCTGTTGATGAAATTAAGCGAGCTATTCGTGTCATGGTATTGGCTGATAAAGTGTATCCGGTTATGTGTGGGTCTGCCCTTGCTAATATTGGGGTACAAAATATGCTTGATCAAGTACTCGCTTATCTTCCATCTCCGCTAGATCTTGAAGCTATTGAGGCTGTTGATGTGGATAATGAAGAGAACACTATTAAAGTAACTGCTTCAGATAGTGAGCCATTTACAGGACTTGCATTTAAAGTTGCTACCGATCCATTTGTTGGAAAATTAGTATTTTTCCGAGTGTATTCTGGTATGCTTACAGCGGGAAGTTATGTATACAATTCTCGAACAGGCAAAAAAGAACGTATTGGTCGTATTGTCCGACTTCATGCAAATAGTCGAGAGGAAGTAAAAGAAGTATTTGCAGGAGAAATTGCTGCCGCAATTGGATTGAAAGAAACTATTACCGGAGATACTATTTGTGCAGAATCTCGACCTGTTATTTTGGAACAGATTATTTTTCCAGAGCCAGTTATCCATATTGCGATTGAACCAAAAACAAAGCAAGATCAAGAACGAATGGGAATGGCGCTTCAAAAACTTTCTGAAGAAGATCCAACATTCCGAGTAAAAACTGATGAAGAAACGCTTCAAACGATTATTTCTGGAATGGGTGAGCTTCACCTTGATATCCTTGTTGATCGGATGAAACGTGAGTTTAATGTGGAAGCAAACATTGGAACACCACAGGTTGCTTACAAAGAAACTATCCGTAAAACTGGTGTTGAAGCAGAAGGAAAATATGTTAAACAATCTGGAGGACGTGGACAATTTGGACACTGTTGGCTCCGTATTGAAAAAACAGAAAATTTGGATGATCCGTTTGAATTTGTTGACGAGATTAAAGGTGGATCTATTCCAAAAGAATATTTACCTGCTATTCAAAAAGGTATTCGAGAAGCCATTGATAAGGGTGTGGTTGCTGGATATGAACTGGTTGGTGTGAAAGCCGCTTGTTATGATGGTTCATATCATGAAGTAGACTCATCTGAAATCGCGTTTAAGATGGCTGGGGCAATGGCATTTACTGCTGCTGTGAAAAAATCAGAGCCTGTGCTTCTTGAACCTATCATGAAAGTAGAAGTTACTACGCCAGAAGAATATATGGGAGATGTTATTGGAGATATTTCTTCTAAGCGTGGACAAGTACAAGAAATGACTGATAGAGGAAATTCAAAAGTTGTTCGAGCAATGGTGCCACTTTCTGAAATGTTTGGATACGTAACCAGTTTACGTTCTATGACACAAGGACGAGCAAGTTCTTCTATGGAATTTGATCATTATGCTGAGTGTCCAAAAAATGTGGAAGCAGCTGTTGTTGAAGGAAGAAATAAATAATTTTTTTCTTTATACTACTTTATACACAAAAAATCGGCAGAGATGTCGATTTTTTGGTATACTGTAGTATATAAAGGGATGTCTTTCAACCTTTTGTCTTGCTTTTTGTTATGGATGATAATTTGAATTTTCTTTCTTGGGTCTCTCCACGTAAACATCGAGCTATTTTTTGGCTTTGTTTTTTTTGTGTTGTTGTAGTTGCGAGTGTCTATTGTTTTCAGGTATTACATGCCGCAACCTATACGTGGGATGGCGGCGGGGTAACAAATGATTGGAGTGATTGTGATAATTGGTCAACGAATGTGTGTCCTGGTGCTTCTGATATAGCACAGTTTGACGGAACAAGTACGAAAGATGCCACTATTGATGCTTCTTTTACTGGAACTGTTGCGGGTATTTATATTTGTGATGGAGTAAGTTGTGGTTCGGGTGCGTATACTGGAACGGTTACTCAAGAACGGGCGTTAGTTATTAATACGAGTAATTTTAAAATATATAGTGGTGCTTTTCATGGCAGTTCTAATGTTTTGCATACCATAAGCGGAGGAGCGAAATATTTAATTGCGGGGGGAGTATTTATGGCACCATCAAGTACGTTGTCTACTTCGGCGTATGGGACAGATACTTTTGAACATACAGGTGGATCATTTTTGCATGGTCAGGGAAATATTAAATTTACACACACGTCTGATGGTGTTCCATATATTGTTGCTACAGCTGCTGAGCCTACCGTTTTTTATGATTTAGAGGATGATCTTTCATATTCTTCTGGTTCATTAACCATTACCACGGGTAATACAGTGTTTGTTTCTGGGACGTTAAAATTGACCGATGGCTATTTAAATGGGGGAACTGTTGTTGTGGATGGTGGCGTTGAAACAACCGCTCCGTCTGGAGGGTCAACTCGCATAGAATTAATTGGTGATGCTACTCGAACGATTAATTTAAATTGGTATGTACCAGAATTTTATATCGATGCTCCTAATGTAACGGTGGTTGCCTCAGGTTTACTTATATTTAGTGAAGAGTTGACACTCGTCCAAGGATCAATGGTGTTTGGTAGTTATGATGTTACGGTTAGTAAAACATTTATCCAAAGTGGTGGAACCATTACGGATACTTCAGGACCTCTATCCTTTAGTGGTGCGGCAACGTTTTCTGGTGGATCATTTAGTGCGGGAACTGGGGCAATTACCTATTTATCGGCGCTTATCTTTAGTGGAGGATTGGTTGATTTTGGTGATACTTCTGGAATAACTGGTGGATCATGGACCACTACTGTGGTTATTAGTGGAGGAACGGTCACCTCTACTGCGAATGTTTGGTCTCTTGGTGCATCTGGTAATCCTGCTTTTGATATACAAAGTGCTGCAAGTTGGATTCATAATGGGGGTACTCTCGCGCTTACTCATAACTCTAATGGAACTCCCTATCTTAATACTGAAAATGGGGTAACCACAACATTTGGTGGGTTAACTATTGCCACGGCTGGTTTTCCTGTATATACAAATGCTGGTGATAATATTGAAATTACTGGTGATCTTACTATTTCTGGTGGAAATTTATTAGGTTCGGCAAATATTGCCTTACGTGGGGATTTTATTCATTCATCTGCTGCTGCTTCTACGCAAAAAATTGAAATGATTGGTGATGCTGATCAGGGGATTAACATTAGCGGCGGCAGTGGTGCGGCGTATGATGGGGATCTTACTATTAATAAATCTGGGGGGAAGGTTACTGTTTCTTCTACTATTACTTTTAACGCCTCAAATCAAGATTTTATAGTGACGAGTGGAACACTGGATACCAATGGCTATAGTATGACGGTAAGTGGAAGTGGTGGATTGTTTACTTTTGCCGATGGTATAACGATTCGTATGCGTGGCGGTGAAAGCCTTACTACTCCTTCTTTTGCAGGTACTGTTACGGGGATAATGTATGGTACAGGTGGAAACATTCTTAATTTGTCATATACAGATTTAATAATTAATGGAGATGCTGGAAGTGTCTTCCCACTTACGAGTGATTTGTCTGTTGCAAATGATCTTAGTATTACTAGTGGATCATTGTTTACTAATGGGAGCGCCATTACTGTGTCGGGTGTTTTTTCAAATGACGGTACGTTGCAACTTGTTGGTGGAGAAGATCTTTCATTTACGAATGATACTGATTCTGGAACGGTGGAATATATTGGTGATGGCGATGGGTTGCCTGATTCGTTTACACTTGTTGATATACCATATTATAATTTGATTGTGAGCACGACAGATGCTACCGATACTATTTCTTCTACAGGAACTATTATTGGAACGTTAACTGATGGTCTTGAATTATATTGGACATTTGATGAAACGAGTACGGGGGCTACTGTTGCTGATAGTAGCGTTAATGGTAATGATGGTGCTCCTGCTGGAGCTACCGGAGGAAATAATAAACCACAACCAAGTACAAATGTTCCGAGTGTTAATTTTAGTGATCCACGAAGTTTAGATTTTGATGGAACTGATGACGAAGTTGTTATTTCTGCTATTTCCCAGCTTCCTGCTTCTGGTGATATCTCTGTTGCCTATTGGGCATATCGTGAAGGTTCCCCCCATGATGCATTTGCTATTACGGCCGATGTGGGGACTAATGTTCTAAGTCCTTTTGGTTGGTATAATAATAGTTTTAATTTTGGAAATGGTTCTACATATCAATATCCTATTACTGTAACTCTTGGAGCTACACAGAATACTTGGGTGCATCTTGTGTTTGTTCTTGACACTGTAAATAATAAACTTCGTCAATATGTAAATGGAACATCGGCTGATAATATTACAACAACAATTGATCCTTCTCCTCTTAATACGAGTGAATTTCGTGTAGGACGAGGAAGTTTCTCTGATTCTTTTGCTGTGGAATTTGATGGAAAAATTGATGATATGCGGGTGTATAGTCGTGCATTGACTGCTGATGAAGCAGCTTCTTTGGCTAGTGGGGATAATGATAATGGAAGTTCGGTAAGTATTACGAATGTAGATGTTAATGGTTCTTTGACTATCCAGAGTGGAACATTTAATGCTCCATCAGGGACGTTGTATATTGCTGGAGATTTTACGAATAATGGGACATATATTCATGATAATGGAACAGTAGTTTTTGATGGAGGAAATCAAACTATTGAAGGGGCTACAACGTTTTATAACATAACTAAAAATGTTACTTCTCCATATAGTTTGACGTTCCCTGCTGGAGTAACAAATGTTGTTTCTGCAACTACCACCTTTACGGGAACTTCTGGAAATTTACTTACGTTGCAAAGTAGTAGTGCTGGAAGTCCTGCCACTATAACGTTTGAAGGGATTGATGATTTTTCTTATTTGAATGTTATTGATATTACCAATAATGATGCTAGTTCTGCAGATTGTTTTACGGGATGTGTGGATGGTGAGGGAAATACTGGATGGGCATTTACCAATAATATTGCCCCTACCTTAACTTCACTAAGTGCGTCAGCCATTAGTGGCATAAATGGTCCTGTTACTATTTCACAAATTGTTGATGATGCTGATGATGATAATTTGCAACTTATTGTGGAATATCGATCAGGAGATTGTTCTGCATATAGTTCACAAAGTACGACTACCTTGTCATCTACTGTTACAGCGACTAATGGTCAGGGGAGTATTACCGTGGATAATAATGATAGTAATGGGAGACAAGTGCAGGTAATAGATACGGCAAGTGGGGCTAATACGGTGGGTATTACGTGGCAATCAAAGTTTGATGAGCCTACTGGAAATGGTGGCTATTGTGTATTTGTTACTCCGTATGATGGGGTTGAATCTGGAACAACGGTGTCTACCACGGTGTCTCTTGATAACGTATCTCCAACGGCTCCTGGAGATTTAACGATCGTGTCAACGTCTACGGATGCGGTAGAGGTTTCATTTGGGAGCGCTTCTGTTGAACCAAACTTTGCGGAGTATAAGATTTTTTATAAACAAGGATCTTCTGGTGTTACGGAAAATGATACTGGTCTTACCTCTAGTTCTGATGCAAATTTGGGGAGTCGGACGTATAATGGTGCTTCAACAACGACGATTAGTGGTTTATCTTCAGCTACCCATTACGTGATGAATATTTTTGCCTATGATACCAATGGAAATACCACAACGGCATCATCAGAAATATCTTTTTATACATTGGCTGATCCTGTTTCAAGTCTTGCTGCTAGCAATGCGACGGATACGTCTACGTTACAATTTTCATTGAGTTTCACTGCAACAAATCAAACAGGAATACGTATTGATCGGGATAATGGGTGTGATGATTCGTTTGATGTTACGCTTTATGATAGCTCTACTGCTTTGCTTGATTCGCCACTTGTCACATCGACAAACATTACGGCAAATACGTGTTATGTGTATCGTTTTCAGTCTTATAATGATGATGGGGTATTGAATACTGATTCTGTTGCAACAACAAATCAAATTACTTCTCCTCCGGGACAACCACAAAATGTTACTGCGGTAAATACTGACAGTACAGAAATTTTGTGGGGTTGGGATGCTGTTACAGGGGCAACCTCTTATAATGTCTATAGTAGTCCAACAGGAACATTGCTTGGTACTGTTTCTTCTCCCACAGTTCAATTGACTGTGTCGGGGTTAAATCCAAATGCTACTTATGGTATTGTGGTTCGTGCTGTGCATTCTACTAATGGAGAAGGTATCGCTTCTAGTGAGGCCACCACTGTTACTGATGCCAGTATTCCTAGTAATCTTTCTCAAACTAACCAAACGGCAACTGCTATGCGCTGGACATGGGATAACGATGGGCAGGCATCATTTTTTGCTCGAGATAAAAATAATACTAGTGATAATTCGGGTATTACCACCAATCCTTATTGGGATCAAGGTGGTTTATCTGCAAATACTGCGTATACGCTTGCGGTTCGTGCTCGAAACTCTGAAGGGCAAGATACCTCTTTTGCTGAGTTAACTCGATATACTTCTCAAAATGATCCAACGGGTATTTCTTTTTCTGGTGTTGGGAGTGATACGTTAACTATTACCGCAGGGGGAAGTTTTCCAAATAATGGAGTTGCTTCTTCATTTATTCGTTTTACTAATTCTACCATTAGCACGGTACAAGATGTGACAAGTGGACAAGATTGGACACAAACAGGATTGTCACCAAATACTCCATATATTTATACCGTTACGGCGTTTAATGGAGATGGTGATCAAACCGCAATTAGTACTAGTTCTGCACAATATACATTGGCTACAACACCAAGCCAGCTAACGATTGGTGACACTATTACGTCAACAACACTTTACGTAACTATTAATACAAATGGTAATCCTACGTCTACCACCTATGCCTTGTATAGTTCTGGAAATGAACAATATATTGATGCAGATGGATTGTTTACTGATACGCCGGTATATCAAACTACTTCAACTTGGGGCAGTTCAATTGCTGTTACGGGGTTAAGTGCCAATACATGGTATCGTTTTCAAGCTGCTGCAAAGAATGCTGTTGATGAAGTGACCAGTTTATCTACTATAACTGATTATGTGTTTACTGATGTTGCTACGTCTACGTATGTTGTGGCTACGACAACGAGCCAAGCAACAACAGGTGGATATCGATTTATTGTTGCTGATGGGTATCCTGGTTCAGATGTTAATCTTCAAGATGTAGATGTACCAAGTGATATTACGGATACAGAAGATGTCTCTATTGATTTCACTAGAGTGTTAAGTGCTAATACGGTGGTTATTGGACAAGAGTTAGTTGTTACTAGAGATTCTGGTTCAGGTATTTATTATTTGACGATTCCTGCTGGAACAATTATTACTGCTGGCAGCGGATGGAATGGACAGATGCTTGTGCCTACTGTTCGTGCATTAAACAGTGTTTCCTTGCCATCTGGGCAAGCGGGAGATATTGAAAAAGTTATTGAAATTGGTTTTTCAGGAATTATTTTGACACTTAGCCAGGCTGCTAAGATTGTTCTTCCAGGACAAACAGGAACAACCCCTGCCTTTTCAAGTGGAGAAAGTTCTTCTGTTATTTCTACGGAGTGTCTTAGTGCGAGTGATTCCAGTAATATTTCTGGAGATGGAGAATGTTATTTTGATGATGGGACAGACATGATTATTTGGACAAAGCATTTTACCGATTTCTTTGTCTTTACTCCAGATGAAGCGAGTGCTGATAGCGCTAATAGTAGTTCAGGTGGTGGTGGGGGAAGTGCCTCATTTATTTCTCGTGGTTCTGCTCAATTATTTAATAATGTAAAAGCAATTCTTATTAATAATGGGGATCGATTTACCAGAGATCGTCGAGTAAAAGTATTGTTGAATGTATTGGGAATAGAGTCTGTCGCATTTTCGTATACGCCTGATTTTGCTCATTCTTCATATATTCCGTTTTCTTCTTTATTTGATATTACTCTTTCTGCTGAACAAGGATTAAAGAATATTTATGTAAAATTTCGGTCATATACAGGACAAACGGTGACTGACTCAGCAAGTATTACCTACATTCCACGGAGTGATACTCCTGTTGATCAGAGTGATGTTGTTGTTTTGCCAGATATTGATCCGTTACTGGGTAAGGTGCTAGAGAAAGTCCCACCAAGTAGTGATACCCCTATTGTTGATGATATTTTGGTTGATGAAGATACCCCTATTGTGGAACCTTCAGTAGAAGATTCTGTGCAGGAGGATCCTATTGTAAAAAAAGAAACACCTGCAACAGTTTGTCCATTAGCTATTGGTTCTGCATATAAAATTGCAGGGAGTCCTGGCATATATTACATTGATGAAAGAACGGATACTGATATTCGATGTCAAAAACGTATATTTTTGAATTCTACTATTTATTTCAGTCATTTTGATTCTTGGAATGATGTTAAACTTACTACTTCTGACATTCTTGAAAAAATTCCTTTTCATTCACAGCCATATATGCCGTATGGCCCAAAGCTTACTATCAAAGAAGGGGATTTATTAAAAACTGATTCTCGTCCAGAAGTGTATTTGATTCAATCTTTTGATCGGTATTGGATTGGTTCTGGAGAGTTATTCTCTTTACTTGGATTTTCTTGGGGTGATATTCGTACCGTCTTAAAGAGTGTTCTTGAAACATTTGATTATGGGGGAGCCATAACGGAGGATACGCTTGATTTGTATTACATTAATTAAGGTATTTTTGAAGTGAAAAACGACTGTGGAATATTCTGCCATGGTCGTTTTCTTATTGATTTTTTCCCTGTATTGAGCTAAAGTATAGATATGAAAGAACTGCATGATCGATTACAACAACTCTACACAAAAATTCAATCTGTATTGGGTTTGCTTCGTATTGATGAAAAAAAAGAGATCGTTACAAAACTTGAGCAAGAAATGCAAATGCCTTCATTTTGGGAAGACCAAGAACGGGCAAGAAAAGTAAGTACTCAGCATGAATCGTTAAAAACGCAGATTGATTTTTGGAAAGGAATGTATGATGAAGTTATCTCTTTGATGGAATTTGCCAAGGCACTTGATGATGCTCCTGATGATTTGTTGGCTAAAGAAATTGAAGAACGTGGTGTTTCACTTGAAAAAACATACGCCTCTTCTGAATTTTATGTTCTTATGGATGGAAAGTATGATGATCATGCGGCTATTGTTTCTTTGTATGCGGGAAGCGGCGGTACTGAAGCGCAAGATTGGACAGAAATGCTTCTTCGGATGATAACACGATTTTGTGAGAAAAAAGGATGGATGGTTACCTTATTAGATGAAACTCGAGGAACAGAAGCTGGTATAAAATCGGTGATGCTTCGTGTGGAAGGGTCATATGTATATGGTCATTTGAAATCTGAACAAGGAACGCATCGATTAGTGCGCATTTCTCCATTTGATGCGGAGGGTATGCGTCATACTTCGTTTGCTAATATTGAAGTTATTCCAGAAATTGATCATGATGAATTGGTTATTGATCCAAAGGATTTACGGATTGATACGTTTATGTCTGGGGGGAATGGTGGACAGAGCGTAAATACTACTTATTCGGCGGTACGAATTGTGCATATTCCTACGGGAATTACGGTGAGTTGTCAGAATGAAAAGTCTCAACAACAAAACAAAATTATGGCAATGCGTGTGTTGCAATCACGATTGCAACTGAAAAAAGATGAAGAAGAGGAAAAAGAACGGCAGGCTATTCGTGGTGAAGTAAAAGCCGCCGAATGGGGGAGTCAGATTCGTTCATATGTGCTGCATCCGTATAAAATGGTAAAAGATATTCGGACCCGTTATGAAGTAAGTGATCCGGATGCTGTGCTTGATGGAGATTTGCAAGGATTTGTGGAAGCCTATTTACGCTGGAAGAAGGAAAAACAGGTGTCATAACGTATGTCTCATGTAATATTTTTTTATGATGACTATTGTTTCTGAACAACAAGTCGTTGTTTCGGATATAGTTCAACAATTGAAAGAAGGAACGGTGATTGTTTATCCAACGGAGACGTGTTATGGACTTGGTTGTGATGCAACAAATCAGGATGCTGTTGATAACATATTTCAGATTAAGAAGCGGCAACGGGAAAAAACATTGTTGGTTGTTTTTCCAAATATTGATATGATTAAAATATATGTATCATGGACGCCAACATTGCAGAAGCTTGCCGATTTGTATTGGCCTGGACCGTTGACTATTGTTGCTCCGTTGTATCATCGGGGTTCTCTTGCTGATGGCGTAGTGGCTGATGATAATACGATTGCTTTTCGGGTAAGTTCGTATCCATTGGTTTTTTCTATTTCAGATACATTAGGGTTGCCACTTATTTCAACGTCAGCAAATATTTCTGCAGAAGAGAGTTCGTATGATGTTAAGAATATTATAAATACGTTTGCGGATCAGGAATATCAACCAGAACTGTTGATTGATGCGGGATCTTTGCCTCATCATAGCCCATCGACAATTGTTCGAGTGGAAGGAACGGCCGTATCTGTGATTCGGCAGGGAGAGCTTGTGGTTATGTAATATGTTTTGTTGTTTTGTATGAGGTTTGGTATTATGTACCTATAATAATATATATATGCGGAATTTTTTTAAGCGAATGTTTGGTGAAGGATCTCCTCCTGTAGAAACGCCAGTTTTGAAAGATAGTAAAGATGTTTCTCCCCCAAAACAACTTTCTCGACGTGATTTTTTGAAGGGAATGGCTGCCGCTACTATATTAGCCGCAGGAACAGGGGCTACGGTGGATTCGTTTGTTGGAGCTTCTGAGAAAGAATCCAACGCGTCTGAAATATCAAAGGAAGCATTTCTTGAACAATTTGCAGCAATGAAAGAGTGGATACAGCGTTATGTAAAAGATGCTGAAAATATTCATCAGATAAAAAGTCAACATACTCAAAAACGTATTCGTGAGGATTTTTTGTTATCATTTAAGGATGTGTTACCTGGGCTTGTTCAGGCGTCTTTTGTTCATCAGAAAGCGATGGTGTTTTATCGATTACTAAGTAGCGTTGATTGTCAGGGAGTTGTGATGGCAGGAGTGGCCGCATTTGGAGAAAAACAAGATGGGACAAAAGAATCTGGTACAAAGTTGTACAACAAAATGCATGATTATTTACAAAGTGATAAATTGACGCAGACGATTATGCGTAATAAAGTTATTGGTGATCAGGGAAAAACGGCGTTAGTACAGGAAGACCATACGTTATATGAAATTGCTCATTTGCGAATGCATGTGTCTGATTATTTACCAGAAGATTTGTTCCTTGATGAATTGGATCCTCGTTTTGGGCATGCGTTGTATATTGAACAAAATAGAGAGGCACTGGATGCATATCTTCAGCCAGAGGGAGATCATTATGAAGGAGGAAAACATCTCGGGTGGGCAGCTCCTGATATGCAACAAAAAGTTCGTGCTGTTTGGAAAGATAAAGACGTGCGTGTGTTGTTACAAAATGATCAGTATGATTTTACGTTAAAAGAGGCTATCAATATTGTAAAGTCGGTTGTTCGGTATCAAGAACATCATCCTGAGAGTGCTGTGCAATCTGTTGATATTGTAAAAAAACTTATTGAGGCAAGGAAACAGTTCGATATGGAAACATTCCTTTCTGCCGATATTGATCATGTGGTACTTATTTCAGATGATGATCCAAATCATTATGGATATTCTACCTATTTGCAAAAATTTATTACGGAAGATATTGGGATGAATCCACATAATGTAACACGAGTTGATGCGCTTGATCCACGGTATAAAAATCAACCATTATCAGAAGTATATTTTTCTACTATTTCAGACACGTCTGGTTCTTTGCGTGTATTTATTAATGCGCACGGTTCAAAAGAAGGGTATATTGCGCTTCGATCAGGGAAGGAAAAATTGACAGCAGAAGATTTTGCGTTTGCCTTACTTATGCGTCTTGATAATGAATTTGTTCGTACGGGATTTATTACTGATAGTACTTTAGATCAGGTAACGTTTGCTATCTCTTCTTGTCATGGATATGAATTTATTGAAAAGATTATTGATACGATGAATAATTTGTATTCTGAAGAACGATCTGCTGAGGACGGAAAAACATTGCAGGAAAAATTTGGTGGTAAATCTTTATCTGCATTTGGTCTTCCTCGTATTGTGACAACTTCACAGGAAGGAAGTTTTTCTTATGGAAATCCGTTTGTCGATACACTGGAAAGTCAGAAAAAAGGTGTTTTATTGGATTTTCATCAAGGATCAAATATTTTATCAAATACCTTTTTTCGTCGTGTGCAAGATGAAGTGGGGGCGTATACTGATCCTGTATTATTTACTGGCTTTGAGGGTGAAATAGCTGCGATTGCTGCTACTGAGGGTACGAATAATAGTTCTTCTCCTGTATAGTGAATATTTTATACATTTTTTTCTGGTAGATAGTATTTTGTGTTATGGTATTTCGAGATTTATTTTTGCTTGTTGTGTCTGCTGCTTGTTGCTCAGCAGTTCTTTTTTTTCAGTGGTCTGAAACAGTACAACTGTATGATGAACTATATGTGACGAGTTATGTATTGTCTGATGGTGTTACGGTTTCTTCAAAAATAACTGCTACACGAAAAGATGCTCCGCTTTTTGTAAAAGGATTATATCTTACAGCATACTCTGCGGCATCTTCTAAAAAACGTGCAGAAATTATTTCATTAATTGATAAAACAGAATTAAATGCGGTGGTGATTGATATTAAAGATTACAGTGGGTATGTATTGTATGATAGCCAGGTACCAATTGCAAAAGAATTTAGGCTGGTTGATGACCGTTTGGGTGATGTTTCGGCATTGGTACAAGAATTTCATGATCATCATATTTATGTGATTGCCCGGCAAACTGTGTTTCAAGATCCGGTGTTAGCCGAAAAAAAATATGACTGGGCAATTACTCGTCGTGGTGGGGGAGTCTGGCGAGATTATAAAGGACTTGCCTGGGTAGATCCTACGAAAAAAGAAATTTGGGAGTACAATGCTGCTATTGCGAAGGAAGTAAGCGCGTTTGGTTTTGATGAAATAAATTTTGATTATGTACGGTATCCTTCGGATGGGCCAATTCAACAAGCCGTGTATTCTCATAGTGAACGAGAAAAAACAGAGAATATGGGAATGTTTTTTTCTTATCTTAATACTCAATTAGCAGTTATCCCCGTCTATATTTCGCTTGATTTTTTTGGGTTTGTGATGGAACGGCATGATGGTATTTCTATTGGACAGCGATTGGAAGATGCCGTGGGGGAGGTCGATTATATTTCTCCTATGATGTATCCTTCTCATTATCCTTCTGGGCATTTGGGATTTAGTAATCCTGCGGCGCATCCGTATGCGGTACTTGATAATGGCATGAAAAAAGGGGCTCCCTATTTTGTTGATACTCGCGCTCGTGTGCGACCGTGGATTCAAGCATTCAATATAGGTGCGCAATATGGGGCTGCCAATATTCGAGCGCAGATTGATGCTATTGAACAGTATCCTAATGCAGGCTGGTTGTTGTGGAATGCGGCAAATCGGTATTCAACGGCAGGACTTACGTTGGTAACAGAATAGTATATTTGTATGGTGGAAAAACATACTCGGGGATTACGGCGGAATATTTTTTTATTATTTTGGGCAAAAGCACTCATGACCATGAGTGTTATTAATATTGTGATCGTGTTGTTTTATATTCATCGGGGGGTATCGGTGTCTGAAGTATTTTATTTGAGTGTGGTGTGGTCTTTGACGATGTTTGTTGTGGAGATTCCGTCGAGTTATTTGGCTGATAGATGGGGGAGAAAAAAGACGTTGATATTAGGGGGATTTTTTTTATTGTTCTATTTTTTGAGTTTGTATGTTTCCTATGGATTTTGGCAGTTTGCTGGAGGAATTGTCCTATTATCAAGTTGGTTTGCTGCATTTAGTGGTACGGATGAAGCCTTGGTGTATGATTCAAAGCGAGAGCTGGGAGAGGAAGATGTAACTTTACGTTCTTTGGGTATATTACAATCGGCTCCTCGATTTTTTAAAATTTTTGCGCCAGTTATTGGGGCACTTATTGCCAAAGATTTACTTGAAATACAATATCTTACTATTGTTACTATTGATCTGGTGGCAGGAGTGTTTGGTCTTGTGTTGTTGTTTTTTCTTACTGAGCCGAAACATTGTATGGATGTGGAACAGCAAGAATCTGGAATAATGATTGATGCTTGGCGGTATATTACGAGTAACAGGGGTATTGTGCATATTATTTTGAATCGGTTTTTTGCATTCACTGCTGTGTTTATTATTTGGCGGTATTATCAGCAAATTTTTGTGCAGTTTGGTGTGTCTATTGTGGTTATTGGGTTGGTGTGGGGATTTGTATTTCAGTTGATTTCTTTTGTTACGGTATTGAATATTCAGCGGATATTTCCTTTGGTGTCTTTGCGTTTACGGATAATTCGATTGAATCAGTTGTGTGTATTGTTTTCTTTTTTGTGTATGTTGTTGGTGTATTTTACGCAGTGGTGGTATG
>Ga0210041_1002352_pt1 | contig 16040 bp, 13 predicted proteins | sample CryGeymeta201503_FD_183973 | JGI IMG/M metagenome (GOLD analysis project Ga0210041, IMG submission 183973) | Groundwater microbial communities from Crystal Geyser aquifers in Utah, USA - Crystal Geyser metaG 2015-03 (SPAdes) (version 2) | ecosystem: Environmental > Aquatic > Deep subsurface >... | reverse complement strand
ACCAAATGTGATTATTCCGGAATATGTTTTTGGTAAGTCCTGATATTCAGAAATTGATTTTGTCATTTTACCGGTACAGATAATTAATAGACCTGTTGCCATCGGATCAAGAGTGCCGGCGTGTCCTACTTTTTTTACTTTTACTGCTTTTCTTATTTGGTGAACAACTTTGAATGATGTCCAGCCTTTAGGTTTGTCAATAAGAATTGTCTGTCCGGATTGAAAATCTAAATCAGCCTTCTGTTCTGTTAATTTCGTTATCATTTTCCCTGTCACTCTGTGAGTGAATCTTCTTTATCAATCCTTCTATCTTTTCTACATAATCCTGTGTATCGTCAATGTAAAAATCCAATTCGGGACAAAATTTTAAGCTTATTCTGTGTGCAAGTTCCGATCTAATTATCTTTACATCTTTTTTTATTTTTCCAAGGACAAAATCTCTTTTTTCTTTTTCAAATACAGAAAGATAAACTTTGGCTCTTTTTAGATCAGGTGTTGCAATTACTTTTGTAATTGTAATAAATCCCAATGATGAATCTCTTAGTTTAAAAAGAAAGATATTACTTAATTCTTCTTTTAAAAGTTTTTCTACTTTATCTATTCTGTGAGTCGACATAATATTTATTAGGAAATATGGAGGAAATTAAGAAAGCTTTTTCTTCGTCTCAACCATTTTATAAGTTTCAACAATATCGTTTACTTTTATGTCATTAAAGTTATTAATGCTTAATCCGCATTCGTAACCGGCATCTACTTCTTTAACATCATCTTTAAATCTCTTAAGTGCGTTTATCTCACCCTGATGAATAACAATTCCGTCTCTTATTAATCTTATTTTATTATTACGGGTTACTTTTCCTTCAAGTACATAACAACCGGCAACTGTACCGACTTTTGGTACTTTAAATATATCTCTTACTTCAACTGTTGATGTAACTTCTTCTGAAATAATCGGTGAGAGTAATCCTTCTAGTGCAGATTTAACTTCATTGATTGTATCATATATAACATTGTACAATCTAATATCTACATTCTCTTTTTCTGCCAATTTTCTTGCATTTAAATTCGGACGAACATGAAAACCAATAATAATTGCATTAGAAGCAGAAGCAAGCAGAACATCGCCCTCGGATATTCCACCAACTCCTTTATGAATAACTCTAACTTTTACTTCTTCAGTAGATAATTTCATTAGTGAATCAGATAATGCTTCAATAGAGCCGTCAACATCACCTTTAACAATAAGTGGTAATTCTTTTACTCCGCCAATACTTATCTGTTTTGCAATTTCATCTAGGGTAATATGATGAACTTGTTTTTGGTCTTGTTCTCTTTTCAGTTGTTGTCTTTTTAATCCAACTTCTCTGGCATGTCTTTCAGAATCTACAACAATAAATGTATCGCCTGCCTGTGGAGCACCTTCAAAACCAAGTACCTGTACAGGTGTTGATGGAGGTGCCTGTATAAGTTTTTTACCTCTCTCGTCAAACATTGCTCTAACTTTGCCCTGAAAAATACCGGCAACAAAAGGATCGCCAATTTTTAATGTTCCTTTTTGTACAAGTACAGTACCTGTAATTCCTCTACCCTTGTCTAATTGTGATTCAACCAAAATACCACGAGCTTTTCTATTAGGATTTGCTTTTAGCTCTAGTAATTCTGCTTCAAGTAAAATTGTTTCTAAAAGTGTCTCTATGTTCAATCCAGTTTTAGCTGAAATTTCCACACATTGGTATTTTCCACCCCAGGATTCAACTAATATATTTCTATCGGCTAATTGTTGTTTTATTTTTTCGGAGTTTGCACCGGGTTTGTCAATTTTATTTATTGCAATAACAATTGGCACATTAGCTGCTTGTGCATGATTTATTGCTTCAATAGTCTGTGGCATTACTGCATCATCAGCTGCAACTATTAGAACAACAATATCGGTAGCCTGAGCTCCTCTTGCTCTCATTGCAGTAAAAGCTTCGTGACCTGGTGTATCTAAAAATGTAATATGCTTTCCTTTACCAGCATCTACTTTATAAGCACCAATGTGCTGTGTAATTCCACCAGACTCACCGCTTACAACATTTTCTTTTCTAATATAATCAAGTAGTGATGTTTTACCATGGTCAACATGTCCCATTATAGTAACAACCGGTGATCTTGGCTCAATTGATTCAAGCTCATCAGAAGTATCTGTTAAAACATCAGAGGTAAATTCTTGAACAAATTCTACTTCAAAACCAAATTCATCAGCTACTAATGTTATAGTTTCAACATCAAGTCTTTGATTTATAGAAACCATAATTCCAAGTTCCATACATTTTGCAATAACATCACTAACAGGTATTTCCATTAAATTTGCTAGCTCATTTACAGCACTGTATTCAGTAACTTTTATAATTGAGGCTTCAATAGATTTTTGTTCTTGTTTCTTTTCTTCTTCCTCTTCGCGTTCTTTTCTTTTTTTCTTTCTATGGCTTGCTCGTGATGCTGCCGTTGTAGTGTCATCAATACTAAGCATTGTTTTTCTAATAGCTGCCTTTACATCTTTTTCATTAATCTCAAATTTCTTTATTCTTTTTTTCTTTTTGGCTGGTTTCAGTTCATCTTCAACTTGAGTTGTTTTCTTCTTCCCTTTTAATCTTTTTTTCTTTTTCCCTTTCGCATCTTTGCTTTCAGTCACTTCCTCTTCAACTTTGGTTGTTGTTTTCTTTGTTTTAGTTTCATCTAAATTCATTTTACCAACAACAGTTAATCCTTTTCTTTTGGCTATAGCATTTTCGGCGGGTGTTTTAAATTTCTCTTCTTCTTTTATTTCTTCAACTTCTTTCTCTTCAGTATCTTTTTCCTTTTTTGTTGGAACTTCTTCTTCTTTAATCTCTTCTACTTTAGGTTTTTTATCTTCAACTACTTCTACAGGTTCAGCAACACTTACCTCTACTTCTTTATCTGTTTTTTCCTTTTTAAACTCAGCAATCTTTTTATAATGCTTTTGGGCTTTATCAATATCTTTCTTATAGTGATTAGCAATTTCTTCTATCATTTCATCTTCAAGAGTTGACATGATAGTTTTTACCTTATAACCTTTTTTGGTTAGGAATTCTAATAGTTCTTTAGCTGAGAGATTATTCTCTGAAGCGAATTTGAATATTTTAATTTTTTTTGGTTTTGTCTCAGCCATATTATCTGCTTTTATTTATAATCATTTTATTCATATTGAGATTTTATCAGTTCAATTATTTCTTCTATTTTTTCTTCTGATAATTCTTCAATTTCGTTTAGTTTCTTTTCTTTAGCAGCTTTCAATACTTCTAAAGCTGTATCATATCTATTGTTGATAAGTAAATTATATATTTCCTCGCCTAGCTCTTCTTTTAAATCGATAAGTTCCATGTCTTCTTCATATTCTTCTAGTGGTGTTTCTTGTCTCAAGATATCAATTTCATAACCGGTAAGTTTTATTGCCAAACGAATGTTAACACCATTTCTACCAACAATTAAAGATACCTGATCGTTATCAGCAGTTACTACGGCTTTTCTTTCTTCTTCGTCTAATTCAATCTGTTTAAGTTTTGCCGGTGCTAAAGATCTCTGAATCATAATCATTGGGTCTTCAGAATAATTTATAACATCAATGTTTTCGTTATTTAGCTCTCTTACTATTGCGTGTATTCTAACTCCTTTCATTCCAACGCAAGCACCAACCGCATCAATTCTGTCATCGTGTGATTCAACAGCAACTTTGGCTCTTTCACCAGGAGATCTTGCAATGCCTTTAATATCAATAATACCGTCATAAATTTCAGGTATTTCAATTTCAAAGAGTCTTTGCAAAAATAAATTGTCAGAACGAGAAATTATAATAATTGGACCGCTTTGAGTTTTTTTAACTTCTTTAATAATTGCTCTTATTGTATTGCCTTTTCTATATCTTTCAAAAGGTATTTGCTCATCGCGAGGAAGTAAAAGTTCTCTCTTGTTATGATTTACAAGTATATCGTTTCTTCTTGTTTGATAAATATCACCAACAACAATTTCTCCAATCAGTTCTGAATATTCGTTATACACAACTTCTTTTTCAATTTCTCTAATGCGTTGGTTTAAGTTTTGTTTTGCTAATGTTATTAATCTTCTACCAAAAGAAGCAAGGTTTAATGTTTCAACATAATCGTCACCAATTTCCAGATTTTCTGTATTGCCTTTTTTGTTTACTTCTGCAAGTGTTATCTGTCTGTTGGGGTCTTCAACTTTTTCAACAATTTCTCTGCCTAAGTAGATTTCAATGTCACCTCTGTCCATATTAACAACAACATCATAAGTTGCTTCTTCACCGTATTTCTTTTTAACCAGTATTCCGAATATATCTTCAATAATACCGGCCAAAACATCTTTGTCCATTCCTTTTTCACGCACCATTTGTGCAAATGATTCAACTATGCCTGAGTTCATTTATCCTGTCTCCATTAAGTGTTTTCATCCCTTTGGGGAAAAACTAAATATTACTTTTGCTTTTTTTATGTTATTAAAATTTATTTTTATTTCTGTTTTGTTCTGATCAAAAAATAAATCGTTATTTAAAATATTTTTTAATGTTCCTTTCAATTTCTTTTTTTCACCATTTTCTTCATAAACAACATCTAAATTTCTTCCTATATGTTTATAGAACTGATCTATAATTTTTAGAGAATATTCAGAACCCGGTGAAGATACAATTAGCTTATAATCATCATTTTCGTTAATAATTTCATTAAGTTTTTCGGTTATATTTCTGCTAACTGATGCACAAACATCTGCAGAAACATTGTCTTTACCATCAATAAAAATTTCAAGAACTCTTTTTTTTGGTGTTCCTCTATAAATAAAATCTATAAGAAAGAAACCCTGTTCTTTTGCAGCATTTTCGGATATTAGCCGAACTATATTTTCGTCTTTAAATTTCATACAAACAAAAATCGCCCGTAAACGGGCGAATTAGAGAGTGAAAAATAGTACTAAATAATTGAATAAGCAAGAAAAGTTGTCAAGTTAAATTCTTTACGAGCCATTCCTGAAGACCTTTAAGTTCTTTGTAGGTTTTTATCGTAAACTTAATTAAATCCTTATTTTTCAGATCATTTACGCTTGATTCTTTAAAAGCATAGACTCCGCTGTGTAAAAATAGACCTGCAAATTTATATTCCTTATCATAACCACGAGGTATTTTCTTAAAGGTTTTTCCACCAAGGTTATAATTTTTTTTTCAATTTGTTTAATAATTTTATTTAGTTCTTTTCCATTATCTTCAATTGAAATAAGTTCTCTGTACATTTTAATTTGATCTTTTGTGAACATGTACATTCCTGTAGCAATGAAGAATTTTTTTGAATCTATATGAAAATATAAGCCACACGATTCCATTTTTTTACCCTCACCAACCCAAAATAGGATGCCCAAATTAGTTTTATACTGTTCTTTGTTTTTGCTGAATCTTACATCACGATGAAGACGAAAAATAGATTTATCAATTTTGGGTATTGCGTTAAAATCACAATAAATGTCGTGCAAATGAAATCCCAATTGTTCAATAAATGCCTGAGCAGGTTTTAAAAATTGTTCTTCATAGCTAGTACGATTTTTTTGAAACCAATTTCTATTATTATTCTTCTTAAGTTTTTTTAAAAACTTTATGGTTTCAAAAGGGAAATTATCAAGGTATTTTATATCTGTCATTTTATCTTTTGAATATTCTTTACCTCAACAATTTCTTTTTAAGAAAAGTCATTTGTACTTCGGTGTGAATTTTTTCTTTATCGCTTAATTTTAACTCTACAATGTTATTATATTCTGTAAGTGCTTCCTCATATAAATTTTTACTTACCAAAAGATCGGCAAAATAAATTCTATATGCTGATAAAGGTTTTGTGTCAGGGTATTTTCTATAAGTTTCCATCGCTTCTACAATTGCACTTTCAACATAACCGTTTTCCGCAAGTTGTTTTGCGCCGTTCAATCTCATTATTCCAAAATTTGTTTCATCATTTATTGTTTTTGTGTTTCCGTTAATCTCTTTTCCATAAACCGCAGTGTTAGATGAATTTATTGTATTATCTTTTTTGTCAGGGATATTTATTAAATTTTCCATAGCAAGTGCTAGTAATAATTCATCGGTTGAAAATTTTTTAATTCCTTTTAATGCAACTATGGACAAGTTATTAATTTTAATTTTTTCGTTTCCAAACATTAAAACTATATCGGAATTTTTTGATGTCATTATTGTTGTCTTTTTATCTAATTCAGTGTTGTTGTTAACGGCATTCCATATTTCGCTAGTACCAATTTGTGCCTTAACATCACCGTTAACTTTCTTTACAACAAAATTTTGAGCTGATAAATATCCTGTCATAATTAAAACTACAAATAATAATTTTTTCATTTTCTTCACCTTTAAAATATTTTTATTGAATATCAACAATTTCAACCTTGCCTCTTGCAAGACCAAAATTATCTAATGCTTCGTTGTTAAATTTTTCTGATCCAAGCTCCCATGCTTTTATAAAATCTGTTAAAGAAGTTGTTTCAATGGCTATCCAAACCTGGTCTTCACCTATTTTATTTTTTCTTATAAAATATTTACTGTCGTTATCAGTAATCCACTTTGCCATTTGCGGCGATAGCCCTGTATTAAATAATAAATTTACATGCCCTAAACCCTTTTCAGGTTTATAATCAATTAATGCAGTTTGAATTCCTATGTTTTCCAATGCAGCACTATAGAGCACACTCAGATCGTCACAATCACCGCCTTTTAATTCAATTGTTTGTTGTGGAAATTGCACATAATCTGATGTAGCATTGGGATCGGCTACATAAACAAGTTTTTTAACAAGATTATCAAATAGAATTTTAGCCTTATAAAATGTAGAAAGAAAATATACTAGTGTATCCAATTTGCTTTTGTTTTCGCTTAAAATTTCTTTAGCATATTTTATTATATAATCAGCATCTTTTTTAACAAATTCTTTTAAGTGAATAACCTTTCCATCCCAAGCATTAATTTTATTTATTAAAATTGGTTTTTGTAGTTTATCATCATTTTCATCTGTTTTTGTGCTGATATAAAAATCGACATACGAAACTGTGTTTTTTGTATTTGAATATGAATCCGGAACGATAGTGAAAAAAGGAATATCTACAGTATCGTGTGCATTGACAAAGACATCGGGTGAATAAATAATATCTTTGTTCAATCCAATAATTTTAGAAGAAGGTTTTATTGAAATTTTTTTATCCGTCTGGTTAACAACCTTACCTACGGCAAATGGTCTGTTTAAATAATTATCATCAAAGGCCGGGAAAATATCTTGAACAATTTTAAGATTTATTATTTTGGCTTTTTCTTCGGCAATTGTATTTAGTCTAAAAGAAATGGTTAGTGCTGCTTTGTCAAAACTATATTTGTTATTAAGAATATTATTTATTCCTTCTGTTTCAAAAACCGAAAAGGATTGAGAAATGTTTTTGTCTCTGAAATATTTAACACCCGAAAGTGTTATTCCTAATATTTTTGTCTGATAAGAAATTGCAGGAACAATACCGGTAATATACGGAGATTGTTCGTTGTCGTGTAATGCAGAAACACTTAAATTAAAAGAACCATTTTCAAAATTGAGCCCTGTGTTAATCCCAGCCATAAAAGATTTTGATGTTTCATATATAAAATTAAAATTTAATTTTTTATATGGCGATAGAGTTACTCCAAATTGAGCACCTTTTGGTCTTTTTATTTCATAAACTGAATTGCTTGTAATATCTTTTTTGGTACTGATATCTACTAAATTTATAGAAGCTACTGATAGAGACAAATATTCAACAGGTGTAAAATTTATCCCTAAATCTGTTTTCCAAAAACTAGAATTTTCAGATTCTGTTTTAAGATTAAAATAAAGCGAATCAGAAAAAATAGGTTCAATAACTTCATTATTAAATTCTTGATTAAATAATCTTGTAGTAAATCCAACACTTAAATTTTCATTTATCTGATAAGAATATCCAACACCAAAAATTTCTTTATATGAAAACTTTGAACTTAGTGTTTGTGTGCTCGATTCATTTAATACAACAGATTGACCTGAAATAAAGATAAAATCTTTTTGGTAGCCAGGAGTATATCTTAGATAAAAATTAGATTTATCTATTGTTTTTGCGAGTGATAATAAATACAAATTAGATATTGTAGTGTTAGCAAATTCTCCTCCGTAAGATAGATCAATGGCCCAATCTTTAACATTAGAAAAGTTTGATGGGTTACCATCTATGCTATTGGACATTATGTTTGCTTTCTTGTTCATACTCCAAAAGCCATTTAAACCAAAAGAATTTTGAGAATAAATTTTTAATGAAAATAAAAATAAAATCAACGATAATGTTAATACTGATTTTTTCACTATATATTAATAATTATTGTATGAATGCTTTGTGAAAGTATTTTTAAACGATTGCTACCGCTTCCGTTATCAAATTCTATTCTTCTGACAAATGCAAAAATAATATTATCAAATCTTTCCAGAGGAATAGAGTTTATCAATTGAGAAGGCACAACAAATTTACCATCATCTCTTGTCTTTAAGCTATATAGTGGAAATGAAATATTACTACCTTTAACTTTTACTCCCAAAACGATTTCAATTTTTTGATTACTGTTTCCGTTCCATCCTAAAACAGCTTTAAGGTTTTTCGCATTTCTGTTTCCGCTAAATGTAACTTTTCCTGTAACTTCATCCGGTGTAGGTATAAGAAATGAAATTGAGGGACCTTTATCCGGGTTTAATTGGAAGGAAACATTGGATTTAAAATTATAACCAAATGGGTCAACAGTATTTTGTCTTCCTGAAAAAACAACGAACATAGGGCCAAGTGTTGAGTCTATTACTGAACTTCCATTATTAAATTTAACATTATGCTGTCTAATTTTAGCAGTTATATTATTAAATTTTATTACACCGGGGCTAAAAGTATGAAATCCGATAATATTACCATTCATATTTCTTACAGGTGAATTATTATCAAAAAAAACAGCCTGTCCTAAAGAAGTACTGTTTGTAATGTTATTACTTGTAATCTTTGTTCCTGTTATAACAATAACACTCCCAAAATTATGTAGTCTAAGGGCAACTCCTGTAGAATCAAAACCGTTGCTATAAAATTCATCTTGTGTATCCTTGGTTATTATTTCGACATCGACTTGGTCTTCTGTTGTTGTGTCGCTGTCAATAACTAATTCAGTTGGTGCAGGAGTATCGCATCCGTTATAAATTATACTAAGCGCCAAAAGCGCTATTGATAAGGTATATATTGAAAGTAACTTTTTCATTTTATTTGTCTTTTTAATTTAGCATTCTTGTTTAATCTCTTGGTCATAATTACATTATTAAATTTATACAAATGTTTATTAAAAGAGAATGCCCATTTAAGGGCACCCTCTTTATTGTTTTACCCCCCCTAATTTGCTCGGACAATATATGGTATACCCCAAGTTTTAGCTTCAACAGGAGCGGCATCATCAAATATAACTTGTCTAGGGAATGCATTTATTATTGCATGAAAATGCCCCGGAAATTGATGTGTGTTAAATTTCTTTTGATATACTTTATCATACAAATTACCGTTCTGAACTGATGATATTAGATCAAATTTTCTTTTATCTCTGTGTTGACCAAACTTATCACTACCATAAGTAATAGTAACAAAATCAGAATCTGCATAAGCACTTGTTACAGCAACTTCAACTACTACTTCTTCATTTCTTGCAACAACAGGTATTTGTCTCCATATTGGAAATTCTCTTGTTAAATAGAATTCTGTTGGATTTGTTATTACTAATTGTTCACCATTTGAATAAGTAACCGTTAATTTTGTGATATTAATGTTATCGGTTAAAGTTCCACCTGCCGGTAATGATGCAGCAACTAATTTCCAGTTATTCAAAGGAATATCACCAATTTGTTTTTTGGCAAATATCAGATTTCTATTCATTGTAGTAGAAAATGATTTTTCGATTAGTGTGTCACCAGCATTGCTTGAGTTAGAATCAGGCGGTGTATAAGATCCTTTAATAAAAAGTACACCTTCAAATGTTTTTGTCATTTTAACATAAGCTGTGTCACCGACTTCATTAACTTCGTAATTCTTGCTAACTAGTCTCATTTTTTGGCCGACTCTAATCGGATAAATTTCCGTCAAAGTTTTACCCAAAAAAGACATTGCATCGTTTTCATTATAGTTGGGTTCAAATGAACTAAGAGTTTCATCCTGATTTGCCAAAGTTTCAAATACTGCAGGATCAGTAGTTGTGGTTGATGAATTTATGTCCGGTGCATTTACTGAATCTTTACATCCAGAGATAAAAACGACAAGACCAAGTATAATGTAAGCAACTATATACTTGATTAAGGTTGATTTGTTTTCCATAATGTTTCTCCTTTTAGATAAATTATTAAAAAATAAATTAAGTTGTTCCATTTTTTCTGAATTTGATATTCAAATAATTGTGCCAAAGATTTTGAAGATAGTTAAATTGTTATTTTTTAATGTTTTAACTAATTCGTTAAGGTGTTAAAAATGCCTGGAGTCAGTAGATATAGTGCCTGGTAATTATCAAATCAGGCATATTGTTAGAATAAAATTGAACATATAATAAATTAAATCGTCAATCATTTATAGTAGTATGTTTCTTTTCAATTTGGATAAAGTTTAATTATTTTATTAATGTTAAATATTATTAAAAAGAGAGCTTTTTATAATGTCATATAGAGAACAGAAAAAATATCTTGAATTCCTAAAAAGTCACGAACATAAATTTAAAGGCAAAGAATTAGAAGATTATAAGATGTTTGTAAAGCGACAAAAAGATGACGAAGATTTTGATTCTATATCAATAAAAAGATTAAAAGAGATTTACAATAAATACAATGTATCGATTGACAGATCAAAATTTGATTCTTTCTTTAAAAAATAATTTCCTCGTTATCTTTAGCAACAATAAATTAAGATATTAAGTATATATATTTGTCTTTCACAATTTATGTCAATAATAATAAAGTAATATTTTTATAATTGAGGTTTTAATGCAAAAAAATAATTACAGTTTGTTAAACAAAATATTTGCAGGCGTTGTTTTTTTAATATCAACAATCATTTTATTTTCAACAGTTCAACCTTCGGTTTCTTTTTGGGACGCCGGGGAGTTTATTTCATCGGCTTATTATCTGCAGGTACCTCACCCGCCGGGTGCCCCGTTCTTTTCAATTACAGGTAGAATTTTTGCAATAATTCCTTTTGTAGAAAATGTTGCATTAAGAGTAAATGCAATTTCGGTTTTAGCGAGTGGTTTTTCAATTTTATTTCTTTACTTAATTGTCGTTAAACTTATTAACAGTATTAAAGGATACGAATACAAAGATCTTTTGGATGCTGTCTCAACTTTTCTTGCAGCAGCAATTGGTGCTTTAGCATTTTCATTTAGTGATACTTTTTGGTTTAATGGTGTTGAAGCTGAAGTTTATGCAAGCAGCACATTACTTTTCTCCGCAATTACTTATTTGATGATGAGTTGGTCAGAAAAAGCAGATAATGAGGATAACGAAAAATATATACTAATGATAGCTTACCTTATCGGCATTTCAACAGGTGTACATTTAATGAGTGTGCTTGCAATAGTATCTGTTGTAATGATGATAATGTTTAAAAAATATGTAGATGATAATGAAGCACTTAAAAAATCTATTTATGTTTTTTTAATAAATGTTGGTGTTGTACTTATTTTGGCATTTTTTCTTTGGGGTAGCAGAACCAATACTACTCCACCTTCACCGGAAGAATATACAGCATTTGATTCTAAATTTAAATTGATAATGGTATTTGTCACAATTGTTATAATGGGAGTTTTTTGGAAAAAAGTTTTCAGTAGAAATTCTATTTATGTTCCTTTAATGATTGGTGGTTTAGCTTTGTTCTTAACTTACCCTGGAATTGTAAAAATTCTTCCTGGCTTAATGGCAAATATTTCTGGTGACAATTCTTTAGTTGCAATTTTAGTGTTTGGAATAATTCTTAGTTTATTCGGTTTTGCAGTACATTATACTGTTAAAAATAAAAAACCAACAATACATCTTGCGTTTATGTCTTTGATATTTATTCTTCTGGGATTTACTTCTTATACAATGGTAATTATTCGTGCAAATCAAGACCCACCAATGAATGAAAATGAACCTAATGATTTCACCGAGTTAGTCTCTTATTTAAACAGAGATCAATATGGTGATTTCCCGATCTTTGAAAGAAGATTTGCAACCGAACCACACCAAATGGGAGTTTACAAAGATTATTCCAGCGAATTGGATTTCTGGTGGAAGTATCAAATGAATCACATGACAACAAGATATCTACTTTGGAACTTTGCCGGTAGAGAAAGCTGGGTTCAGGATGCTGGTCCAAACATAGCACCATTTAATGGAATTGGTAATTTACTTGGAAATGCTTTCAACATACATTTTGCCGGTAGTGCTAAATATTCATTATACGGTATTCCGTTTTTAATTGGTTTGCTTGGAATTTATTTTCATTTTAAAAAGGATTGGAAAACGGCTATTATTTTTATGGTTCTATTTATTTTTATGGGTTACTTTACTGCCTTTTATCAAAACCAACAACAACCTCAGCCTAGAGAAAGAGATTATTTTTATGTTGGTGCCTTTTTTATTTATGGGATTTGGATAGCCATAGGATTTAGAGGTCTCATTGATTTAATTCAAGAAAAATTTAAAAAACTACAATTTAAAAAAGCTGTAATTATTACTACAATTGTTTTGGGCATTGTTTTTGTTCCTCTAAGAATGTTAGTTGCAAATTATAATTCTCATGACAGATCTAAAATTTGGGTTCCTTGGGATTATTCATATAACATTTTGCAGAGTTGCGCACCTAATGCCATTATTTTTACTAATGGTGATAATGATACATTTCCTCTTTGGTATTTACAAGATGTTGAAAAAGTAAGACGCGATGTTAAAATTGTAAACTTGAGTTTGCTAAATACTAGTTGGTATATCAAAGAATTAAAAACCAATGATCCGTATAAAGTAGGTACGGTTAATATACGATATTCAGATTCTCAAATTGACAGGATCCGTCCTTTTCAATGGGAACCAAGAGATATAACAATTCCTCTACCGGCTGATAAAAACTCACCTGATATTGCAAAGATTGTTAAAGAAGCTGATATTAAAGATTCCACAATAATTAAAGAAGGTAGTTTAACTTTTAGAATGGATAATACTGTTACTTTTGGAACAACAAAAGCATTAAGAATTCAGGATATAATGGTAAAAGAAATTATTGAAGCCAATGAATGGAAAAGACCAATTTATTTTTCTGTTACTTCTTCTATAGACAGTAGAATTGGTTTAGATGATTATTTAAAAATTGAAGGTATGGCTTCAAGGTTGGTTCCCGAAAAAAGAAATCCTGATATTGAGTTTGTAAATGAACCAGCCTTGATAGAAGAACTATTAGGTAATATGGAAAATTTCAGTTCAACCTTTAAAAGAGGATTTAAATTTAGAGGTTTGAATGATAAATCTATTTTTTATGAAGAAGGGATACAGAATATGCTTCAAAATTATAGAAATGCATTTCTAAAATTAGCAATGTTTTATCTCGATTTGGGTCAAAAAACAAAGGTTGGCGAAGTTTTAAATGCAATGAACAACAAAATTTCCACTGATGTTATAGATATTGATTACAGGCTGCTTGCTCAAATAGGTAACATATATTTTCAATCAGGTAATTATGATAAATTTAAAGAGCTTTCAGTAAAAGTTGAAAATGATGCATTACATTCATTGGAAAATAATCCAAATGATCTTTATTCATTTAGAGTATTGCTGGATCTATATCAAAATATGAATGACAATAATAAGCTACTGGGTTTGTGGGAAAAAATAGAAAAACTATATCCCGGTGATCCTAATGTTAGAGCAAACATAGCAAAATACAGAAGCCTTATTCAACAACTAGATACATTGAACAAAGTACAACTAAAAAAATAAATAATATTATATTGTCTAATTTATGAGCGGTGACAACCAGCTCATTTTTTATATTAAATGAAAATACTTGTTATAGCTCTTTCCGGAATTGGTGATGCATTAATTTTTACACCCGCCTTAAATCTTCTTCGCAAGAATTACCCAACTGCTAAAATAGACGCCCTTGTTATGTATAAAGGCGCTAAAGATATTTATGACAGAAACAAAAATCTAAACAAAATAATCTATTTTAATTTCTTAAAAGAAGGTTTTCTAAAATCATTGAGTTTTGTTTTGGGTTTGCGAGGTAAGTATGATACAACAATAAATGTTTATCCATCCAACCGAAAAGAATATAATATTATAAGTTTTTTAATTGGTGCAAAAACAAAAGCTGCTGTAAATTATTTACGAATGAACAATCAAAATTTAGGGTGGTTAAATAATTGTAGAATACAAGAAAATGATTTACTCCACAATGTTCAAACTAACATTAAGTTGGTTGAAAAAATAACTAATAAAAATTTAGCTGGCCAACCCGATCTAGAATTTGACTTATCAGAAGATGATTTATATACAGCATCTAAATTTTTAAATGATAAAAAGATTTCAAATAATGATGTTGTAATTGGTTTTCATCCGGGAACTTCTGTTTTAAAAAATCATATTAAAAGAAGATGGGAACCGGAAAAATTTGCAGAACTTGGAAAGAAATTAATTTCTGTATACAATTGTAAAATAATAATTTTTGGCGGACCGGATGAAATTGAACTTAAAAATGAAATTAAATCCAAAATAGCTTCATCAAATGTTTATACTACTCAAGAATTAAATCTGGGACAAAGCGCCGGAGTGATGAAAAGATGTAATGTTTTTGTGTCTAACGACTCAAGTCTTTTACATGTTGCTTCTGCATTAAAATTAAAAGTTGTTGGTATTATAGGTCCTACCAGTACTAACTATATTCACCCTTGGAATACTGAATATAAAATTGCTACTTTAAATTTGGACTGCTCTCCATGTTTTCTTTACTCACCGAAACCACTAACTTGCAAAAGAGATGATGTTAAATTTAAATGCATAAAAGAATTGAATGTGGAATTGGTTTTTAATTCTGTGAAGAATTTTATTAGTAATATTGACTGAACTAATTTATTTTTAGAAACCATTTAAACAGTTTTTAATTATAGTATTTAATATGAACTTAAAACAATGAATGATAATAAAGATAAGTTAATTAATATAGCTATTTTATTAGCATTAATTACTGTGTCCTATAATTTAATAGAAGGTATTGTCTCTGTTTATTTCGGTTCTGCCGATGAAACGCTTGCTTTATTAGGTTTTGGTATTGATAGTTTTGTTGAAGTAATCTCAGGAATTGGGATTGCTCATCTCGTTTTAAGGATGAAGTACGAAAAAGTAGATAACAGAGATAAACTTGAAATTATAGCATTAAGAATTACTGGATTTAGTTTTTACATTTTAACAGTTGGATTAATTGTAGGAAGTTTTTTTAATATTATTGAAAATGTTCACCCAAAAACTACTATAGCAGGAATAATTATATCAACAATTTCACTGCTAACAATGTATATATTAATAAAATACAAAATAACTAGTTACTACAAATAAATATTAGTAATTACAAAGGAGATCTATGGCAAAAAGACAATTAACTGCCAAGTCTGAGGACATGAGTAAATGGTATACCCAGGTTATTCAGCAAGCTAAACTGGCTGACTATTCACCGGTCAAAGGTTGTATGGTCTTTCGTCCCAATGGCTATGGTCTCTGGGAGAATATCCAAAAAAGTTATCAAACGTATCTAGATGAAATGGAAATCAAGAACTGTTATTTTCCAATTTTCATCCCCATGTCATTTCTCAAAAGAGAAGCTGATCACGTTGAAGGCTTTGCGCCTGAGCTAGCAGTGGTTACTCATGCTGGTGGAGAAAAACTTCAAGAAGAACTTGTAGTCAGACC
>Ga0210041_1002321_pt1 | contig 16186 bp, 10 predicted proteins | sample CryGeymeta201503_FD_183973 | JGI IMG/M metagenome (GOLD analysis project Ga0210041, IMG submission 183973) | Groundwater microbial communities from Crystal Geyser aquifers in Utah, USA - Crystal Geyser metaG 2015-03 (SPAdes) (version 2) | ecosystem: Environmental > Aquatic > Deep subsurface >... | reverse complement strand
AAATCCTAAAATTACTTGAATAATACCGCCCGCAATAACTCGTGGATCAGCTTTACCTAAACCAGTTTGATTAATAGCATTAAAACCAACCCCCTCTGGAGAAAACAAATCACCCCACACATTAAGATTACTATCAGTCTGAGCCTGTGCCACAGCCGGTTTAATTAACCACAAAACTGCTGGTATTATCAACACCGTCATTATTATCAAGATCTTAGTTAATTTAGTTTTATTAATAAACATAATTTTATGGACAAGTGGCATTAGAACCAGTGTTACTCGGAGCTCCTAAACAACAAGAACTCTTATCACCATTAGCCAAACAATCCATAGAAGCACAAGGTTTAAAGCAATTTTGATAAACATCTTTAACGCCACTACCAACTTGTGCTCGATATTTAGTATTTTGTCTAAGTATTTGATGTTGAATTAAAACTGTACTACGATCAGCAAAACCATCTACAGGCACACTAATATCCTCATCACTTTTATTAATCCAATAGCCGATACCACTACCATCTAAGGCTCGTAAATTAATCAATTGGTGTGTTGTGATTTTATTATCGACTTTGACATTTGTAAACCCTGGAGCCAAACTACCAGACGACATCAATTTATTAAAAACCACTCTCATTGGCCCACTTAAATCAACCGCTTGTTCAGCCTCACTGGGAGTAACCGAAAGAATTACCGGTGGAGTAATATCCATTACATCGGTAATCCAAAACGACCAAGAGAAATTATCACCATCAACTACTTCCGGTTTATTTTCATTATAAAAACTAATTGGGCCCTCAGCTTTTTTATTACGATTACCATCTAAAGAATTATTAGCCGAATCAGTTAAACCGCTGCTAGCCACACCTTCAGGATAAGGTTCTGTCTCTGGATTAGTGCAAACTCCAGCCACACAATTAATATACGGTGCTCGAGTGATACATTCAGCTTCCGTATTACAAACAGCACTTAATTGCGCCGCCACAAGTTCTACCCGCAAATTAGAGCTTGGTGGTAAACAATATATAGGCTCACCACAACCGTTAGTTCCACACTGTTCGCTAGGCACAAATTCTACCGTTTTATATTCATTGGACAAACGGAAAGATCCTGCGACAGCTTGGTTAGTAGCCGTATTAATTACCCGTAAATACCTAGCTAAATCTTGACTGCTACCAGATAATAACATCGGGTTCATTGGCTCATTAAAAGTAACCTGAATTAAAGAATTCTTAGGTTGATCTGGTCTATCATTAATTTTTACAGTCCGTACTGCGTCCACCCCACCACTAAATTTCAAAATAGTAATTTCTGAAGCTAAAACATTAGAAAACAATTCTATGTTATTACCTATTTTACCAGGAACCTTAGCTGTTAACTTTAGCTCATTACCGTTAATCGTCGTGGACACCTTTGAATTGTTAAATAAAGCTTTCTTTAAATTACTAGCCGTTTCAGATAAACTAGCTCCAATCAAAACATCTTCGCCAAAAATATAACGCACTTCTCCTACTTGTAACCAATCAGCTCCGACTTCGGTAGTTAAATCAAAATACCAACTATTACCAGCTCTAAATTTATCATCCAAAACTATTTTAAATCCACAAGAAGTTATAATTGTTTTATCTACAATTCCTGTCTCTGGAGTATTAACTCTTCCAGCTATACCATTATAATTAAGATTGGCCGTTGGCGGATTAGTTCCATTAATACTTACATCTAAGCGCCCATCACAATTATTATTTTTAGGATCAGGAACATATAAATCAGCCTCTTGATCTCTATTTTTATGTAAAGTAACACTATTAGCTACTGCTAATTTAGGTTGAGCTTTAATAATTAAACTCCCTTTAGCCGCCGTCACTGGGCTAGCTTCACCGATACTGTCCGCTAAATTATCAGGTGCTGGGAATAGATTAACTGACACTACTTGAGGGGGTTCTAAATCCAAGTGGTCAGAAACTTCAAAATCCCACTGAAAAGTATTTATACCAAAAGCATCTGTGCCGTTATTTTTTTTAACATCTTTAGTTAATATAACTTGGTACCAGACTGGTTGTAATAATGTGCCTAAATATTCTCGTGGTGTAATTACAAAAGTTAAATTATCAACCGAAGATACCATAGCTTCCACCGGCACAATCTCCGCCGCCTGAACAACCTTAATTAAATTTAGATTTTTCTTAGTGCTGATCGTTTTGGAGCTAATCACGCTTACCGCATCTCTCAAATTAATCAAAACACTAGAGGTTAATAACAAAGAATTAGGAGCACACTTACCATTAATCACGCTAGCACAAATACTCTCCGGCTTCATCACTTCTTTAAAAGTAATAATAATAGAAGTATTACGACTCACATCCCGTTGCCCAGGTTCTGGATAAACGCTACGAACCACACCGGAACCCAAAGTGCCAACACCGCCACCACCACCAAAAGAACCTCCATCATCTCCAGATGACCCACCTCTAGCACCGGTCACGCCAATAAATACTTTAGTTACAAACAAAGCAATCGCAAAAGCTGATAAAATAATTATTAAACCAATAACAGCATTTTTTATAACATTTCCAGCCGTTTCAATCTTTTTAGGATCACCCTTAGAATTCATCCATAAAAAACCACCATATAATATTAAAACTACCGTTAAAAGACCTAAAAATCCTAAAATTACTTGAATAATACCGCCCGCAATAACTCGTGGATCAGCTTTACCTAAACCAGTTTGATTAATAGCATTAAAACCAACCCCCTCTGGAGAAAACAAATCACCCCACACATTAACAGTCTTACTTTGTGCTGAAGCGTTAGGGGTTAAAAAAAATGAGAAGCTAATTACCAATAAAACAAGCAACATCAAATGACGCCACCGATATTTCTGCCAAGAGTTTTTCATTACTTTGACTATTTATACAAACAACGATATTATTATAGCATAATAATTTTTAGCAAGCAATTCAACATGACCATCGAACAAGTCATTCGTAAAATTCAAGAATATAATCCCGAAGCCGATATCGCCTTAATCGAGCGAGCTTATGAATTTGCCAAATCAGCACACGAAGGTCAAATACGTAAAACCGGCGATCCTTATATTATTCATCCTCTTCATACCGCTTTTACTTTAGCTCAAATTAAGGCTGACATACCAACCATTGTCGCAGGGTTATTGCATGATGTTCCCGAGGATACTAGCAGAACACTAGAAGAGGTTAAAGAAAATTTTGGCGAAGAAATTGCCAATCTGGTGGCCGGCATCACTAAACTATCTAACATTAAATACCGTGGCGAAGAACGCTACAAAGAATCTCTACGAAAAATGTTTTTAGCCATGGCTGAAGACTTACGCGTTATTTTAATCAAATTTGCTGATCGTTTACATAATCTTAGAACACTAGAAGGTGTCGACAGCAAAAAACGCCAACGCATTTGCCGTGAAACCTTAGAAATCTACGCCCCAATTGCCGGACTCTTGGGCGTCTGGTCGTTAAAATGGCAAATGGAAGATATCTGTTTCAAATATTTGTACCCCGAAGAATATCAAGACTTGGAATATAAATATGAAATTGAACGCCGTGCCGAATTAAACCAATATATTAACAAATTAAAAATTATTCTAGATTCTGAATTAAGTAAATCAGGCATTGAACACAAAATCGAAGGTCGCTTCAAGCACTTATACAGTATTTGGCAAAAGATGAAAAACAAAGACAGAAAATTTGACGAAGTTTATGATGTTTTTGCTTTGCGTGTCATTGTACCAACAGTAGCCGATTGTTATAATGTTTTAGGTATTATTCACTCTATTTGGCGTCCTAATTATAATCGTTTCAAAGATTATATTGCCGTCCCAAAGCCCAATGGTTATCGCAGTTTACACACTACCGTTTTTGGTCCCGAAGGTAAATCGGCCGAGTTTCAAATTCGCACTCAAGAAATGCACGATGAAGCACAATACGGCATTAGTGCTCATGCTCATTATAAGAGCCAAATGAACGAAAAAACCGACCGCCCCTTACGTTGGATTCAAGAAATTTTAGAAGCTCAAAAAGATTCTTCAGATACAGCTGAATTTATTCAAACAGTCAAATTAGATGTTTTTAAAGATCGTATCTTTGTCTTTACACCTAAAGGTGATGTTTATGATTTACCACGCGGTTCTACACCAATTGACTTTGCTTATGCCGTTCATACTGAAGTCGGCAATAAATGCTCTCAAGCAATTGTGAATAGTAAAAACTATCCCCTGGATCACGAACTAAAAAATGGTGATATGGTAGAAATTCTTTTAGAAAAAAATCGTAAAAGTCCTAATCATGATTGGTTAAAGTTTGTGAAGACCAGAAAAGCCAAGGATCGGATTAGGCAATACTCTCGCCGTTTCCGGCTTGGCCAAATTAAAAATATCATCCCAGGCTTTAAGGATAACTAACGCGGAGGCCCAATGTCAAATACCCAATTCCCAATTTCCAACCAAAAAATTAAATATCAAATATAATTAAAGGTTGCTTTAGTCATTTGGATTTTGTCCCCATTGACTTGATATTGGAAATTTGACATTAAAAAATACTCTGTATCTCAGAGTATTTTTTGTATCTTATTGATTCACCCAAGTATTATACAAAGCTGTAATCTCTGGCTGAGCCATCACTACCCCCCCCCACATTAGAATTATAGTTAGTTAACCCAACATCTATACCGTTTCTATTAACAGCTTCTGCCTGATTTAACCCTTACGATTACAATTTCAATATACCTAATTCAAACATCTATTTAAAAATAGTGATGTAATCTTTAACGTAATGTCCCATCAAAATCACCTGACCACTCGCATCACAATCCAAAGTAGCTACATTATCTACCGTCTTATAAGACCAGGTTTGACCCTTATCAGTAGAATAGGCTAGATTATTAGACAGAAAATAACCTCCAGCAATCATCAAATCACCACTACGACAAACAGAACCACTGCGCAAATCAAGAGATCCATTATAAACAATGCTAGGAGCAAAAGTCACTCCATAATCAGAAGAAACCAACACACCTTTTTGTCTAGTCATCATAACATAACGACCGGTACTATCAGATCTAATACTTCTTGTGTACCTATAATTGCTATTATCAGCAGGCATAATAGAGTTTTGCCAATTCACACCTCCATTATGTGAATAATAAACTTGATTATAAGAATCTACAGCTACCATATTATTACCCGCATCATCAATATCAACATTAATCCAATTACGAGCATCAGCACTATCCAATCTCTGCCAAGTTGCTAAACTATCACTACTTGCATACAAATAACCGTCACTACTACAACTACCTGAAGCTTCACCACAATTAGCTGCAATTGCCTTTGTGCCATTACTGTTCATCCTAGCATCTCGCCAAGCTTTATTAAACATAACACTCGTAAGAGTACTGCCACCATCGCTGCTAACTGTTAAATAATTTGAACCAGTTGCAATCAGCTTAGACCCAGTAGAATCCATATCCATTGTATTAAAAACGACATAGCAAAAATTAGTAAAACAATTTTTATCATCAGTTAAAGACGTGAAGCTCACCCCTCGATTGATAGACTTGTAAGTACCACTATAACCGCCTGATATCAAAATGATATTACCATCACCATTAACAGCAGAAGAATATTGCTGTTTTTCAACAGCATAGCGACCTCCTTTAGACCAATTATTGCCTCCGTTAGTTGAAACCTGCATATAACCATAAGTAAACTTTGAAAATAACAATCGACTACCATCAGCACTAGCAGAAAAGGCAGCCGGCTGATTATTTGAAGGATAAATGTAAGACTTAATAAGAGACCAGCTGTTACCATAGTCAGATGATTTGTAAGTATTAAAACCAGGAACAATAACCTGAGAACCGTTAGCACTAACATCAATTTTTTTAAGAGCTTCACTAGTACTCAGTCCAGTTGACACAGGCAAACTACTTGGATTAGTCCAAGTAGCAACGGCCCCAGATCTGTTAGTCGTCAACCTAACAGTAATATTTTGCGTACTGTTAGCAGAGTATAGGGCGACCACTTGACCATTATCACTCATATCAATCCCATTATAATAAGGGTATGCTGTTAAGACTCCAGTGTCCACAGCATAAAAATTAGCACCACTATCATCAGAGCAATAAATATTACGATCGTTATTAACCGTTGCACATATCTTTGTACCATCACCACTCATGGTAGCATCAAGATAAGATCTCGATAATCCAATATTAGCAAAAGAACCAGAAATGGTATTAGACAACATCAAGTATCCTGTCCCATTGGGCACCAATAAAACTTTACTGGATTGACTACCACTAGCAGCATTACTTAACAAAATTTTTCTTGTATTATAAGTAGTTCCAAAAGTTCTAGTACTAAAATTAGCTCCACTATTAAAAGAATAACCCAAAGTTCTTGTGGTGCCATTATTAAATGTAGAAGCCATGGAAGAACAATCATCATCACAAGCTATCTGACCATCTTTACTTATTAAAGAAGTGTTGGTGTAAGTCTGACCAAGATCAGTAGTCTTGCTAATATAATTATTTCCAGTCAGAGTCCCCCACGAATCAACAAGTATATTACTATTATTAGCAATAACAGCATTAACAGGAACAATAAAAGGATATTTAACTTGATAAGCTGTCGCTAAAGGAGTTACGCAACTAGTCTGAGCATAAGAACAAACCTTACCGCTAGGGCAACCTGCGCCACAGGTACCTCCGCAGCTATTACTGCCACAAATCTTACCCGTACATTGAGCCGTGCAGCATAAATCATTGTAACAAGTTTGTCCACCAGTACAGGAAGCAACAGTACAAGTACCACCGCAACTATCATCACCACCGCATTTACCCGTACATTGAGCCGTGCAGCATAAATCATTGTAACAAGTTTGTTCACCAGTACAGGAAGCAACAGTACAAGTACCACCGCAACTATCATCACCACCGCATTTACCAGAGCAACTTGGGATACAGCAGGTACCAGAATTACATGTCTGACCAACAGAGCAAGAAGACACAGAACATATGCCACCACAACCATCCGAGCCAGAACATCTATTGTCGCACCGTTTATCACAACATAAACTACCAGAAAAAGCAGTGCAATTACCCTGAGCGTATTGCTCCAGCTTGGTTGAGAGACACCAGTCGAGATTGTAATCTAGGCCGTTATTGACCGCTTGATAACTATAAGGATTAGGACAAAGCTCATCAGCTCTATTGGCCGGGACTTGCCCGACATAGGTCTTACCGTTGGGTCCGACAAGAGGCTGACCAGGAGTTAAGGTGCTGGGATACATGCCATTATCAGCTCTGTACAAAGCTAAGATATCACGGATTTGATTAACATCACTAAGACGAAAAGTGTTTAACGACTTGACCCTGATACCTTTAAAACCGACTAAAGTAAAAGTAGCAACGGCAACAACGATAGCTATGCTAAACAAAACTTCTATCATTGAGAAGCCTGATTCAATTACTAATCTCTTGTTAAATAATAACATAAATGAATTACCCCGGAGCAGAGCTCCGAGGTATCGGTCGCTCTAATCACGGTTAATACTTAAAATAACGTTAATTGATCTCGATGGATTTGTTGGTAAGTTTTTCCTTGATCATGAACATACTTTTTGATAGCTTCTTCGTTACCATACAAACCGACAGTGTTAATGTAATACCCTGATGTCCAGAAACTACCGCCCCACAGCAATTGCTCAACCGCTTTGGAAAACACTTTTCTACAATATTTAGCAGGGCAAACAAGATGATACAAAATACAATTCACATTATGCCTGTTTCTAATATGTTCAGCCATAGCAGAAGTATAACATTAATTATGTTGCGTGTGAACCCCGAAGCAGAGCTCCAAGGAAATCTCCTTGATTATATTTTTATTGAGGTACTGATAAATAAACAAAACCAGAATGATAAGCCATGAGTATCTTCGCACCATCACCACTAACAATAGTACAGTATCTATTTGTCAAAGATACGTCAGTCAAAGTTTCTTTAATTAATGGAGTCCAAGTCTGACCATAGTTAGTAAACGATAAAGGCTTTACGCTGTTATAAGGACAAATGACCATCTTAGATCCATCCGATGACACACCTAATTTCGACCCAATCGAGATTTGCACACCCGTCCACACCGAGATTATTTACAAATGCACTGCTGCTCTAGTTAATAATAAAACGACTAAGCTAGATCAAAAACTCAATAACGGTGACCTAGTAGAAATCATCATTAACAAGAATCGCAAAAGCCAAAACCGAGATTGGATCAAATTTGCAGCTACCAAAAGAGCTCAAGACAAAATCAAGTCTCAAGCTCGTAAATTTTTACTAGCTTCTTTTAAGAAGATTGTCCCGGGATTAAAATAAGTCGCCTCAAACGACTTATTTTATATCTTAAACTAAGCACACTAATTGGCAACCCTTAATTGTCCATAGCGTGGCGCTGCAATAATCAAAGACCCATCACCACTGATAGCAATATCAGACCAATATTCTTCTCCTAAATCTTGATCAAGTTGCCAAGTATCACCACCATTAACGCTTTTAACTACATGACTTTTAATGACCTTTTCTTTGACAGCCATAATCACGGTGCAATTTTGATCACAGACTAGTCGTCGATACGATCCACCTCCATTAGATAGGTTATCTCTGGTCCAGGTCTGACCGCCGTCTTTAGATACTCCCACATAAGTATTAGCCAGGGCGATTATCTGGCCACTATTACTAATAGCCAAAGTGCCATGATCAAGGCATCTATACCCAGTCGGTAAAGACTTAACACGCCAATCAGAGATGTTGTTAAAATTACCAGAATTCAATAATAACTTATCATTATCATTAGAAAGAACGCATACCGCTAAGTGATTACCATTTTGACTGATAGCCACTGCACCAAAATAATAAGAAGAGCTAAGCATAAAATCATCTATAGTCATCGCCTGCCAACTAGTGCCACCATCGAAACTATAATTGACTTGAGATGCACCGCCCAAGGTATTAATCACTTTTTGACCAGAGGCATCAACTGCTATATCAGTTCTAATTTGACCAGCACTAGAACTGACTAACTGCTGGGCTGAGACACTGCCACCAGCATCAAAACTGAACTTATTTAAATTACAACTGGTACCAGCACACTCTAATTTCCATAGATTTTGATTGGAAGAAATTATTCTATTGATACTCCAAGCAGAGCCAACGTAATATACATTAATTACATAATTAGACTCCCAAATCTGACCCCGATTAATTGAGCGTCGCATCGGTCCACTAGGAAAGGCCCAAGCAGCAGCCGCATTTGGTGCAATAGTTAACGAGCCCTGAAGATTATTAAAAGACCTGTCAATATAATTTGGTTTCCTAATTACAAAGGTTGAGCCACTATCTGAACTAGTGTGAATATAACCAAATTTATTATTAAAACTCTCATTTACTGTCGTACCTAAATAAACATTACTAGACGAAGAGGCTAGATTAATATCTGACCACAAATACCCAGAAGCCAAAGAGCTACCAGACCAAGTAATACCCAAGTCACCACTTGTCACAAGTCTGCTACTACCACTTATATAACTAACACGACTACCTTTAATCACTATGCCATCAGCTCGAATATCGTTAAAATTAGCGGCACTATAGACAGTCCAAGGCAACGATCCAAAATTAGCAGATCGTAGCAACTTATCGTAGCTAGAGGAGTCATTATTATGCACTAATATAACCTGACCGTCATCACTTATAGCAACTGCCCCTAACTTGTATATTGTTATTGGCGTTGCGGCAGAATTAGTCCAGGTACTACCATGATTAATAGACTTGACAACACTAGCACTACCAGACCTAGTAACCACCCATTTACTACAATCATTTCTATTGCAAGAAAAGTCAAGAACAACGTAACCCACTGGCACTGCGCTAGTCGAAGACCAAACCCAAGTCTGACCAAAATCCGTAGAATAAGCTACAGAACCATGCGTCGAGACAACTGCCATAACTTGTCCATTACTAGACATTTCTCCATCAATGGGATTATCACTAAAAACAACTTTATTAGTCCAAGTTATACCCTTATCTGTTGAGAGATATATTTTATTGCCAATGAGCACTAGCATTAGATCACCGCTATCACTCATAGTCAGATCAGTAATATCAGAATATTGATCAGGTCCAATAGGTCGATTAGCCCAAGTCACACCACCATCCTCAGAGACTTGCACAGAAGCTATACCAGTAACAGCCATCACCAAGCCATTGGAACTGACAACAGGATTATACCAAGTATTATCACCAGCCACATCTTGAAAAGCTGTAAGGGTAGGATTGAAGACACATTGATTATTAGAGCACGACCCAGTACCAGAACAAGTACCACAAGAACCGCCACAGCCATTGTCACCACATTGCTTACCATCACAACTAGGTAAACAGCAGAGATCACTCTGAGATGCAGTGCAATTACCCTGAGCGTATTGCTCCAGCTTGGTTGAGAGACACCAGTCGAGATTGTAATCTAGGCCGTTATTGACCGCTTGATAACTATAAGGATTAGGACAAAGCTCATCAGCTCTATTGGCCGGGACTTGCCCGACATAGGTCTTACCGTTGGGTCCGACAAGAGGCTGACCAGGAGTTAAGGTGCTGGGATACATGCCATTATCAGCTCTGTACAAAGCTAAGATATCACGGATTTGATTAACATCACTAAGACGAAAAGTGTTTAACGACTTGACCCTGATACCTTTAAAACCGACTAAAGTAAAAGTAGCAACGGCAACAACGATAGCTATGCTAAACAAAACTTCTATCATTGAGAAGCCTGATTCAATTACTAATCTCTTGTTAAATAATAACATAAATTAAAAAATAATCATTTTATTAATTATAACACTATTCCACCCCCCTCACAAGAAACTAACAAAAAACAAAAAAACACAGGTTCATTACTGACCCATGTTTTATCTTAAAGTAAACAATTGTTCTTAGTTGTTCTTTGGAGATCTTCGCTATTGCAAAGATAAATTCAAGATTACCAACGCTTACCGGTTTCTTCTAACTTACCTAGCTTGCGCAAATATTCTTTTTTCTTACGTAATTCAAGGGAAATCAACGCACTACCCTTAATAGCATTGCTATTAGGCTCACCACGATGATACCGGCGTTTACGGGCTTCCATCAATTTTCCAGACTGTTGTAAACGTTTATTAAAACGTCGCAAAAAGCTTTCAAAACTTTCGCCTTTCTTTCTTTTGAATTGCACCATAATATAACACCGACCTTTCTAGTTTGTATTTGTGGCTTATATTAGCCGATGTTTAAGCGTCTGTCAAGTTCATTGACTAATTTACGCATATCAATTGTTTCTTGCACTCCTGATTCCATATCACGCAGCAAAATAGTATCATCCATTAATTCTTTTTGACCTAAAATTAAAGTAAAACGAGCATTAACCTTCTCAGCTTCATCTAGTTGGCCTTTTAAGTTATCACAAATAAAGTGTTCTCGAACCTTAAAACCAGCACGCCGAAGTTCTTCAAACAAGGTCATGCACTTCTGTTTAGCTGATTCAGCTAGTTGAGCAATAAAAATATCAATCTTTTCTGACCCTCCAACCGTAATATTGTGGCTACGAATCCGAGAAATAGTTCTCTCCACATCAATCACAATACCCGAAGCGGCTCCAATTTTAGCACCCAAAATATCTATTAAACCAGCATAATTACCACCAGAGGCCAAAGCAGTGTGGCGGCGAGTCTCCCCTAAAGGCACAATTTCAAAAATAGTTTTACTCCAAAAATCATAACCTCGAAGTTCAAATAACTTTGTATTAAGAGCATAAGGAATCGACAAATTATCTAAAAATTCTAAGACTCTTTCAAAATGTTTACGACAGCCATCACATAAATGATCCACTGCCGGTGGCAATTCTGCTGCCACCTCGATACATGCGGTTTCTCTACAAGCAAACACCGCCAAAGGATTTTTCAATACAGCCTTTTTACAATCATTACACAATTTGGCCTTGCGACCTCTTTCTTTCCAAGCTTCATTAAGTTCTTTTAAGTAAGCCTGATGACATTCCTGGCAACCAACAGAATTCACTTGTACTTCCACTTCTAATTGCAATTCTTCAAAAAAATGATACGCCATTAAAATTAGTTGAACATCACCCGAAGCACCAAAATTACCAAGCAAGTCAAAACTGGCCTGAGTAAATTGTCTAGCTCGACCACCCTGCGCCGCATCATACACAACCACTGGACCTGTCCAAAAACTTTTAACAATACCTCCTAAATTTAATAAACCATGTTCCAAAAGACTGCGAACCAATCCCGGTAAAACATCAGGCCTCAAAGCCACTTTTTCTCCAGTTTTAGTTTGCATTAAAGCTAATTCTTCAGTTACTAAAACCGAGTTCTTACCAGCTGCCTTGTCATAAAGCGATTGATATTCAAGTAAAGGTAATTCAGTGCGTTGAAAATTATAAATTTTTGCCAAATCATTTAGCTTGCGGTTTACCAAATCCCAGTATTTATATTCATCAGGCAAAACATCTTTCAGGCCCCTAACTTTAGACAACAAAGCCGTCTCCTTGCTTTTTTTAGGGACTTCTATGGTTTTTTTGTAACGATTATTGTTCGTTTTACTAGGCATACGCTATTAGTTACAAGTTTATAAAGTTAAAAGTTAATAAAGTTCATAATGTACCGCTATGCGGATTTTTATTTTGTATTAGTTTTTTACTTTATATCAAACTTAAAAACTTTATGAGCTTTACAAACTTATTAATATCTCGCCCCTTCGATAAGACCAAATTTATCAAACGGCCAACCCCTAAAGACTACTCGTCCAATAAAAAAACTACTATTAACAGGACCGAAAACTCGACTATCCTGACTAAACATTCGGTTGTCTCCGAACATAAAGTATTCGTTATCTTTCAATTGAAAATCCGCAAACAAAGGATTAGAAGCGATCGTAGCTAAATCAGCCGGTAAATATGTTTCTGGCAATTGCCAACCATTAGGATTCGCTTCGTTATAAATTTTAATATGATCATTTTTAACCACTATCCTCTCGCCAGGTAAACCAATCAATCTTTTAATATAGTACTCCTGAGGATTTTTAGGATAACGAAACACCACAATCTCTCCTCGTTTAGGATTACTATAACGGTAGGTTAAACGATCTATTACTAAATACTCGTGATCATGCATATTAGGCTCCATAGAAGCACCTTTCACATAAAACGGTTCAGCAATAAAATAACGCACCGGCAAAATAATAGCCAAGGAGATAATAAACATCTTTAAAGTCTCCCAAACTGCTGACAAAAATTTTTTCATAAATTAAAAACAAAGCGTTAACAAGTTAACACAGATAACCCTAAAGCGTCAAGCCTTTTTTCTTGCCCCGCCTCGCGGGGTTACCTCCTTTTTGTTTTTTTCGTAATCAGCCAAATCCATAGTGGTTTTAATCACCGTGTCTGGATTAAGCGAGATAGAATCAATACCGGCGTCCGTTAAAAATCTAGCAAAATCAGGGAAATCTGAAGGCGCTTGCCCGCAAATCCCCACCTTTTTGCCGGTTTTTTTGCCAACCTCTATTAAAAAGCGAATTAACATTTTAACCGATTCGTTTTTTTCATTAGCAATCCCAGCCACATGTAAATCACCAGCATCACGGTCAATACCTAAAGTAAATTGCGTTAAATCATTAGAACCGATTGAGAAACCATCAAAAATCTTAGCAAAACGATCAGCTAAAATAATGTTAGTAGGAATCTCTGCCATCACATAAACCTGTAACCCCTTTACTCCACGCTTCAAACCGTTATCAGCCATAATATCCAAAACTTTCTGCCCCTCCTCCACTGTTCGACAAATCGGAATCATGATTTTGATATTAGTCAAACCCATTTCCTCACGTGCTTTTTGTAACGCCTTACATTCCAAAATAAAAGCCGCTTTGTAGCGAGGGTCATAATAGCGAGAAGCTCCACGCCAGCCAATCATCGGGTTGGATTCAATCGGTTCATAATCCGTTCCACCGATTAAATTAGCATACTCATTAGTCTTAAAATCAGATAATCGCACAATCACATCTTTCGGATAAAAGGCCGCCGCAATTACGCCCACACCCTCGGCCAATTTATCGACAAAGTATTGTTTCTTATCTTTATAGCCAACAGTTAATTCACCAATCTGCTTTTTTAATTTCTTATCTTTCAGAGTATTAAAATTAACCAAAGCTAAAGGATGAATCTTGATATGGTTATTAATAATAAACTCTTCACGCGCCAGGCCCACACCGTCGTTTGGAATAAAGCTAGAGGCAAAAGCAATATCGGGGCTACCGATATTCATCATTATTTTAGTCTTCTTGGGTCTTTGTAAATCCTTGATACTGGTTTTATTAACCTTAAACGGCACGACACCTTCGTAAACATAACCATCATCACCCTCAGCACAACTAACTGTTATTTTTTCGCCAGTTGTCAAAGATTGACTACCTTTTTCAGTACCAACTACACATGGTATACCTAGCTCACGACTAATAATAGCTGCGTGACAAGTTCGTCCACCTTTATCTGTTACAATTGCTGAAGCGATTTTCATAATCGGCTCCCAATCTGGATCAGTCATATCAGTGACCAGCACTTCACCCTGTTTAAATTTGCCAATGTCTTTGACACTCATGATTTTATTAACCACGCCATTACCAATCTTATTGCCAACACTTCGACCACGCGCCAAGATTTTAGTTTTTTTAGAAATCACATATTCTTCAATCACACTATAATCACGGACACTTTGAATAGTTTCTGGTCTAGCTTGCACGATATATAATTTCTTTTCATTGCCATCAAGCGCCCATTCCATATCCATCGGCCGTTTATAATGCTTTTCAATCTTTACTGCCCAATTAGCCAAAGTTAAAGCCTGAGCATTAGTAATAGAATAGCGTTCTTCATCTTTAATAGCCACTGGCACATCTTTAACTGGTCGCTTGGCCTTAGCCCTCATATCATAGACCATTTTTATTTTCTTGGATCCGAGTCGTTTAGAAATAATTTTCATAGTCGGCTTAAAGACCAAAAACTCATCAGGATTAACCTTACCTTGAACAATATTTTCGCCTAACCCATAAATCGAATTAATTAATACCGTACCAGCAAAACCGGATTCTGTGTCAATGGAAAACATCACACCTGAAGAGGCCAAATCAGACCGCACCATTTTTTGCACTCCCACCGATAAAGCGATGGAAAAATGATCAAACTTTTTATCTACTCGATAACTAATAGCCCGCCCGGTAAATAAACTAGCAATACAAGCCTGTACCGCTTTTAACAAAGCTTCTTCGCCAGAAACATTTAGATAAGTATCCTGTTGCCCGGCAAAACTAGCATCAGGCAAATCTTCCGCAGTGGCCGAAGACCTGACTGCGACATGAAGATTTTTAGTTTTATGTTGAGCTGATAATTTTCGATAAGCTATAATAATTTCTTTTTTCAAAACATCAGGATATTTGGCGGCAATAATTGCGGCTCGCACTTTCTTAGCGCGATTGTCCAAATCTACAACCTTATGAGTATCCAGGCCATCCAAAATAGCGTGAATCTGTTTTTTTAAACCTGTTTTTTCAAAGAAAAAACGATAACCTTCAGCGGTGGTCGCAAAACCATTAGGGATATTAACACCCTGTTTAGTTAGTTTTTGATACATTTCGCCAAGCGAAGCGTTTTTACCGCCGACCTGTGGCACATCTTTGATACCTAATTCTTCAAAGAATTTAATAAATTTGGGCATAGGGATAAATAACTTTAAATTTTGTAATTTTTAATTTTTAAATAAACACAGAGTTTTTGTTTAAAAAATTGATTGTCTTTTATTTGTTCATTATAGCACTTTTTAAAAAAAGTGTAAAAGATTTACCCCTGTTTTCTAACCCCCACTTTACTCATCTTCCTGTCCACCCAAAAATATTCATAAAATCGCTTGTCTAGCCCCACAATAAACCTGAAACAACTGCTTAATTGAATTATCTATTTTATCTATAAAATAATTTTACATAGCTTTATCCCAGACCTAATCGGGAATCTTGTTTTATAACCACTTGTATACTGCTCTAAAACAAACAATACTAAAAG
>Ga0210041_1002265_pt1 | contig 16452 bp, 20 predicted proteins | sample CryGeymeta201503_FD_183973 | JGI IMG/M metagenome (GOLD analysis project Ga0210041, IMG submission 183973) | Groundwater microbial communities from Crystal Geyser aquifers in Utah, USA - Crystal Geyser metaG 2015-03 (SPAdes) (version 2) | ecosystem: Environmental > Aquatic > Deep subsurface >... | reverse complement strand
TAGATCATGGAACCAATAACATTTGAGGCCGACATCCAAGAGGTTAAAAGCATGAAAGCTAAGAATGAGCTTGACCGTACGTATCAGATAAGACTACTAACAACCGACCCACGTATCATGGCGTTTGGGACTATTCCGGGCGATGAACCCGTTAAAATCACGATTAGTGTAGAATAAGGATATGCCTAGAACCGGCCGACCCGCTGAATATAAAGAAGATTACCCCTTAAAGGTCTATGCGTACATGGATGAACGAATCAGCGAACGCAAGATCATATCACGTGCTGGGCTATCTATTTTTCTCGATTGTAGCAAGCAAACACTCACAAACTGGGGTGAAGCACACCCTGACTTTTTAGGTGCGTTAGGAGAATTAGACCGAGCACAAGAGAATCAACTACTAGAACATGGGCTTGATGGCAGGTGGAATAGCACAATTACCAAGTTGGTGTTGCATAACCACGATTACCGCGAGAAATCCGATATGACTACTGATGGCAAAAAGTTACCAACCCCTATCCTTGGTCTAACCAATGTATCAGAAAACGACGGCGACAACCAAGCTGGCTAAACTTAATTCGCGCATACGAGGTGTAGCTGGTGGTACCTCTGCCTCAAAGACTATATCTATTTTACTCATACTCATTGACTACGCGCAGACCGTGCATGGTGAGATGATCTCGATAGTATCTGAGTCCTTCCCTCATCTCAAACGTGGTGCAATACGTGATTTCCTTGACATAATGGAGTCTCATGGGTATTTCAATGACAAGATATGGAACAAGACAGACTACATGTACGAGTTTGAGACTGGTTCTAAGATTGAGTTCTTTTCAGCCGACCAGCCTGGTAAAGTACGTGGACCACGGCGCGATGTTTTGTTTATTAATGAGGCTAACAACATTCCATTCGAAACATTTACACAATTAGAAGTTCGTACGCGCAAAACGATATGGCTTGACTGGAACCCCGTCAACGAGTTTTGGTTTTATACCGAAATCAAAGACAATCCCAATATGGATGTTGATTTTCTTATTCTCACGTACAAGGACAACGAAGCACTTGATGAGTCTATCGTGCGTTCCATTGAGAGTCGAAAAGATAATAAGAATTGGTGGAAGGTGTACGGATTAGGGGAGCTTGGCGATACAGACGACAAAATCTATAAAGATTGGGCTGTAGTTGATGAGATACCACACGAAGCTAGACTTGAGAGGTATGGTTTAGACTTCGGGTATTCTAATGATCCTACGGCTATCCTGGCGCTCTACAGGTATAACGATGGGTACATTATAGATGAGATTGCATACCAAACGGGATTACTTAACACACAGATTGCAGCAATCCTCAAAAACCAACCACCAGCCGTTGTTGTTGCAGACAGCGCAGAACCTAAATCGATAGATGAGATTATTGCTTTTGGTGTGGCGGTTATACCTTCAAGTAAGGGGCAGGGTTCGGTATTGCAGGGTATTCAAGCAGTACAAGACAAACGAATAAGTGTAACTAAGCGTAGTTTGAATACTATCAAGGAGTATCGCAACTACATGTGGATGACGGACAAGGAGGGCAAGATAATCAATGAGCCGTCCCCTATCTACAATCACAGTATGGACGCTATTAGATATGCCATAGCTAGTATTGACCCACCAGCAGGTAATGGAAACCCCGAAGTGTACAATAGTAAAGTAAGAACTACCCCTTCTATATGGTGACAATGGAAGAATATAGCTATGACATGGAGACTGAGAACAACGCTGAGCAAGCTGAACAGTTGTTACAGACGTTGTTTCCCGACCTTGCAATTATCCGAGACCTGATGCTTACTCACAGGTTAGATCATACAGATATTATCGAGTTTTTTACCAATGTAGCCTTAGTTCAGCGCCGTGGGTATGGCACGGTACAGATGGTTATAGCCGATGGAAAGATACAAAAGCATGAGGCTACGATACGAACACTTAAGATGACCGAGTCACAGCAAACGGTCAAGCCTTAGGGTTATGGTAGAATATAAGCAGGTAGCAGGAGAACCTTGTACCGCCTTAGAGGGCGGTTTTTTTATATGCCAGATCAAACATTTAACATCAAAGATATAGCACGAGATGCCCGTGTCCACTACGACGAGTCAAAGGCCGAGCTAGACGTTCGCATTACCCATTCCAAGCAAGGGTTCGATGGGTATGACATGTTATATCGCTCCCAGATTGATGCCGCCACATGGCCGTACAACGCTAAAGTATTCATACCTCTCGTATTCAAATCACTCTACGGTAAGGGTTCACGGCTTGTCACGGGTAAAGTTAAGGGTACGTTAGTTGCTGGTCCTGGTGGTAACGAGTTGGGTGCTAAGGTAGGTACTGAACTCTTATCAGCACAGTACGACGACCACGATTTCTACAATAATGAGTCAATGATTAAAAAGATATTCCGGCTAGACCAGAACGCTCGCAAGTATGGTGCTGGTGTTGCGTTAGTCCCTTGGATGTACAGGAAGCACGAAGGTAAGGTTGAGTTTGATGGCCCAACACTTGAAGTATTAGACAACAGGCGTGTCATGTTCCAACCAGGTGCAAAGTCTATTGACGACTCTTTATACGTGATGGTTGAGCGTGTCCGGTCTCTTCAGGATATGCACGATACGGTTAATGTAGGTGAGAACTTGGCCAGAGAGTACACATACTCAAAACTCAAAGAGTTAGAACGTGTAGCCGAGAGTGTGGCCAAAGAAGACCCGAATCGTGCTGACTCAATCAATACGATTATCCGGGGGTTGTCTGGTTCACGCACAGGTTATGGGAATGATAGAGAGTTTATTGTCGTAACGGCATACTACGATGATAAATGGGTATCGTGGACACCTGACACGGGGAGTATTGGTGAAGAACCTGGACTTATCCTTAGTGTCAAAAAGAACCCATACGATCACAGACGCAAACCATTCGTTCTCCACGAGTATATTCCTATCGATGATGATATTTACGGCGCATCAGGTATTGAATCGGTACGAAGCGAACAGTTAGCGATTAACGCATTATCTAGTTTGTTCATTGAGAGTTCAGAGACTAGCCTGTATCCCATTGTCCACGGACATAAAACTAATGTTGACTGGAATACGATTGAGTACAAACCTAAGGCAGCATGGATTATGAATAATCCCGGCACCGACATTGTTCCTCACACCAACGATACGCAGTTCACCAAAGTATTTGTTGAAGCGTACAGGATGTTGTCCTCTTCATTCTCTGAGGGTATGGGTGAAACAGCACAGGACTCAAGCAATATGTCAGCGTTCCAGGCAGACAAAACGGCCACAGAAGTTAAAGACCTAGCGTTTCAACGCGGTAGTCGTGACAACTTGGAAAAACTGTTCATGGCAGGTACACTCACACGCATCTTTGGTATGTGGTGGAGTATGGACAAACAGTTCTTAACAAGCAAGAAGATTATCAACATTGTGGGTAGTGATGCTCTTCGGTATTTTATTGATGAAGGATTAGATGGGTACACGTTAGCTGACGAGGGGTTTAGATTCCTAGAGAACTGGATGGAGGAGAATCCGGGGTTACCTTTTGATGAGGCGTATGAGAGTCTACGTGAGGCTGGAGTGTTAGACGCCTATTCCGAACCACTATATCCCGTGGCTATTAACGGTGAACAGTTGCCAAAACTCCAATTAGCTAAAGGTGGTAAGAGTGGATTCTTAGCTGTCGAACCGAAAGACTTATCGGGTGAGTACAGATTCCAACTAGACCTCAATACAATCAGCGCCAAGTCACCGGAATCAGAGGCAGCATCACTCTCAATGTACTACGACAAGATGCATGAAGCTATGCCCGCACTCCTTGAAGAGGGGTACAAGATGAAACACAAAGAGTTGCTAGAAACTATCGGTGATAAGTTAGATATCAAGAACGCAGAACAGTATTTTGAGAAGATGGACCCACGGGAATTAGAACAGATGAAGATGCAGGGGGCTGGACAGATGCCCCAGGACCCGAACATGGTACAATCACCTCAAGGTCCTCCAGGCCCCCAACAGCTTATAGGGCAACAGTTAAATGGACAAGTCCAAACCAACCAACAACCTGTCAGAGCCTGAATACACGGCAGCGGTTAAAGGATTCGCCGAGAATCCGGCATGGGCACAATATCTCAAACCCCTCTTGCTTGAATCGGTACAAGCTGAACTCCCCAAACCTGGCGATGAAAACTGGGAACAACGATACATGTACTCTTATGCGTTAGCGCGAGCTATAGGCATGGTGGTTGATGCGGTAGAAAACACGGCATCTCGTGTTGATTTCGTACGTAAAGCTAAAGATATTGTAGAGGGAAAAGGAGACATGTGGTAGAAGAAAAAGCAATTGAACAGGTAGATGAAATAAAGATAACGCCAGAGACTGTCAGTGTAGTTATGGATGCTACAAAGTGTTCACATTTCTTCGAAAGAGACGGGGCTGGAGTTAAGTGTAGGATGTGTCAATTAGGGTTATATGGAGTGTATGCCGATACAGAAGGAAAGCTGATTAAGTTGTAGTGTATAATTAAATTGGATTACGAGAGAACCTCGAAGCCGTTTATATGTCTATCACACGAGTGGTGGGTATCTAAGCGGCTTTTTTATTAAGGCACGCGCGCGACGCCAGCGAGAAGGGCAGGTGATCAATATGGACAACACAAACGAGGGAGTAAGTGAGATGGAGGAACCCATCTCCGCGGAAAACCCCACCGCAAACAATCAAACCGGTTCGGCTGAGGACCAGCAGGACGACGCAGAAAACACAAGCCAAAACCAGGCTTTTGCAGCTATGCGTACTAAACTAACTGCAGCAGAACGCAAATTAGCACAGTACGAATCGGACGAATCGTTGTTAGACGCAGCACGAACAGTCCCTGCAAGCCAACCTAGAGATGATATTGAAGAAGAGGTCGAGCGACCTAACGATACCAATACTCAAATCGAGGAACTCAACGTTAGGCTCGATTTTCCTGAATATCAAACGGATTCTCTTTTTAGAAAGAGGGTTGCTGAGAAGTATGCTGCTAGAGTTCTAGTTGCACAACAACAAGGCCGACGTATGCCATCAATGGTAGACGCTGCACGAGATGCTAAGGCAGAGCTTGACGAGTTACGAGGAGGTGCTACATCTGAGGCTGAATCAAAGGCTATCGCTACCGAAGCCAACAAAGAAACAGCCAACGCAGAAAGCGTAGGAACTAGAATACAATCGTCTAACAATGGTTCGGGTGAAATCGAAGAAAGATACCGCAGAATCAATCGGGGAGATTCAGACGCATTAACACAAGTAATTGTAGATGAAGTCTTAACCGAAGAGGACATTAAAAAACTAGATCTATAGCTAGATGCATAATCGCTCAGATTGAGAGGTGAATTAAATTATGGCACAACTAGCAGGAGTCCGACATACATACATGGATACAGTCCGAAGGGAAGATCTTTTGGATCGTATTTCTGATGTATCGCCAGACCGTAACTATCTAACCACAACTTTACCGGTAACTGAGTTTTCTCAGACGTTAACAGAGTGGGCAGAATACTACGAAGCCCGACCAACTAGCAACACCGGAGTAGTTGAAGGAGACGACAACACATATGCCGATCTTTCTCAACCAACCAAATACAACAACGTCTTGCAGATTATCAAGGAGACATTTGCTGTATCTGAAACCGATATTGCAGTTAATAAGGTATCCCCACGTGACGCTTACGCATCTGAGTTAGGCAAGGCAATGGGTCGCTGGAAGTCCAGAATGGAGTTCGCAATACTCCGTGGGACCAAAGCATCCGGAGCATCAGGAGTTGCACGAACAATGGACGGAATTATTCCTTTCACGATCGACAACGGTACTTACACCGTTCGCAATTCAGGTACATCCCTTTCTCAGCAAGAATTTACTGATATGTCAGTTGAAAGCTGGAACACCACCGATGAGCACTTAGTCAATCTATTGCTCACGACAGGAACAGTTAAAACCGCTTTCAGTAATTTCTTCACCACGTCAACACCAAAAACTATCGCCGCAGACGACAAGAGGCTCGTACAAGCTCTTGAAGTTATCGAAGATAACTTTGGTAACATGGTACAGATTCGCGCTCACAAAGATATGCCCGCAAGCACAGTTTTGGGTGTAAACACGAAACTTCTCTCGATTGGTTACTTAACCAACCGCAGACCAAAACATGTCGCTAATGGCATAACTGGAGACAACCGAAAGGGTCACATAGTAGGTGAGGGTGCGATCAGAGTTGCATCTGCTCGACCTTTCTACTACCGCGAAGGTTACAACTTGTAATCTTAGCTCGGTAGCCGAGATAGCTCTCCAGACGGCGGTTTGGGGGGCTTTTCTCGTATAAATAACAAATGAATATAGATGTAGTAACAAACAATCAAATAAGACCCGCATGGGCGGTTCAGGCAGTCGACGACCTACTGAAAAAGATGGGCGATAAACCTATGTGGGAAGGTGTCGATTTTCTCGTCAAAACCCTGTACAAGATAAGGCCTGACTATATGAACGGCTTTGAAGTAACACAGGAAGATCGAAACCAGCTACTAAAAGATACAGGGGCAACTGACGATAACAACCAACGCCACCTACTCTCGATGCCTCCTCTGCTTATGGATCTAGTCGCTTACTTTTATGAGAGTGACGTGGAGGAGGATCCTAAGCGTTTCTTTCGAGAGTTCGCACGGCGTTATCCACAATTCAGAAAGGCGGAGAAGGTATGAGTAGGATAGCACTATCAATGATCATTAAAGACGATAGTGAGTCTGGGTTACTAGAGCGATGCCTTCCAACCATCATGCCGTATGTGGATAAGTTGTTTGTAACAGGTACAAATACCCCGGATGACAAGATAAAGGCCATTGTGGATAAGTATGAAGGCTCATACTCGTTCTTTAAGTGGGTTAAGAGCTTTGAGAAGGCACGTAACTACGCATTATCGCAAATTCCTGACTCTTACGATTATATAATGTGGTGCGATGCTGACGATATGTGGGAAGGGGCTGAAAATATTAGCAAAGCGATAGCAGAAATGGAGAAACGAAAGCTCACAGGTATATATTTTGACTATAACTATGAGATAGGGGTTGATGGTGACGTTAGAATCAAACATCCACGGGAGAGAATCGTTAAGAATGGCTACTATGAGTGGAAAGGACACCTCCATGAGACGCTTGTACCTAAACGTGAGGTAGAGAATGGCTATTTCAAAGACATTGTAGTCAATCACTACCCACCTGAGAGTGCTAAAGAGGGTGCATTGGTTCGTAACCTTGAGATATTAGAACAAATGTATAAGGATGAGGGTGACAATCATGATCCACGTACCGAATTCTACCTAGCGCGTAACCTATTTGACGTAGATCAGGCTGATAGGGCATACGAACTGTTTACGGACTATCTTAAACATAGTGGGTGGGATGAAGAAAGGGCGGAGGCACACCATTATATGGCTCTCACGCTTATTGCGAAGGGCAAAATGGCAGAAGCCATCGACCACCTGCTAATATCTGTTAAAGAGGCTCCATTGATTCCTACGTGGTACATAACGCTCGCATACACCTACACTTTTAGGCAAGAATGGGATAAAGCTACACATTTCGCTCGGTTGTTTGTAAATACGCCTCAACCCAATACTTCGATAGTCCAAACGCCCATAAATGACGAGATGCGGTACTACGAGACGATATTTAACATAGCGATGGGTAAACAGAAGATTGACGAGGCTGTAGAGACCGCTAGGGAGTTAGTAAATCGTATACCTAATAGGAAAGACTACCACGAGAGATTAGCGGTTGTAACCCGCATTAAACAGCTCACAGACGTAACTAAAGGGTTGGCTCGTGTGATAGAGGAGCTTGATGAGAGTGGTGAGGCTGAAAAAATACAAGCAATGCTGAATGTGCTACCCAAGTCGATAGAGGATAACGCTTACGCATCTGAGTTACGTCAGAAGTATGGTCAACCTACGATATGGCCATCCAAGTCAATTGTTTATTATACGGGGATGAGTTTTGAGGAATGGTCACCTAAGAGTCTCAAAACAGGGCTTGGTGGTAGTGAGACTGCCGTAGTGCAATTAGCTAAAACATGGAGAAGTCTAGGTTATACCGTGACGGTGTATGGCAATCACGGAGGCAATGAGGGTGTGTATGAGGGTGTGCAATATCTCAACCACTACAAGTTCAACCCACGAGATACGTTTGACGTGCTGATTTCATGGAGAACCCCGCAGTTAGCAGACTATGGTATTAAGTGTCGCAAGCTATTTATTGATCTACACGATGTACCTAACCAGAATGAGTTTACAAAAGATAGGTTAAAAGCTATAGATGCTATCTTCGTAAAGAGCCAGTATCATCGCAACCTATTACCCGATATTCCTGACGATAAGTTTGTTATTGTTACCAATGGCGTTGATCCTAAGTTAGAACCGAAGAAGATAGAGAAAATAGGCAACAAGATAATCTGGGCTTCTAGTTATGATAGGGGGTTACATTACGTACTTCACCAATGGAACAAGATCAAGACCGCCATACCCGACGCAACGCTTGATGTGTATTATGGGTGGAATCTGTTTGACGTTGCGTGGAAGAACAACCCTGAGCGCATGGCGTGGAAGACACAGATTGACGAGCTAATGAAACAGGATGGTATTACCCACCACGGACGGGTAGGTCATAAGGAGTTATTGAAAGCTAAGGCGAGTGCAAGGATTCACTACTACCCCACTGACTTTGAGGAGATTGATTGTATAAGCGTGAGGGAAAGTGCGTTGGTTCAATGCGTACCTGTTACGAGTGATTACGCCGCGTTAAAAGAGAAGGCTTACGGCGTACGCGTATCTGGTGATCCAAGGAGTGAAAAAACACAAGACGCTATGGCTGACAAGGTGATAGAGTTATTAAGTAACCATGATACGTTGACTACTTTAGCTACTGATGGTCAAATTGAGGCAAAGAAAGAAACGTGGATGAGTGTAGGTAAAAAATGGTTAAATCAAACATAGACATACTCTTCGCGTACTACAACCGTAACAGTGAATACTGGAAAGACGGGTTGCACGAGGCTCTTTCAATTCTCTCATTTGAATATCCACAGACTCATATAAACCTATTCCATGACGTATCCAAACCAGACAAGCACTATGACGTTGTTATTGCGTGGGGTGCGCTAGACTCACCTGCCGATAAATGGGTAAGAGAGAATTACCAAGACACACCATGTATTCTTTGCTATGGTGGTTCTAGTGAGATGCAGGAGGACTACAGCTTCTATGATGCTGTTTGTTATGAGGTTGGTTCGTTAGGTAAACAGATTAAACACCAGAACGCTATCCATGCGTTTGGGGTTAATACCAGGATATTTAGAAAGATGCCAAAACCAACTAAAACGATAGATGTGCTCGGCGTTGGTGCGTTAGCGTACTGGAAACGATGGGAGCGTATGACCGGATTAGGTGGGGCTGTTAAATTAGTCATAGGTGAGTATCAGCACAATAATGAGGATGAGAGTATGGAGATTATCCACAGACTAGCTACTGATGGTGTTGGTTATATTCCCATGATGCAACCGTGCAATCTAGCTGAATGGTACAACGCTAGTAAACTCGTATATATGCCAGCGAGTGTAGAGGGTGGAGGCGGTAGGGTTATTCTAGAAGCTAGGGCGTGTGGGATTCCTGTAGAGATTGAGGATGACAACCCGTTAAACCGATACTATCTCAACTGCCCTGTGTTTAGTGAACGATATTATGCTGATAAACTAAGGGAGGCGATAGAAAGCGTATGTTAAAACTGTTCCTCTCACCACACAACGACGATGAGTCTCTATTTGGGGCTTATACCCTCATGCGCGAGAAGCCGTTAGTTGTGGTTGTGTTTGGTACTGCTAGTTATATGGGAAATGAATATGACGGTGGTAAGAGTGAGGAGATCGCTAGGTCTAAGGGCGCAACTATCCTACACGTAGACTCACACGATCAGGTGGTTATGCGTAATGCGGCGATAGACTACTTGCGGACCAAAGGTATTAAGTGGGCGCTTATAGTTGATGCTGACGAGTGGTGGGAACATAAGTCTTTAGAGGGGGCGATGCAGTTCATTCAAGAGACGGTAGAGAGTGGCGCACAGTGTGAGGCGTTCACCAAAGAGTTCATTAACCTATTCAGACAACCTACGTGGGCTACTAACAAGCTATACGGTACGAGACAGGACGGGTTAGTAGCCATTAGGACAGATAGGGTAACGGAGCGCAGACGTGAAACGTCGGGGTTTAAGGTGCTCATACCAGAAGATGTGGGCGGTATCTACCATTTTAGTTACGCAAAAGACCCGGCATTTATTAAACGTAAGTTAGGCAACTTCTCGCACGCTTCTGAGGTGATCGAGGGATGGTATGAGAATACATTTCTACCTTGTAGGCTAGAGAGTACCAACGTACATCCAACCGTACCAACCGTATGGCCTACTCTTCGCGAGATCACTCTACCCAAAGAGATAAAAGAAAGGTTTGTACCCTATGATTAGCGTAGTTATACCCCATTTTCCTTACGATAAAGCTATTGACGAGACGCTAAAACGGTGCGTTGACAGCCTAAAAGGCCACGATGAGCTAATATTAGTAGTAAATCAGGGGATTGGATACGCTAGGGCGGTAAATATGGGTATCAATCTAGCTAAAGGCGACCATATTTGTATTGTAAACAACGACTTGGTGGTTGAAGCAGGCGATTTGACCGAATTAGTAAGCGATCACGTAACCTCCCCACGTATAAACGAACTAACCCAGGATTTCCACGGCTCTTTTGTATGTATCCCACGCTCAGTCATCGACAAAGTTGGGCTATATGATGAGGTTTTTGAGGGCGGGTACATGGAAGACGTAGACTACAAGCGTAGGTTAGATGATGCGGGGATTATGTGTGAATGTATACCTTCTGTGGTCGTTAAACACGAGGGTGGTACTACCATAAAGGCAATTGGCAAAGAACAGGAGTACATAACTAAGAATAAAGAGCGATTCATGCAGAAGTGGGGGCTAAGTGTCTAAGGTGTCAGTAATTTGTCCGACGATTAGGGAAAAAGGGCTTGATATTGTCAAAGACGCGCTAGATAAACAGACGTTTCGTGATTTTACGTGGATTGTATGCAGTCCTTTCGAGTATAAGGGTTGCGATACGTGGATTAAGGACGATTTTGAGGGTGGATTGTGGAGTCTAAATCGTGCCTACAATGCCCTTTTTAAGGCTTGTAGCGGGGACATTGTGGTGAGTTGGCAGGACTTTGTGTGGGCTGATAAAGACGCTTTAGCTAAGTTTGTAGCCAACGTAACGGAGTTTGATAGTGTTGTATCAGGAGTAGGAGATCAGTACGCCCGTTTAGGTGAGTATGGCAAACCAGAGGTTAAGATATGGAGCGACCCACGCAAGACCAACAAGTACGGTAGCTTTTATGAGAGCCAGTGGAATGATGCGGAATTCAATTTTTGTGCATTTCCTCTATGGATGGCTAAAAATGTGGGCGGTTTTGACGAGCAATTAGACTTTCTAGGCGTCGGAGGCGATCAGTTACAGTTCTGTGAGCGGCTAAACGACATGGGCATCAAGTTTTTTCTTGACCAAACGAATGAGAGCTACACATTACGACACGGTAGGGAGGATTTTGGTGGCGAGAACGCATGGAACGAGAAACATGTCTTATTCAAGTTGGGTAAATCAGGAAGAAGCCTATACGACGAAAGGAAACGGGAGTTGATGACACTGGGGCAGTGGCCGGAACTGCCTTATCTCGATAGGGTATAATAGAAACAGGTTAATGAAAGAACTTTATGACCGCTCTACAGGGGCGGTTTTTTTATAGCATGAACAAGTCAACAATACTACAAAGGGTTAGCTCACACGTAAACAACACCTCGGAGGTTCCTACGGGGGATTTGTTACTCCAATGGTCGGACTTCCTTGAGACTGCTAATCAGGAGTGGTGTACCGCCTACGAGCCGCAGGTACTAATCAAGACATTTCATACTACGATGGCGGTCTCTGGTACATCTGTTGCTTTACCTGATGATTTCAAGCGGTTTGCGGGTTTCATAACGATTAATAGCGCCAAGGTGGAGGAGAGAGACCCACGGGAAGCAACTATCACGTCAGGCGATTATGTAACGTGGGGTGGAAACCAGGATGTAGGTATTTATATGACAACGCAAGCCCTCACATCACCCGCCTCAATTGCGGTTCCTTATCATTCAAAAGCGACAGCACTCTCGACACTTACGAGCACATCGCCTATCCCCACACCTGAATTTCTAGTGATGCGTGTTACCCATTACGCTAAACTAGCACGACAGGATGCGGACTATACCGAGTTTAAGGATCAGGCTGATCTGTTACTGGCTCGCATGGTTGGTGATGAGAATACGTCGGATTTGCAGAAAAACAAAACAATACGAACGCAGTCGGAATATAAAGGATTTAGACTAGGCGATGATTAAAACTAATGGCTACACTAAGACAACGCCAATCAAGACAGGTTAGATGGCCTCAAGATAAGGTTGTAGGTTATGATTCACAAAAGAAAGGGTTAAATACTTTATTGCTTGATAGTGAGTTGGCAGATGATGAGGCGAGGGAGTTAACCAATCTTAGACGTGTAGGAGAGGGGATTTTACAGGCACGACCAGGTACAGGTAAATACTTTGACGCTGATTACACAAATAAAGTTCGTCACCTAACGGACTACTACAACCATACGACAAGTACAGCAGAACTACTTGCTATTACTGACAGGGGAATATTGGTCAAAAAATCAGGGACTAGTTATGCCCAGATAACGGGTGCATCGTTTGCTAGCGGAGTGCGTCACCAATCGGCACAACTAGGCGGGAATATGTTTGTGGTTGATGGAATAAGCCCTTATGTTAAGTATGATGGTACTAACCTTATTACCTACGCTGGTATTGCTTCACCCACTAACTTACTGGTAACAAAATCTAGTGGTACGTCGGGGATATTTACCCACAGTTATAGGGTCTCTGCTAAAGGTCGAGTTGGCGAGACTCTAGCAACTACAGCTGTTCAGATCGCGAATGTTCAAGAGCTACCAACAGCTACCAACTTCATCACCCTTAACTGGACAGCACCATCAGCCGCCAGTGGAGCACTAACGGGGTATAACATCTTCGGGCGTGAGACCGGTGGGGAGTCTTTTATTACATCCGTTGAGAGTAGTTCAACTAGCTGGATAGATGATGGAACCATAGAAACAACATCACTTCTCTTATTCCCCCAAACAAGTAACTCAACATCGGGTCCGAAAGCCAAGCACATAATTTCATGGGAGGGTAAAACGGTTGTTGCCAATCTTGATGAAAGCACGTCTCGGTTTCAGTGGTCTGGTGTTGGCCAGTACGTTGATGATTTCAGTGCATCAAAAGGCGGGGGGTATTATGATATAGACCCTAACTCTAAAGACAGGTTTGGTGTAACGGCGTTGTCACAAAAAGAAGGTAAACTAATAGTGTTTAAGGGTAATAGCGTTCACCAAATGTCATTAAGTTGGAACAGTTCTTTAGGTATAGCAGAACCCGTAGTAACCAAAATCATAGATGGTATTGGATGTGCAGCGGCAGGTACAGCACAGGTGGTAGAGAACAGTGTAATGTTTGTAGCTAATATCGCAGGGCGAGGCCTTGCCCTGGCTAAACTAGACTACGAACCCAATATCTTAAGTGGTTCTTTACGGTTCCAGCCAATATCGGCGGCAGTGCAGTCTGTTATAGATCAGGTTAACATGGCTCGGGTAGACCAGATGTGGGCGTTGTACTCTGACAAAAGGTATCACTGGTTCTTACCCATATCGGCTACGAGCTGGACGTGTTTGGTCTACGACATGGAGTCAGCGGCGTTCTTTGGACCATGGACACTAACAGATGCATGGTCGGGTACGGTATCACAAGATAGTGAGAATAAATACCACGCTCTGATAGGCAAGTCAGGTGGTGGAGTTATTGAATTATCCGATGGATATATCAACGACGAAGGCACAAACTTTACGTGGAGAAGGACGACAAAACTAGAAGATTTTGGTCAACGGTTTACACTGAAGACAATTGTAGATGCGTGGCAGGAGTTACGCAATTTCACATCAGGTACAGTATCTATTAGCTACAACACGTCGGGGGTCAGTGGAAATAGCGTTTTGGCTGCCACAGTATCGGTTACAGCACCCTATACGCTCGCAGGGTATGGTTCGTCAAGATATGGATATGCTCCACGATATGGGTACAACCCGTCAACAGGCAGCGATACCAACAGCACAACGGTCAGGAAATACACGTTCCTGGCTCCCGATGCGTTTAACGTGGTTGCAGTACAGCAAGAAATATCAGGAAGTGGTAATAGGCCACAAATAGTAGCTACACAGATACGAGCTAGGTCGAGTAACATCAACAATGTCCCGACAGAATGGCGAAATGCGTAACATGAGCGTATACGATGAAATACTAGCCGAACCAGAAGTACAACCGGAAACGGTGATGCTTGATAGTGCAGACAAGGGCCCACAGCCTGTATTTAGCGATATACTTAATAGTGAGGTAGAGTTAGGTGCTATTCGCGATTACATGGAGATTGAAAGGCCTACAACAGAAGAAAACGAGCGAATGGGGTTTATATACCAATGGGCTAGGGAAAACGGGGCAGAGGACGATACGGACGCTCTCGCAAAGATTGGGGCGGTAGAAAGACGGCTAGGATCTCCACATTTGGGCGAATCACGCCTAGCGAGGTTGTATCAGTGGGTATCACTTGATATGGAGGCAGCTAAGATATTTAAGGCACAGAGAGCTTACGAAAGGTAGAAATGCTTATACCAGACCGAACACGACCACTAATTGAATCAGTAAGTATAGGGAAAGTACCTATCTACGGGCAAACGTCTGCCTCTACAGGCAGTGCGGTGCAGTTATCTACCACTAGCCTAGAACTAAAGAATGGATTGATCGTACAGGCGTTATCGGCTAATACAGCAACGGTGTTTATTGGTGGAAGTACGGTTAATAATACAACCGGATTTGAGTTACAGGCAGGACAAGCTACTTCTGTAGGTATAAATAATGTGAATAAACTTTATGTGTATGGCGCCACTGGCAACGGTGTGTGCTGGATAGGAGCTGTTTAATGCCAATACTACCATTTGGGGGAATACCACCTAAAAGTGAGGCGTATCTTGACGCTCGCTACATAAAAAAGGATTTAACCAACACGGTTGAAGCTGATCCGATAGACAACACCTATGGTCACGTAAACATTGACGGTTATGAAATCTATGCAACCTTTTTAAGCCTCTATACGGGGATAGATGGGGGGTCGTTTTAGATGGGTGGCAGTGGCGCAAGTCCAATTAGCGTTCCTATACGGATAAAGCGTGGACTCGATGCAGCTGTAGCAGGAGCAACCTTTAACGAAGGCGAGCCAGCGTTTACTACCGATACTTACGATTTTTATGTTGGAACAGCGGCAGGGAAACAAAAGTTTTTGAAGGATGGTGCAAGCCATACCGCACTATCTGATATTGGCACAAATACTCACGCCCAAATAGATACTTTTATTGGAACAACCGTTCCCGCCACTTATCTACCTTTAGCTGGTGGGGTAATGACGGGCAATCTCTTAATGACTAGCAATAAGATAATTGGTGGCTCAACTGCTACCTCTGATCTTTTTCTCCAAACCACGGCAGGCGTAGGAGCTACGGGTGCAGATATGCACTTTTTGGTAGGGAATAATGGAGCAACAGAAGCCATGACGATTCTGAATTCTGGCAACGTCGGCATCGGGACGACGGCGCCGGGGTACAAACTAGATGTAGCGGGAGATTTCCGAACGACAAGCAGTGCGTGGCTCGGAAGTGGTTTAACGGGACAAGGATTGTATGTCAAAAGCACGGGCAACGTCGGCATCGGGACGACGGCGCCAGGAGCTTTACTCCATTTAGCTCAGGATACAATCATACGACCGCGGTTTCAGACTGCAAGTAACACTAGTTATTTGAGACCAATTCTTGATCTATACAGAAGCAGAGGAACAGTAGGATCGCCCACTATTGTTTCTTCAGGTGACGATATAGGGTCCATGAGTTTTTTTCCCTATGATGGAGCTACATATCAGGAAGCCGCATCGATACGTGCTTATGTGGATGGGACACCTGGAGCAAATGATACACCAACTAGATTATCCCTCTGGACAACACCTGATGGTTCCGCAACGGCACAGGAAAGAGTCAGAATAGATAATCAAGGCAACGTCGGCATCGGGACGACGGCGCCAGTTTCTAAGTTAACTGTGCATACTGGTACAAATATAAATGCAAATTTTCGAACATTAGGTGTTGGTGCAAATGGCCTTGATATGTGGGCAGGTAA
>Ga0210041_1002253_pt1 | contig 16537 bp, 15 predicted proteins | sample CryGeymeta201503_FD_183973 | JGI IMG/M metagenome (GOLD analysis project Ga0210041, IMG submission 183973) | Groundwater microbial communities from Crystal Geyser aquifers in Utah, USA - Crystal Geyser metaG 2015-03 (SPAdes) (version 2) | ecosystem: Environmental > Aquatic > Deep subsurface >... | reverse complement strand
CGCTCGTAAGGGTGGAAAGGGATATTTTATTATGTATCATCCAGAAGATATTTCTGATGAAGCGATGAGGAGATTGAAAGCTGTTGAGTCAACAACTGATGGCTTTTTGCTTGCTGAAAAAGATATGGAGATGCGTGGGTTTGGTGATTTAGGTACTCAATCTGAAGATCAGACTGGACAAATAAAATTATTGTTCGACGGAATTAATATTGGCTACTCAAGGGTTGTTAGTCTTATTGAAGAACGGAAAATCCACAAAACATTAACCAACCAAGAGATTTCCATGTAGTAAATGGTGTTGTTTTGATATTTTTATCATTTATTTGATATTTATATGCTTTTGGGCTTGACAAGCACATCTTCATTAGATATTATATAAATGCCCGAGGAAACCAGGCTAGTGAAAATAAAAAACCAATACAAAAGGTAGTATAAAAAATGAACAGCAGTAACGCAGTATTAGCAAAAAAGAATAATGACACCACAATAATGCAATCGTTGTTGCATATAGTGTTTAAAGTTAAATCACGTTTAATTGCATTTTTATTCTGGGCTATATATTCTCGGAGTAAGCATGATTTGAATACGATGAATTTGTGCCTACTAACCGCACTTAGTTATGATGGCGATATAGAGACGTTAACACTTGTTACCAATGCTGCTTCTCTTCAGAATAGTTTATTGGATGCAATTACGGCTAAATACGGAGATCAGCTAAAAGGTTTTCCGGCGACACTTGAAGTTGCTTTTGATTTACACAAACATTGTCGCGAACAAGCAAAAATTGACTGGTTAGCTAAACATGCTCATGAATATGTTCATCTAAACGCTATGTTTGCTGAATTTGATACTTTGTGTAAATTTGGAGTCGAAGAAGTTTACCCACTGGTTATGAAGAGCGTTCTTTATAAATAAAATTACTGATGAACGAATAAAACCCCAGACAGCATAAGCTGAAAGGGGTTTTATATTTAATAACGTTTAGATTTATGCGGCACGCGACAGTTTATCATCGTACATGGCGTTTAAACGATTCAGTGCAGCATTAACGACCGGCTGACGAAGTAATGACTCACGAACAGTAGCGGTAGTCATGCTTACATGAGTTACTTCATCAAGAAAATCTATTGATAAATCGAAAATACTTCCAGATTCGGAATGAAAAAGAAAATCGGTAGCTTCAATTTGTTCAATCGTAGCTTTACCGCCTTTTCCAAACTGAATGCAATCTTCGATTGCAACAGTAATCATTCTGGTAATGAGATTGAATACCGGACGAATTTCTTCGGGGATTTTTGAACTGATATCAAGTATATCATCAAAAAAACTGTAACCGGATTCTGATTCAGCGTTAATTGATACCTGTTCTTCTTTAGTAGAGATTTCGTTTTTTACTTGCATGTTAGCTCCTTGTGTTAAAAATATGAACTTGCACTAAGTGATATTTTTCACGAGACAATAATTCTTATGCAAGTTCCACCAAGCAAGCCGATGGTGGTTCTATAAAGGATGGCCCTGTCGTCTAGGTCTTCATGGGTCATATCTTGGTCATCTCGTATAGGTTCTTGACCAACTTCAACAGCGCTTCAACGACGGATTGGTGTGGTTCGCTCATCACATAGCTATCTTTAAGATTTTGGGACAATCTTAAGTTACATGCATTTATAGAGCTACGTGACAATAGTCTCCATCGGTATATAATGTACCAGTCATTAAATAGGATATTGATATGGACGAACGTGTGCTGTTTGACTTGTTTTGTGGGACGGGAGGATTCTCGTTTGGGTTTGAAAAAGCTGGGGGGAGGTTCTCTACACGATTCGGGATTGACATTCTTCCGATTGCAATCGAAACATTTAAGAAGAATCACAAGAGCGCTTTAGGCTATGATGGGGATATTAGGAAAGTCTGTCGCTCTGAACTCGCGGAAAGACTCAAGCTAAAGAAAGGTAATGTGGATGTAATTGTCGGAGGGCCACCTTGCCAGGGCTTTTCTTCCATACGACCTTTCCGTTCATCCAATGAAGATGACCCAAGAAATAGTCTATTTGAGGAATATGCATCGTTCGTAAACTATTTTCGGCCAAAAGTCTTTGTCCTGGAAAATGTTGTCGGCTTGGCAACTCACAAGAATGGATCGACCATAGATGCTATAGAAGAATGCTTCCACAACATCGGATACGATAGTGAATGGCGACTTCTTAATGCGGCACATTATGGTGTGCCTCAAAAGCGAGAACGCTTAATAATGATTGGTGTTCAACGCGGCGGGAAGATAATCTTCCCGGTGCAGTCACATGTGTGCGAAAGCCCGACCGTCGGTTATAGGGACCGCTCTAAAATGCATATCCCTGCACAACTCGCCCCTTCTGCAGCCACGACAGCCTTGAGCATTATGGACGCAATCGGTGATCTTCCTCCGCTTGAGGCTGGTGAGGTGTCAACCGTATACGACCGCCGTCCTTTAAATAACTACCAAAAAGAAAGGCGTAATGGCGCAAAGCTTTTGAGCCTACACAGCGCCACGGACCATTCCCGAAAGATGCTGGAAATCATACGGCATTCTGGCAAGAACATTGACTGCATTCCAAAGCATTTGATAACGAGTGGTTTTAGCACGAGTTATTCCCGTTTAGATGCTGATGAACCAGCGGTTACGATAACGGTAAATTTTGTGCATCCTTCATCCAATAAATGTATCCACCCAGCCCAGCATCGTGCGCTAACCCCTCGTGAAGGTGCTCGTTTGCAGTCTTTCGACGATAACTTTGAGTTTGCGGGGAATAGAACCCAAATCGTTAAACAAATTGGTAATGCAGTTCCTCCACTTCTGGGCAAAGCTATCGCGACCGCAGTTGATAAAATGTTGTAATGAGGAAGAAGGTCAACACCCGACTAACTGATTTGGTCTTACACTTAGAAAAACAGCTATCTTTTGCTGGAGAGATGTAGTGTCGCTCAATTCGCATTCCCAATTAATCAGAAATCCCGACCCATGGATTTTAGTTGAGCTAAGTTTTTTGCATCTCTCTAGATCAAAGGGGTCGGCATCACAATACTTTCTGCAATGACAATTAGCGCGATAAAAGCGGACAACCTGATTTCTATCTCAATAGTCCGCTTTGGTTAAGGATTGTCGTTTGATAGGCTTTTCCCTAAGTTCATCAAACCCACTCATAATCCCTTCATCACCGCGCTACTCCGTATGGTGGCTTGATACATTTCAGTGAAACTTCAGTAATTCTTACAATATGATGCAAATTCACTTCCTTATAAAATATGTAAACAATCGCGTTATTCTAATGTAATTGTAACGACTAAATAAAACACCACCCAGGATTGGGTGGTGTTTTTCTTTATTATGTAATTTAAATTATTTTTTAAGTGTCTTTACTACTAACAGTTTGCCTGAATTGTACAACGGCATTTTGCTCATGATTTTTCCTTAACGTTATTATTTAAAAGACAATATCATCTTCATTAAAACCGACTGGAGCCTTTGGCTTAATAAAACCAAAGATATCATCATAAATTTTGTTCAATGAAAGCCTTATTGCATCAGACGTTTCATTGACAGGATTACTTTCAATGATATTTGATAGCCAAGCATTTTCTTTTAGAGTCATATTTTTTATATTAACAACGCGATTATCTTGAATATCACTTTTTGTTACAAAGAAAACTCTTGAACCATCTTCAGAAATCGGTAATTCATTATGTAGATTCATTGATGCCTGGTAACGATCGTTAATAAAACCAGTCGAAAATAAAACATAAAAACTATCCATCGTTACAAATATATTTATTTCAAAGTCAAACTGCATTGACTTATTATCAATATTATTAAAGATTTTATCTTTAAAAAAAAGAGCCAACGAACCATTTTCTTCTGTTGATTTACCGGATATTGAGAATGTTAACAACCGATTATTAGATATAGATTTTCCATATTCAAGCTTAAGCTTTTGAATGATTTCAAAAATCTCATCATCAAGCTTAAGAATAGCAAACATACCAGGAATAGTTACATTTTTTTTAGTATCAAGTACGGAATTGGACATGAAGTACATTTTAGCCTTTCAGTTTACATAGTGATATGTAATAAAACTCATAAAAATGTAAACTCAATTAGATTTACAAAATAAAACACTCCGAAGAGTGTCTTTATTTGCCTTTTATAATCAATAATTATTTTCCGCTTAGATATTTCATGGTGTATTCAATAAATTCATCCAAGGTACGAATAACAGCAGTCAAGTACCCTGACTCATTTAGACTTGTAATCCATTCATTTTGTTCATCTGTTGTTTTTCCAATAGGAGATTTCAATTCCAGAGCTAATCCGATCCAAATCCCATTTTTTATAGGCAGCATTAAATCTGGTACGCCGGGCATCGTGCCTAACGCTTTAAGTTTACCTGCCTCACCTTTAGGTCTTTTCCCGCCATTAGGAACGTGAAACATTTTCTTTAATTTTGGATATTTTGCGCAATGAAGATTGCGCCACTCGATACATAGGCGTTGCAAATCTTCTTCTGGTGATTTATTTTTTGGTTTTTTAGACGAAGTACCCAATTTAGTTAATGTGCCGGAAGCGACAATATCTCTAAATTGAACAGTAGACATTCTTAATGGAAGCTCTTTTTTACGCATAAGATATTATACTTTATTTATCTATTAAATTAAACGCTTCGAAGCATGTTTTATATATTTATGAAAAATATTGCTACAGGCAATGCCGAGCATCGGGTTATACCGATAATAATATTATATTTGATAGAAAGGATTTCAATGAACGCGCCACGCAATTACACAATGAATGGCACTTTAAAAGAACTAGAAATCCCAGTAAAACCGCTTTCAGGAGTTGTCATCGTAATGAAGACATATTCAGAAAACGGCGAGGTTATACTGATCGTAAATGGTCGTTCAAACATTTAAGTGTTACTGGTATACCAAGTTACTTTAGCTGCGCTCTTAACGTTTAATTTTTACCAAACACAATTCGTTCGCGGATTGTGTTTTCTCTTTATAGTGTGTAAGTTTATTTTTACTTGTTTGTAACATTATTTTTATCAACGTATTTTTATTTTACATAAATCAGAATGCCTACTACCCCTTTGCTATGCAGGATTTGTTTTTAAAAATAATATTAAAATATTACAAGGTCGTGCAAAGCATTTCAAAGTGCAAGTGACGCATATAGACAAGACCGGAAGGTTGAGTTTATAATCAACGTTTTGTTTCCACTTGGAAATAAAATAAACGCCTTATGGCATAATTAAAAAAAGGTATAAAACACAAAATGGCTATTAACGAAAACAATTATGAAGGTGTTGACAACGGGGTGTTCTTGTCTTTCGTCCCAGTTCTGGGCGGTATTGTCGTTGACAACGAAATGACAAGGGAAGCCATCTCTGCTGCACGGCTGGCAGTAAATTGCCCCCCGACCACATCATTTTCAAGTGAAAAAGATTCTTTTTCACAAAGGATCATTGCGATCCTGAAGGATAAAAATGATGGTCGTCCGTCCATCAATACCGTAAGGTCAGTTGATGGTATTCTGCGGTCAGTAAAGGTTAATGAATTTGAACTAAAAGAAAAACCGGGTGTTATTATTCGCACTGCATTTATCGTCCTTCGTGACGATGATTCGATGTTCACGATTAAGGCGAACATAAGTCATGAATCTGGACAAAAGCTAATCGAAAAACTAAGGCACGTTGAACTCGGTACGTTCGTTCAGCTTAGTATGTTCGGTACGTATGAGCCGAACAAGAGTGAACCAAATGGCAAGAGTTACTCCAATTATGGAGCGAGTGTCAAGGTACGTGATGACCACGGCGTTTTATTTGAAGTAAAGGTTCCGGCTGAAGAACGTGCTACCGTCAACGAAAACATTGCACGGATACGCGCAATGGGTTTAAGCAAGGAATCGTGTGCTGCGGAAATTACTTCAATCAAAACCAAGTATTATTTGGAAATGGCGAAGGAACTGGAAGCTGCAATCCGGGCTGAACGTGCTCTGGAAAAGCCTTCAGAGGAAACTCAGAAGGAAGACCATCATGCTAATCAGACTACTGCCAATACTGCCAATACTGCCGCCGACGACTATGCCAATACTGCCGTTGACTTTGATGACGACCTGCCTTTTTAAGTTTCCTAGGTTGTAAAAAATTAACATCACCCTTTTGGGTGATGTTTTTCTTTGCCTGTACTATTTGTAAATTAAATATTTAATTATTGTTGTTTTCTTTGTTTATGATATTTATATCTAGTGCAAGATTAAATTAACCATAGGAGAATTTATGCAAATTATTAAAATAGATCAACGTACTCCAGAGTGGCATGCATGGCGAAATGGAGCTGATTTAGCTGACGGTAAACCTCGTATGATGGCTACAGCTGTTAGTATCGCTGCTGGTAACAGTCCTTTTAAAACTCCACATGCATTGTGGCGTGAAATGACATTACGAGCTAAACCAGCAGAAGGAGGATTTGCCGCACAAAAAGGTGCCCGAAAAGAAGATACTGCTTTAGCTGCTTATATGAAGAAAATCGGTTTTAGAGTTGCTCCTGCTTGTATTCAATCAGATGCTTTTCCATGGGCTGGTGCATCTCTTGACGGTTTAAATATTAAAAGAAAGAGAGCTGCTGAATTTAAATGTAATAGTGCTGAGAAGCATGATATGGCTTCACGAGGTGAAATTCCTGATTATTATCGTGATCAGATATCTTGGCAATTTTTTGTTGGAGAAGGCGCTTTTGATCGAAATGATTACTGGTCTTTCCCTTGGTCTGAAGCGGATAAGATAGAGCAAACAGGTTTTTTGGTTGCAGTATATCCTGATGCATTAAGGATGAACCATCTTTTTGAAGTTGCAACAGCTTTCAGAAAGAAAATTCTTGATGATATCCCTCCTTATTCTAGTGAATGGGAATTTGCAGCCAGGTCATGGCGTCTTGCCCATGATAAAACAAAAAATGCTGAAGAAGAATTAGCATCTGCTGTTGCGCAGCTTTTGAGTTTATTGCCTGCAAATGGTAAACAAGAAGGCGGTGGCGTGTCAGCTTCTTTAACAAAACCACAAAAGGGTAGGGTGGATGCAAAACTTGCAATAGAAAAGCTGTTTACATTACTCTCTACTGAAAAAGGTATAGACCGGGCGTGGATTGACGCAATATTCGCTAAGTTACAAGAGGAAAGCCGTGGTTTGCCTGGTGCTCCTGGTTTTAAAGTAAGCGTTTGCGGTGAAATAAGTGCAATGACTTCAACCGCCAGTAATGGGGTTAAAATTTTAACAGCCAACGACGATAATGAAATAGTTTTCTAAAACTCTAAAACACCAGCCTACCAGCTGGTGTTTTTCTGTTTGTACTACTATCTGTAATATTAATTGCAACTAACTCAACAAAATGCTTGATTTATTTTTTTATTTTATTATAATCCGCTCCATAGTCGCTGTAGTAATTCCTTAATAAAGATTTCTTTGTTAAGTATGTTGAAAATAAACACAATCGTAAATTAACTATAAGGAATAACCGATGCTTAGCCAAGAACAAAAAAAGACTCTGGATTTTTACCGTTTCCCTAACGGTATGTTGAATGTTGGTTGGATTGCTGGTTTCTTGCGCGGTGTTAAACCTGGGGCACGAATGTTTTACATTCAACAAACAAACAATATCAACTTAATGTTGCCTGTTTATCTCAAAGATGGCGATGAGATTCCAAATCGTTTTCAAGAGTTCTCTCCTGTTCGTATTATCTGTCACATTGATGGCGAAAAAGTTGAAGGTACGAACGAACGCATTGCTAAGGCATACGTAATTGGATTTGACATGGCTAACGTGTTGGATATGCCTCCATCAAGTGCTTTCGATAAGGTTCCGCCTCCTGGGGCACCAACTGAAGATATTGACTTCCGCCCATTCACCGGTCACGAAGAAAAGATGTCTGACAGCAGCAATATCGTTCGTATCGCCGGCTTCGTTCATTCTATCGTTATGAGCGAGCAAAAGCCTGGTGATCCTAGTGATTGTTGTATTATTCTGATTCGTCAGAAGGAGGATGAAAATACTTCCATCCCAGTACGTTACTACAGTAAGCGTCTAGCTGAAGCTGTTTACAATCGCGTTGGTCGCGGTGCTCCAATCCAGATCGATGCCACCTTACGCGTTCGTGCCAAACCAATTGGTGAAGCTGATCCTGAGACGCATATCGTGCCGGTTGTTAAATATCCGTACTTGCACGCTATTAATCCTCCAGGTGGAGCAACACGTCGCGAAATCTTACATACTCCTGAATGGGCACAAAATCTGTACAACGAGTACCGTGCTGTTCGTGCTAAGAACGGAAGAAGTCCCAAAAAGACTGCATCAGCAGCGGTTCCAGAAGCCAAGTCTTCTTCGGAATTCAACGAGTAAACGCGTAACATTCCTGTCACGCAATAAAAACCCCGCTCAGGCGGGGTTTTTCGAGATAAACGCAATATAAAATAGCAAAGAAAATTATGAATGGAGAAGCTAGACAATCCGCAATAACTGTTGTTATCTTTTGGATGATTGTTTTAACAATCTATGCTGTTTTTAAAAATCAAATTCATATTTACGCAGGAATAAATTCTTTGCGTTATGTAGTAACTGGAATTGTTATTGGATTGTTTTTTTCTTTCGGATTTGTTTTTTTGGTATCAAAAAATCGCTTACAGACTACATCTAAAACATCAAGAAATGGCATTAATTGTACTGTTGGGCCAGTTCCAGCATGGAATAAAGCGCCTGTTCAAACTAAAGAAAAACTCCCAAAGATATCATCTGATGTCGCAAAGTTCGTTAATAGTTTAAGCGAAAAACATCCATTACATAAACGATTGGCTATTGCGTTACTTAAAGTGCTGGCTAATGACTTGACTATTCCCTCGACTTCTTATAAGCAAGGGCATGGAGGTTTAAATTTATTTGACCATACCATCAACGTTTCAAAAACAATGCTTGATCGTGCGAAGACTTTTAAATACACAGGTCTTTATGGTAAAAGTGGGGTGTTGATTGTTGCATTGAAAAATAGCAAATATATATTTGAACCAGCAGACCCATTGGTTTTACTGGTTGCTCTTGCTCATGATATCGGCAAAATACAAGGATATATTTACGACGAAGGTAAAATTGTAGGAATGAAAAGAAACCACGATTTTCTTTCATCTACAATGATAAATTGTATGCCTGAGTTCGTCGCGTTACCTATTGAAGATAAGAAAGCTATAACTGGCGCCATTGCCTTTTATCATCACCCCCAGTCGTTACCTCTTGACGTGCATGGCAGAGCTGTAGATGACAGGACAATTGCATTGATGGAATTAATCCGTGTTTGTGATATTGAATCAAGCTCAATGGAAGATAGTTTTAAATCCAATATCCCTATTAAAAAGATTATATCAACAGATAATCGTGAAATTACTGATGATGAAATATGGATCGCCTTTAATGAATTGATTGAAGAGCCAGGTCGCACGAATGGTAACGGAAAAAATAATGTACTTGTTTTAGGACAAAAGTGGGAAGACCTTGTTTATTACAAGGAAATATTTATTCGAAACGAACTGTTGAAAAAGTTAAATATTCCTGATCCAGGAACGATGGGCGACGGTACTCATCCGTTAACCAGGCGACTTAATGCTATTTTGATGGAGAAGGGTGTTCTTTATCACATCCATAATGGTAGTGATTACGGTCCTTCTCGCGCTTTCTTCACGGTATCTTTTTACAATCAAAAAAATGGTGCTTTATTCAGCACATGGAATGCAGTAATCATTATTCAGCCTGACTACCAAATTCCATTTTTAAATCAGATGAAAACGCATGATGCAAGAGCTGAAATTGATGCTCCATTAATGGGTGCTCATTCAGCTAGAAATAAAAAAGTGAATAGCAAAAAAGCTGGTGAAGTAATTACTTCACCTACCAACAAAGTTGAAGCTACACTTACAGCAGCAACTCAACCTGCAGAAACAAACGTTACCCAACCTAATAAAGATGAAAGCTACGGAGGGATGTTTGGTAGTTTTGTTGATGTAGTCGAACCCGTTGTTTTACAAAAAGCAGATGAACCAACCACTTTATCAACTCCATTAGTTGATAAAGAATTTGTATCATTTGAAGAATTAGGTGCTGACGAATTCACTGAAGAAGTTAGAGACGCTAAAACTAATGAAAACCTGGATGCTTTAAATAAAATTGTTGACGTAAAAACAGAACCATCTGTTCAATCTATTGAACATATTATTGATATTTCTTCTGGTGATGCTTATGTTTCTGATGGTGATGCAGCAATGTTTGCATCAAAGGATATGGATGCCGAGAATTTAGTTGCAAAAGAAAAATCAGCAATTATTAATGCAGAAAAGATTAAAAATAAACAACAAGATCGTGAAAAAGGAATAAAACCTGCAATTAAACGTGGATTGGATAAATTGGATGCATTTCAAGATGATTTAATGAATGGGAAAATTATTTTTCCTCGTAAGTTGACTGCAGGTAACGTATTGATGATTGTGCGTGCAGATTTTGCCACTAATCCAGCCATGTTTACCAACGCAATGACTGGAACAATGGATATAAAGAAACACGTTTATATTGATATGGGTAGTCTTGAGAAAATTTATCCAAAAACGAATTGGAATGAATTTATTGAGAGTGGAATTATTCGTGAAAAAGTTCTATCAAATGGCGACAGGATGTTAAGATTTGAATCTAGTGAAGGCAAAGATATTTACGGAAATGATATTCCAGTCTCGTGAAAGATATTCCCTTTCATAACGTAAACGAGAGGAAATATCATGTCCGCATTACAACAATCTTTAAAGAAATTTCAAATCCCTTTATTTAGCAAAAAGTACGATCACGCATCACGTTCGTTACGTTTAGTAGCTTTAATGATGGGTTCTCAATACAAGATTCAAATTGTTTGGGATAAAAGCATTAAGACCGCCAAGACAGACGGGCATCGAGTTTGGCTCCCTATGCTGGTATCCACGGGTAATGACGAAGATGTAAAAATGCTTCAAGGTTTGTTTAACCACGAAGTAGGTCATTGCAAGTTAACCGACTTTTCTGTTCATCCGGTCGTTAAATCAGCATTTTCACATGCTATTCACAATACTTTTGAAGATATTTATATCGAAGATGGTATGATCAAAAGGTTCCCAGGCACTCGAAGAACTTTTTCGGATGTTGAAGAAATAATGATCAAACGCGACATGTATGGCACGGCTAACCCGGATAAGCTTGATGCCGTAAATGCGCTGAATATTGCCATTTATTCAAATCTCAGGATAGAAGTTCTTAATCATCCCTCTCAATCTGTATTTGATTCCGCTTACCCACAAATGGTTAAATTTTACGGTCAAGAGTTGACTGATAAAATTATGAAAATCGCCAGACATGGGGCACATGCAGAATCAACGAAGGATACTGCTGAAATAACGGATGCAATTATTGATTTGCTTGAAAAAAGCAAAGATAAATCTGAAAAAGAGCAAGAAAAGAAAAAGAAAGAAGATGAACAACAAAAATCCGGTGATAAATCGGGTGAAGGTAAACCTGAAGACGGTAAATCTGAAGACGGTAAATCGGGTGATAATTCACCTGTATTATTAACTCCGGAGCAAATTAATTCAGTAAAAGAAGCATTGAATTCGCAAAAAGATGACATTAAGGATATTAGTGTTGATTCAAATGTAATCAAAGTTTTAACTTCAGACGGGAAAATTGATAACCGTAGCGGAAGTGGTGCGGGTTCTGTTCATCAAGTGAATGTGAATCATGGGTACAAAGATACTGCATGGGTTCAAAGCAAGGTAACAAGTGCTCAACCTTTAGTTTCCAGGTTAGGTTCTAAGCTTGAAGAGTTGTTTGAATCTATTCGAGATGAACCTGAATGGCATGCAACCTCTGGTCGTAAATTCCATTCTAATTTTATTACCAGCTTAACCAACAATAACTTCAGAATATTTAAGAAGCGCGAACCGGTTGAAGCAATTAATACGGTAATCGATATTGAAGTGGATTTTTCTGGTTCAATGAGGGTTCCTTTTGGTAGTACGACCAGAATAAATGCCGCATGGGATGTTTGTTTTGCCTTGGCTTATGTTCTTTACAAACAAGATATTCCTTTTAGGGTATCTGGTTTTGCAGCAGAGTTATCGAATCTTAAAGACTTTGACAGTTCGTATAAAAGTATCAATAAAGTGCAAGGGTCAAACAGCGCAACGATGACTCACGAAGCTATTTTAGACGGAACGTTTGCTTTATTAAAACGACCTGAAGAAAAACGTATTTTGTTGATTATTACTGACGGAGTTCCGGCTAATGTGGAAGCTACTGTTTCTGGATTAGTTGAAGCAAAAAAACAAGGTTTATCTGTTGCTACGGTTTTTATCAATACAAGCTTTAATGAGTTGCAAAATATGTCAACCATGATTGATGGTACTGGGGGTTCTTATTCAGTAGCATCAAACCCAGAAGATTTGGCTTTGTCGGTATTTACGGCAATTTATAAAGCTGTCCAAGATCGTTAAGTAATTATAACCACCAGTCTTTTTGACTGGTGGTTATTTCTTTTTATTTTACACATTCGTGAAAAATATTACAGATACAAGATTTACTCCTGATAATCAGGATTCCTTTTTCAATAAAAACAACGGAGATATTAATGACTAAAATTGATAAAGCACCAGAAATTACATCTGTTATCGCTGAAAAAAAAACACTGAATGAGTTGTTCGGTGTTTGTGGTGATATAAAGGTATCCACCTTTATTAAGACCAGCAGAACACCTCAATATGAGTTCCATAGTTTTCCTGAAGACTTGGTTCAGTTGGGGGTCGCATGGATGCATCTCAAAGTTAAGCAAAACTTATTATTGCTTGGTCATACCGGAACTGGGAAAACCTCATTTGGGGAACAGTTTTGCAATCGAATTGGACAGTCTGTCTATCGTGTAGGTTGCCATGGTCGTTTAGAATTTGGTGAGTTGCTTGGTGGCTGGCGCTTAGTTTTAGCTGATGAAACTCAATTTGATGTAAGTAAAATGATTGAGGACGTTTCCAACGAAGTAGATTGGAGGCAAAAAGACCCCGACGTTGATTCTGGTTTAAAGATAAAAGAAAAAGAAGTTATGGGTGGAGGCTCATTCTTTGCTAAATTTCTTTTAAAGAATGCGTCAGTACGCGCAATTTTATCAAAAGTGCTTTCAACAGTGCTTCATGGCAAGGTTGTTCAAAAATGGTTCGATGGCCCACTTATTCGAGCTATGGAGGAGGGCGCTGTATTATTACTTGATGAAGGCAACTTCTTAGACCCATCCGTTATTGGTGGTTTGAATGGGCCTTTGGATGGAACTCCGGTGTATATTCCAGAAACCAATCGCCTGATTTATCCTCACGCAAATTTTCGCGTTATGATGACGGGGAATCCAATTGGTCCAAACTATAAAGGTGTAAAGAAATTCAACATTGCCTTGCTTGATCGTTTTTTGGTCGGTTCTGTTGATTATCTTGACCCTGTTGAAGAAGCTGGTGTTGTTAATAACTGTATTCCTAAGCTGGAATCATGGGTTATCGAGTTGCTGATTAAGACAGTTACTGAAGTCCGAAACCAGTTTAAAAATGACGAGATGGAAACAACAATCTCCACTCGTGGCTTGATTACTTGGGCAAGGATGCTTAAAGTTTTTGGTAGTGCGCTGGCAAAAGCTGTTGAAGCAAATGATGTTGACAATTCTGTTAAAATTATTTGTAAAGCATTAGATATGGCTGTTACATTCAGGTCTCCTGAAGTTGAAAGACAAAGTATTCATTTGTTTATCAAGAACACATTCAATATACCTTCTGTGTAATTAACAAAACAATAAAAACGCCCAGTTTATTCTGGGTGTTTTTTACATGCTTATGAATTTTATAACATTGTGTAACGTTAATAAATAACCGTGTTAAAAAGGAGTTTTACAATGTCAAATAAAGAAAACAAAGACTTCCCAGTTCTGGATAAATGCAAAATTGTGAATTTCGCAGTATCCCTTTTCGCAAATGAACGCAGCTCAGGGAAAAAGACCAGGGATGGGGTTTTAATCAGTAAACAGAGTGTCGAGTTCATAGACACAAAGGCAATGAGCAAATTAAGCAACGCTCGCTCACAAGGAGATAATCTTTGTCGTGCCGCCGGTACTCGGCTTGATCTATTTCATGCTTGGGCTGTACCACTGCCAAAAATGGATGATCTTCGTGCCAAGATTGGCCCGGTAGTAACGCGGTTCAATGAAAATAAAGAAGAATTCATTCTTCAATATCCTTCGTTTATCCAAAAGAAAATCGAAGAAAACCCAACCCAGGCTGAACAGATTTTGGCTATTGCGCCATCTGTTGAACAACTTGATAAGGATTTACGTATCATTTTTGTATCAAAAACGCTTGCTCCTGATGATATCGAAGTAGGTGCAGAGCAGCAATTTAACTATCTGTACGAACAGGTAGCATGGGAAATTGCGCAAGACGTAAAAAAATCGACGCGTCCAGGTGACTGGTATTCAAAGAAAACGATTGAAGTTTTACGTCGTGTGGCAAGTAAAGCGGCTTCTTTTGGTTTTTTGTCACCATCACTGGCGAACATCAAACCAGCTATCGATAAATTACTGGCAGGTATTTCACCAGGAATGGATCGCTATGACGGCGCTGATGCATTTTTGATCGGCTCTATGCTGGCTTTTATGAGCGATGAAAGAAAAATCGCAAATGAAGGTCGTCGTATTGGGGAGGCTATGGATATCACTGCATCCGTACCAACAAAAACCGATTCTCCAGAAGAATCAAAGGTTGCTAAAACCGAAGAAACTGAGGAAATCGTCTTTTAATAACTAACCACTCTTCGGAGTGGTTTTTCTATTTTACAGATACATGAAATTTATATCTTTTTGCAAAGCGATATTCTTCGAGTTGCAGGGAATCCTGTTTTTAGCAGGATTTTTATTAATCACTTAGAGAGTGAAAAATGAAAACGTTTGCATTAATGTTGTTTTCTTTTGGTGTTAGCATTGAAAGCTTGAAGAGAAAGCTTTCAATGTGTGAGTTGAACTCAATCGAGTTCAACAAATTGCTCGCTGTTGAGTGGGCGTTGAATTGTCATTGCAATTCTCGTCGTATCCTGGCATCTTATGCGCAAAAACGCCGGGAAGTTATCGCAGCACATCTTGACAAGATGGCTGAGATGGGTATCTCAAAGGAAGGGATCGCTCCTTGGTCAAAGCTGATTGGTGGCGACGGAGACAAACTAAAACATGAACGAAATATGAACATATACGGTTTCGATTTTTGGAATGAGGAAAAAAACCGTATGCAAAAAGTGGTATAATTCTTTTAACACCCTCTTCTCTATTGATGAGGGTGTTTTTATTTTCCCGGGAACCTTGTATCTAGTTATAAGATCAACCAGGAATTATATTGTTTTTCAATAATTGATCCAGAAAGATTTTTAGGTGGATTGAGTTGTAATGAATACATTGAAAAACTCTTGGCTTATTATGGAGATTCTTCAGTAAAATTTGTATTGTTATTCTTAAGTGTCAATCTATTGTAAGAAGATACTAATTTTTAATGATAACTTAATTAAGATCATTCTTTTGGATGGTCTTTTTTACATATCTGTGGAAAATATTTCACATTACAAGTAATCAAAGAAAGGCGTGAAGATGACTTTAATACAACAAGCTAAAAACAGCAACAGACTGGTTGATTATCTAATTTCCATTCTTGGAGAACCTGTCGTTAAAGGTAATATTCCAAGATGGCATGGATGTCCATCATGTGGCGAATCAAGCCATGCAAATTTTAAGCTTCAATTAATGGGAGATGAAGGGCAATATTTTCGATGTTGGAAGTGCAATGCAAAAGGGGATGTTGTTCAAGCTGCACAACTTTATTTGAACCTTAATAGTGCGGTTGACGCTGCAAGGTCTTTGTTGTCAAATGAAATTAAGCCGGTTTACCAGGGTAAAATATATGTTTCACCAGATGGTCGAAACGCAGCAATAACAGAATGTTTATTAAAGATATTCGAAGCAACAGAAAAGACAAGTAATCAATTTGCTATTGACTATTTGCTACATACACGCATGCTTCCTATGCCATTGGTTGTTTCCGCTATAAAACAAGGTTTGATAAGATTTTTCCCTAACAATCCATCAGAATCAATTAGTTTGATAAAGAAAGCTTGTGGAGAAGAGCTTCTTAGAGAATCGGGAATATGGCTTAAAAATTCGAAAGCCCCTGGTATTGCTTTCAGACCGTTGATGTTTTTCTTTCCTGATCATGATTCAGCCGAATTTCGTAGCATCAAACCAGTACGAAGTAATGAACCAAAAGTAATACGCTACGGAATCACTAATAAACCTTGGTCTTGGGCCGGTAGTGGTGACTCTCACGCTTTTACTGAGGGATTTATTGATATGCTGTCAATGGTTGCACTTGATTATAAAGGAACCGTTCAC
>Ga0210041_1002181_pt1 | contig 16953 bp, 12 predicted proteins | sample CryGeymeta201503_FD_183973 | JGI IMG/M metagenome (GOLD analysis project Ga0210041, IMG submission 183973) | Groundwater microbial communities from Crystal Geyser aquifers in Utah, USA - Crystal Geyser metaG 2015-03 (SPAdes) (version 2) | ecosystem: Environmental > Aquatic > Deep subsurface >... | reverse complement strand
AGTTATTGGTTTTAGCAAATTAAATATACGATAAAAACGGCATTGTATCCATATTTATTTTAAATAATAACAACTACTTACGCTTCAAAAAGCAACCCTGTTTGCTTACATCTTTAGCCCATAATTTAAAGTCCGAAAGTTGAGATTGCTATTATGTCATTTACTAGTTATATACTTATTTATTATACCCTTAAGTGTATTTTTATTATAAAAATTAGCCAACTAGAAACCTCAAATATTCTAGTGAATGTAATTATTTTTGCTCAAAAACTTTCTTTTTTAGTTTGGTATATTTTTCTTTTTAAATTCTTGTGAATTACTTGCCTTTTGGAAAAAAATGAACTCAACTTCCATTTATATCGAAGATTGAACGAAATTAGTTCAATATATTATTACCCTCATGTGAATGTTTTTGTTGAATCTTTTCTAATTGTTATCTACTATTACTAGAATATTTACTTTGCGAATTACAAAATGAAAAAAGAATCCATCCAAACCTTACATCCTATAGAGGGTAAAACAAACAAGAAAATTGCTTTAGAGAAATATGAGATCATCCGATAAAACCTACTTAGCATTTTGTCCACATTAGAGCTAACTCATACCGAACTTATGGAAGAATTATATTCTAGGGTTAAAGATACTTTTGAAGGTGGCGTACAATGGTATGGAGAAACTGTAAAATTAGATTTAGAAGCTAGAGGGATAATTGAACGAACTAATGAGAAACCTATTAAATACAGACTTGTTTAGTTTTGGTAAAAGTAATTTTGATTCAATTCCCAAAAGTCGACTTTTTTGGTTTACAGACTTGCAAATGGAGTGAAATCACAGAGTATTTTACTTAAAAACCTGAGTTCAGGATAAGAAATAAATAATAATGAAGGTAAAAATAAATATCGTCATTCAAGGCTCGACCTGAAATCTCAGCCCGATTCGGGATTAAATTCAAGATTGCACTCTACGAAGCCAAATGACGTTTTTTCTAGTTTTATATTAAAAAAATGCCACAATTATTATCCCGAACTCAGGTTAAAAATACTTTTCGGAGTGGACTCAATTGATAATCAAATATTAGGTATGGTCTATTCATGCCCATTTTTCATTCATCTTTTTGTAGCGAAGATCTCTCCAATTCAATTCGTATGGATTTCATGATTTTGAACTTAAAACATTGGCTCATCTTCGGTCGATACTGAATGCACCTCGTGAGCGAAAAGACGATTTTTTTTAAAAGATTCCTTTTAAAGCTTGGTTTTTTATATTAATTAATGTTGGATCAAAATTAAACTTATCTATTAATAAAGATGCATAAACACTTCTAAAATCAATATCATAAATCAAATCTCCTTTAGTTAGGATTTCTAAATCAGGATTTTTCCCAAGTACATTCCCTTTATTTTTACCGCCAATAATAAACATAGGTCCTGCTGTTCCATGATCTGTTCCAGATCCGTTTTCCTGAACTCTCCTACCGAACTCAGAAAATAGGACTAAAGTAACTCTATCAAGTAAGTTAGTTGTCTTTAAATCTGAATAAAAGGAATAAACGGCATCATTAACTACTGTAAGTTGCCTGTTATGCTGTTGTGCTTGATTTGTATGCGTATCAAAACCACTTAAACTTGTATAATAGACTTTTGAACCTAAATTTCCCTTAATTAATCTAGCGATTGATTCTAGATTTTTTGCTAAACCACTAGTTGCATAAGGTTCGTTATATTTTTTAGCATTTTTGTATGCTTGATTTATTTCATTCATCCCTTCAATAGACGCTTGTTGTATTTTCCTAACAAAATCTAATTGAGGATTATCTGTTAATTTACGCTCGTATTCTATGAGTGGATTCTTTTTTACTCTATTAACATCCCGCAACGTTATTCCATTAGCCATTGATGCTTTCAAAGCCAAATTATCAATAGATCCCAAATTTACCGATGGCAACATTCCATCATTACATTGAATATCTAAATAGCGCCCAAGCCAGCCATAATCAAGAAATTGATTACTATCTGAAGCAGTTTGCCAAATCTCTTGACTTCTAAAATGTGATCGATTTGGATTTGGATAACCCACATTTTGAATGACAGTTAGATTTCCTTCTTGAGCAATAGTTCCAAAATCTTTTAATGCAGGATGAAATGCCATGCCATTAATAGGATTAATAATATTGTCTTTAGAAATTCCAATATGGGGTCTTTTGGAGTAATAAAGTGGATTCTCGTAAGGAATAAACGTATTTAAACCGTCATTTCCTCCATTTAATTGAATGAATACAAGTCGATTTTCATTTGACTCATCACTTTCGAAACTCAATAAATCTTGTGCGGTTAAGAAACTCGGAAGAACTAGAAAACCACTGGCGGCAGAAGCAGTTAGTTGAATAAATTTTTTCCGGTTCATACTATCATATAAGTTGAAATTCAGCGGTTTTAGCCAAATAGTGATAGACTTTTAAGATACTTTTATCGGCGTTCTCAGATGTAGGATCAAAATCATATTTCAAGATTTCATCAAGATCTTCTAGCATATCATCATTGGTTTGAAAAATCATTTTTTGAGTTAATTCATGTAGAATAGAACCAGCATCCGTTTTGTCTTTAATATCAAGTTTTGGATTAAATTGAATGGTGCCAATATCGTATTTCTTCAGCTTTTTCATGAGTTGCTCTTCGAACTTTTTATTTCCATTAATGATGATATCCATAAATTGATTTCTATCCGCATAAATTTGTGTGGTTAGCCAATTTTTACCACCCTTCCATCCTTTTACGTTAGGTTGATCATACAAATCCATGGCTTGATTTTTAATAAAATGGCTCATAAATTTAAAATTTGGATCCATATTAAGGTCTTTATAAATCTGAATAGTATATTCTAGAGGGTTTTTAATATGAGTACCTGCGCTTGTCTTTTCAGATTCTGTTAAAAACAGGGCTTCGAAAAAAGGCTTTAACTCAAAATCATTCATTTTGAGAATATCTCCATATTGTTTGATTAACTCATCACTTGAATCATCATAATAAAACCATTTTAACACTTTTTCGGCTAAAAAATATGGGGTGTTCTCTTGCTCAAAGATGATATCAATTACATCATCAATAATGAAATTTCCTGATTTACCCATGAAGGTCTTAATTGAGTTGTCTTTAAATTTAGGCAAATATTTACCTTTATTTTTTCCAATTCCGAGCCCTGCTAAAGATAAAGCAGCGTTTTTAGTATCAGATTCCGAATAATGACCCTCTCCCAAAGTAAACAACTCCAATAATTCACGCCCTAAATTTTCGTTTATCTTTCCTTTTCTATTTTTATCATTATTGAGGAAATAAATCAGGGCGTTTGAATAGATCATTTCTTTAACAAGAGTTTTGTAATTCCCCATTGAGAGTGAATTAATGGTATCGTAATGTTGATAAATCCAGTAAGGAACTCTGACTGTTTCTAAACTTACCACAAAATGATTGTGAAAAAACAGATTAATTTTTTCTCTTAAAGGATTCTCCGTTTCAAAACAGCGTTGTATCAGAAATGCCTTCCACTGAAATCCTACTTTTTTCAGTTGGAAATTAATTTTGTTAATCTCTTTCCGAACTTTCTTAACCGCCTTTTTTAATTGTTGAATTTCCATCATACTTTTAGGACCATTTGCCATAAAATCAGGTATTTCAAGCCTATGATTAGCTTTTAGTTGCCTAGAAATAAAGTCAGCAACACCATTTTTTTTTATAGTTTCTGCTTCTGTGGTTGAAAACCCTAATCGCAAAGAGATTAAATGATTATGTTCCATCAAGCTCGTTTTTAAATTAAAGTGAAATAAGAAGTAAGTATGTTTAATTCAATGTAAGACAACTAATATATTGTACTATTGCAAAAACAAAAAAAATATCACTTTTCTTATAAAAAGTATATTTCAGTTAATTGTTATTTGATAATACAGACTTGAAATGAAGTAAACCAAGTCATTTTTCAAATTGAGCTAAAATTTTAAAAACAATAATCTATGAGTCCACTCCAAAAAGTCGATTATATCGGTTTACACCCTTCCAAATCCTACGAATTCGACGAATTCGACGAATTCGACGAATAGTTTGCTAATAACTAATTTATTGAGTACACTCATCTATTCAATTACAATTTCTTGGGTTAAGGTATCTGCAATAGCATGAAATACATTGGCACTTACAATTAATGTTGCATATAACTTTTGATTATCGCTTAACTCTAAATCATTAATTATACACGTGTTAATAAAATCACTTTTGTAAAATCCATCTAACGTATCTAGCCAATCAGGTTCTTCTACACTAAAATTTTAAGAAGTATCCCCGTTTGCACTTACAATAAAGGGTTTCCAATACGTAAATTGTTTGTGTGATTCTTCATCTGGTTTAATATTTGCAAAAGGTTCCGTTATGATGGCCATAGAATCCATATTGTACTATGACATCCCATCTATTCGTTCAATAAAACTTCTGTAAAATACATTTATGTGAGCTAAGGAAGCACTTCTTCTTTCAAATAAATTTATGCTATCTGTTTTAATAACATCTACATTTATTTGAAGCTTAACTGCTTCGTGATTGAGTACAATCCAGTAAAGAGAATCTGCACCTTCAAGTTTCCATCTTTTATTCATCGAATCTTGTTCGAACGCTTCCATATCAACAAATTGAGCATCCCATAATTCTTGTTGCGAAGATTTATCAATGTAATTAAGTTGCCAAGAGTAGGTAAATTTCTTTGAATCTAAAGTGTCTTTTAATTGAACATACATCAAAACTGTATCACCGTTGAAAGAGAATCGGTTTTAGTTAGATATAATTTATCAATATAGGAAGGTTTTGGAGAGCCATAATAGTAACCACCGCCATCATTATCGTCATCAGGTGAACCGTTAATACCTTCACCGAGATTGCAACTACTCAATAAAAAAAAACTGAGAAATAACCAAAACGTATCATTTTGTAAACCAAATTGTTTAAATAAAGATTCAATATACAGATAATCGTACCTATTTATATGAATCACTTTTCTAAAAGAGATAAATAATTATCTATTCACATTAAAACGTAACAATCCTTGTTTAAGCGGTGATAAAACTCGATCCTCGTAAAACGTTCGCATTATTGGGATTAAATCAACTTTTCGGTGCCAATGTTTTCTTATAAGCATAGATATAACGATTAATAGAATGATTTCAATAAGAATTGGGAATCCAAGTACGGCGAATAACGTCATTGCTACGCCACTTGTAAAGGCTCCTTTCATCAGACTGTCTTTATCTAATTCTTTTTTCTTTTTGAAATAAGCATATCCACCTACAATCACCATTACCATTCCCATAATTGGATTAGCGGAAATCACACTTACGATTCCCATAGAACCTAAAATTTCTGAAAGTTGTTTGGTATCTTCATCCTTGAGTGCAAAAAATGCGGCAACGCCTCCTAAAGTGGATCCGAATAATTCTAGAGCATCGAAACTAAGTAAATCATATACCCATTCTTTATCAATTCCCGGAATTACGGATGATATCCAATTCGCAAAGGATTCGTAGCTATCTTGGTTCCACGTATCAAAAGGTAAACCTTTTGTTGTTGTTAGGTCTTTCCATAAGGCTTGAAAATAGGCTAGTACTTCTTGCACGAAATTGTCATCGGGAGAAGCATTCTTTATGGCAACCCAAGCTCCATCGAGATCATGGCCTCCATCAAACATTCTGTGATTTCCTCCTCCAATAGGTGTTTTCAAGTATTCGGCATCCATAGCTTTATCATAGATTGTGGATGCAGATTTCGTCATATTTTCCGTCCAGTTTAATAATTGATCTACACTAAGTACGCTTAGCACAGACGAGTAATCAACTTTTTGGCGTAAGTCTGAGAACTTGTTTTTCGCAGATTGACTCGTATTTGAAAGTTTGGATTTGAAGGAGTTGAAGTTCATTTAATCACCTAATGCTAATCAATTATTTACTCAAATTCGGACTGCTTTTCTAAGCAAACTTTACTGGTTTTTGCAAAATAAAGGTCATCCCGTGCCCCGATACGATTCGAAGAACCACGAAGTGCTATCTCTGTACAAATTTTTTTAGACCATAAGCTAGTTCTTTTGAATAGGTTAAGTTCTAAGACTGAGATGCTGGATCGGGATTCAGCATAACGAAATGACGTATGTGTAATAAGAACTTTATTTTGCGATTATGTTATGGTTTTTATTTATTTTGAAAAATTGAACCTTCTTAAAAATTAATAAACTTTACAAAAAATCCAAGTACGAATTGGAGTTATTTAGGTAAATATGTAATTAGTATTTCTTTCTTTTACGATTTTATTCTTCAATATAACATCAAATAGAACTGATTGTAAATTAACTTGTAGCTAATAAATTATCCAAAAGTGCTTAAAAAACAATCTTGTTTATTTGCAAATTGAATTAAAGTTAATTCAATTTGGCAATTACACTCATTGCACTAACTTTTATCAGGTCTATCAATTCATCTTCGGTTTCTTTTATAAATTTTCTTGAAGTTCCTTCAACTTTACCAATTTTTGTTTTATCTATTTCGAAGCCAATGCTTCCTTTTGAAATTACTGAAGTTTTAAATTCGTTTACTTTATCACCATTGGCATTAAATAAAGCAAATTTTACTCGTAATTCGATAGGTGTTTTTTCAACTGAATTTTTACTTCCAAATAGACCTGTGGATGTATTGGTTTCTGATTTTGAACTATAACTGATGCCATTCTCTATTTCAGCACGACGAAATTCTAAATTTATTAACATGTAATAGGCCGCTTTTTTGCTTTTTACCGCTTTCTTTTTCGACAATTGTGGGTAATCCCAAAAACGATCTCTTTTATCTCTTTTTTTTAACCGTTCAATTGGAAAAAAATTAAACCCTCCAGAATCGCTAAGTACTTCTATATAATGATTATAGATAAAATTTGTCTGATCCATATTGAAAAACTTTCGAAAAGGATCGTAGCGTTTTCCTTCTTTGGCTTTGTCAATCGAAGCATCCACATTTACCATAAAATGATACACAGCTGTTGAATCTGTTCTGTATGTTTGTTGCGCTTTTAATGAAACAATACTAACAAAAAAGCAAAATAGTGGTAAAAGATGAACCGATTTAAATTTCATACTTAAAAGTCTAGATTCTTGGTCGTTGATAATATAAATCAAGAAACATAATTTATCAAAAATTGAGTCCACTTCAAAAAGTCAATTCTTTAAGTTTATACCACTCAAAATACTACGCATTCGACGCATATTTTGCTAAAAACTACTTTTCGGAGTACGCTCAAAATTGAAATTTGTTTTAAATACTCATTAATTGCATCTTACAATAGCTTATTGCCATTAAATTGAGTTCGGGTTAAGGTTTAAAAGAATAATTTAATCTAAACCCATAATAAACAGTGTAGAATATCATTTACTTCGCAATCGAATCTCGAATTTAATCCAAAAATTCGCATAGATTCTTGGTCTAGCCTAAAAAGACGAAAATTAATATTTACCGGTGTGTGTGTTTTCTTAACCCGAACTCAGGTTATTAGTTCACCTTTCGGTGTTCGATTTTGACCTTAGAATAATAAGGGATATTCTAAACCCAACTCAGCCCCTCCGAAAAAAAATATTTTATCATACTATCTTAGTAAAAAACGGTCATTCCATGCTCTTAAACTTGATATCGGCGTTGAGTATTATTGTAACTAAACACATTTTAAACTAGATACAACAGGTGCTATTTGGAAACTAAACAAAAGTTTCAAGGTCGAGTATTGAGTTATAAGTTCCATTTTTTTATGAGTATATCGAATGTCACAAAGAGTAATCTGCGATTAATCACTTAAAAGTAAAATCTATTTTTCGAAGAAATACATTATATATATCCCAATTTTGATCACTGTTTTTTCCTTATCTATTAATTTTGCAAAAAGGCCACTGATAGTTATTGATAAAAGTAATTTCTTACAGCTTGTTGGGAGAATTTCAATAGTATTGATAAGAGTACCTTTTTATCGTTTACGTAACACGTGTAACAGTCAACTTATCATGATTCCTTTATTTTCAGAAATAAATTTCCATCTAATTCCGCTTTTTAAAAATGAAAAATATAGTAATCTTATTCGCAATGTTGTTTTTTGTTCGCACAATCATCAAATGCACTGCAAAAATTAACACCGAAACAAGTTGAAGAATCTATCTCATCAACCGGGATATATGGCGTTTTAGTCAATTCTGCGCAGCATTTAAAAGCAGCTATCAAAACAGGAAATGAATTAAAAGCTCAACATAAATCGATAGAATTACATATTGTGATGTGAGGATCCGTAATTAAGGAACTCAGTTTTAAGCCAGAACTTCAAGAATTGGTTACTAAAGCTGTTAATCAGAATTTAACTATGCTTGTTTTTGGAATGACTCTTCGTAATTTGAAAATTTCAGCCGATTTAAGGTCAAATGAAGCACTTGTTACTTAGAATAGACTTGCTTGTACATTTGGATTAATGGAACTAGGTTTTAAAGTCATTATTTTATAGGCTTAGTTTGAATAAATACTCCACTTCATACGTTAGGTAAAACTATACTTTTTCCATGAAAGTACCCTCTTTTTAGTTCTCTCATCTTTTTTAGCAATTTAGTTCTTGGCAAAAGAGAGGGAGTCTGGGTTTTGAGTATTGTCTAAAAAACTCCCTTTTGCGAAAAAGAATAAATTGTACAGTGTTGAGTTGATTACAATTTCTCAAAGATAAACATACTCATTAAAGAATATAAATGTCTTCGCGTTTCGCCACCGTAAATTCCGTGATTTCTGTTTGGGTAGAACATCGTTTGGAATGGAATATTATAATGTTGAAGCGCATCCGCCATTGAAACTGCATTTTGGAAATGCACATTGTCATCTCCGGTTCCGTGAATCAATAAGTAATTCCCTTTTATTTGGGCTGCTTCATAAATTGGAGACGCAGTTCTATATCCATCAGGATTTAATTGAGGAGTTTGCATGTACCGTTCTGTGTAAATGGTATCATAATAGCGCCAATCGATTACTGGAGCAACTGCAATCGCCGCTTTAAACACATCCGCGCCTCTTTCTAAAGATAAAGTTGACATAAATCCACCATAACTCCAGCCCCAAATTCCAATTCTTGCTGAATCAACAAATGACTTTTTTGCTAGATATTTAGCGACTGCGATTTGATCTTCCGTCTCAACCTTGCCCATGTTTTTGTAAATCTCTTTTTTGAAAGCTACTCCCCTTGCTCCTGTGCCACGATTATCAACACTTACAATGATATAACCATTATAGGCTAAGTATTGATGCCATAAAGAGCGTTGATCAGAAGCAAATTGATTCATAACGGTTTGTGAACCTGGTCCTCCATATACAAACATCAAAACCGGATACGATTTTGTTGAGTCGAAATTTGGTGGATTGATAACCCAAGCATTCAATCGTAAATTATCTTGAACAGGAATACTTAAAAACTTTTTAGGTAATAAAGGTTCTTCTTTTAAGATTTGTTTTAACGCTTTATTTGATTCTAAAACCCGGATTTGTTTTCCAGAACTGTCGAATAAAGAAACGGTAAGTACTTGTTTATCAGAGGAATAATAATCTAAATAGTAGGTCTGATCTGAGTTCATATTAATTTGATGAACGCCATAGCCTTTCGTTAATTTAGTTTTCTTTTTTCCATCAAAAGAAACACGATACAAATGTCTTTCCTTGGGTGATTCTTCTGAACTAACAAAATAAATCACTTTTTTCATTTCATTAATTCCAACAATTGCTGTTACATCCCACTCACCTTTTGTAAGTTGTTTTACTTTTTTTCCGTTATTCGTGTATAAGTAAATGTGATTAAATCCATCTTCTTCACTCACATAAATGAACGATTTTCCATCTTTCAAAAAGCTTAAATCGTCATTTCCTTCAATCCAATTCTCATTTGTTTCTTTTTTGAGCAATTCTTTAGAGCCATCATTAACATTAAAAACAAGCAATTCTTGATCATTTTGAAGACGATTCATTTTTCGAACGGCTAATTTCGAAGAATTTGATGTCCAATTTACACGAACGATGTAGTGATCTGGATCTTCATCAACTTGTAACTGACGAGTATTTTTCGATTCTAAATCGTACACATGAATCGTTACGTCTGCATTTTTTTCGCCTGCTTTTGGATATTTGTAAACAACTTGTTCTGGATAATTCAAGGATGTCCAATTGGTGTAGAAAAACTCTTTAACCTCTGATACATCAAAACGATAGAAGGCAATTTTTTTGCCGTCTGGAGACCAAAACCATGCTTTTGCGAATGAAAACTCTTCTTCGTAAACCCAATCTGTTGAACCGTTTATGATAGCGTTCCATTTTCCATCGTTAGTTACAGCAGTTTCTTTTTTTGTTGTGACATCATAAATAAAAAGATTATTTGAACGCGTAAACGCCACTTTATCGGCATTTGGAGAAAATTCTGCATTACTTTGTTTCACATCGTTTAAGCTCACTTTTTGCAAAGAACGATCTTTGAAATCGAACACAAAATGATACGCTAATCTACTTCTTCTCCAAATTGCTTCGGTTTCTGTCTGAATAAGTAATTTTGATTCATCGGATGAAAATTGATAATCATCAATAGATAAAGGCAAATTGTTATTTAACTTTTGAAGTTCTGTTTCTGTTAAAAGCACTTCATACTTATCATTTAAAATAGAGTATTTTCTTAACTCAGATGATTTTAGTGAATCATTGTAAACAATTGCAGAATAATAGGTTCCATCGTTCATCCAGTTCGGAGCCTCAACGGTTTCTTGTTTATATCTCCCATCAAAAAGAGCTTCAAAATCAAATGTAGATTGTTGTGCAAGTGAATTTGAGTTCATCAAAATAAGAATTAAAAGTAGTCGTGTAACTTTTACCATTAGAGCGCTAGGTTATTTTTGAAAAAATTTGATTGGAATATAGTCAAGTTTTAACAGTTTCTGATGCGTTTATCTAATGTGTTTATTAATATGGTTTTTGATAGATTCTTGATGCAGTTATCAAACTGAGTTAGGAGTTAGATTTAGTTCATTAGTTTTAATTCGGACTTCGTATTTATAAATATGGCACTGATTTTCGTAAAAAAAGTTCATTCCGTGCCCCGTTTTGCTATCTCTATCCAATTTCTTTTTACACAACAAGCACTTTTTTTTAAATTGATTGGTTCTTAGGCTGAGATGCTGGGTCGAAGCCCAGCATGACGCAATTTATTGTTACCTGTTTTTTATTTTAATTTCTTAACACGAATTCAAGAAATGGTACAATAACTTCAATAAATACAATGAATTAATACTATTGAACCACAATTGCTTTCATTTCAATCATAAGTCTAAGCACATAGTTGGCTAAGATTTTGGAACAAGCCCAGCATGACGCAATTTCATTTTCAAAATTTTGCTCTTCTACCGTTCTCATGTTATTTTAGCGCTATGAATTTTTACTCTTCCTCTCTTACAAAAATCCCATCGGTTAGCGAACTTACCCAATCCATAAAAGACGTTTTAGAAGATAATTTTACCATGATTACCGTTCAGGGTGAAGTGAGCCAACCACTTGTGAGTTCGAATGGACATTTGTATTTCACGTTAAAGGATGATTCTGCTCAAATTTCGTGTGTAATGTGGCGAGCGACTCGAATGAAAACACAGACGCAATTGGTTCAAGGACAACAAATTACAGCTTTTGGTTCGGTAAAAGTTTATGCGCCACGAGGAAATTATCAATTATTGGTTGAGCAGGTTCAACAAGCTGGGGTTGGTGCTTTACAAGCTGCTTTTGAACGCTTAAAAAACAAATTGGAAGCTGAAGGTTTATTTGATTTAGCCAGGAAAAAAAGCATTCCAAAATTCCCAAAAGCGATTGGAGTGATCACTTCAGAAACGAGCGCTGCTTGGCACGATATCGCCATCAATATTGAAAAACGTTGGCCTGCTGCCGTAATTCGTCTTTATCATGCTAGTACACAAGGTGCAATGGCGGCCCCTCAATTGGTAAAAGCGCTAAACTATTTTACCCTCGAACAAAATGTGGATACGATTATAATTGGGCGTGGCGGTGGTTCAATTGAAGATTTATGGCCGTTTAATGAAGAAGCGGTTGCACGAGCGATAGCCACTTGTCCTATTCCTGTCATATCTGGCGTTGGTCACGAAACAGATTTCACCATAAGCGATTTTGTTGCTGATGTTCGAGCCAATACGCCTACACAGGCTGCTGTTATCGCAACTCCCGATAAACATGAACTTAATGTTAAGGTTGATGATTTAAGCCGACATATTCGTCAGAGTATTGTGCGAAAATGGCAATTGCGAAATCAATGGGTTCAGCGTTTGATTGGTAGTTATGCTTTGCAAAAATTGCGTTCTAAGATTGAGTTACAAGCTAAAACCGTGTTTTCTTTGCAGCAATTTACAAGTCAGTTGTTGGATAAGAAATTAAGAGCTAAACAAGAATTGGTTCAAAAAATGCATTCTGATGCATATCGCTTCAAGTTATTATCACGAATTGATAAAACGAGTTCTAGAATTAGAGATTTAAAACAGTCTATTGATGGATTAATTTCTTATAAAACAAACGATTTAGCGAATCAGTTGCTTTCTTTTGAGACACTTTTACGCGAGAATAATCCGCTTTTACCGATGCAAAAAGGGTTTACGAGAATTATACAAGAAGGAAAAATGATTAAATCTTCTGAGGAATTTGAAGATAATTTACCGTTTGAAATTCATTGGAAAGACGGAATTAAGCACGTTCAGTAGAATGTGTTTTTAGAGCATCATAACAAATCGTAGAGACAGCGTCCTCGCTGGTGCTTAAAAAATAAAAATCAGCGTCCTCGCTGATATCCGAATTAGTTCTCAATTCTGGCAATTACTCGAACTTTACTTTTATGATTTTGATCAAAATCTATACTAGCCCCAATTTGTTTACATAAAGAATCAATCATACTATAACCAAAGCCTCGTTTTTCACCAATTTTTATTTCATCAGGAATCCCAATACCATTATCCTCAACAATTAGCTCTAATAAGTCATCTTTTTGACTCACCACAACTTTAATTACTGAGTTTTTATCTCTCTGATCTTCAGGAAAAGCATATTTAATCGAATTCGTTAGCAATTCAACTAAACTAATTCCAATTATTAGTGCAAATCGTTCAGGTAAACTTACTTTTCCAAATGAGTGCTTAATCGTTATAAATTTTGGAATGATAGTTTGCATCATATCGCCTAAAATCGAGTTCAAATAAGCGCTCATTTCAACATGTTCTGTATCACGGCTTTGATATAATTTTTCGTACATCGTCCCAATAGCTGCAATTCTAGTTACAGTCATACTAAGAATATCTTTAACCTCTTTATTATCAGTATAAATCGCTTGCAGGTTCATCATCCCCATCATCATAGATAAATTATTTTTTATTCGATGATGCACTTCCCTAATCAGCACATTTTGATGTTCGATTAACAAGTTCTTAGCCTTCTCCTCCTGAATGCTTGAGGTTATATCATAAAATATCCCAACTATTCCACTTACTTTTTCATCCGATTCAATTACGGGTGATTTAATAACCTGAACAAATGACTCCACTTTCGTGTTTGGATTTACATTTTTTTCAATCGTTTTATAAACTTTTTTTGTCTTAAAAACTCGTTGATCGTCTCTCCAATATTTATCGGCATCCTCAATGGGATACATATCATAAGCCGTTTTACCAATCATTTCCGATTCTGTAAGTTTGGTAGTTTCAAAATAATACTTGTTTGCATAATCAATTTTACCAAATCTATTGATTCTATAAATGTTCAATGGAATAAGATCGAGAATACGTTCAAAGTACTGTTTTTGCTCTTCCAACTTTACATTTGCTTCATATAATTCATTTATTGGAAAAACAAAACTCACAAAATTATCTTCATCTAACTGAAAGGCATTGAACATTACGATGGTAATCTCACCATCTTTTTTCTTTAAGACGGAGCGATTTTTCAATTTCGACTTCTCTATCATTTCCTTAAACTGTTCTTCATAATCAGTTAAGTTTGTAGCAACGTCTTTTACCCATAATTGCAGTAACTCTTGTTGAGTGTACTTTAACATAGTAGCCGCTTCATGGTTCACATAGGTATATTTTCCGTTTTTATCAGCAATGAAAACTGCAATTGGAGCTGTATCGAACTGATGTTTAGCTAATTCAATTAAATTAGATTTATCTATCGTTGGTATCCGATCTTCTTTTTGTTCTGATATTTTACGAATATAACCATGCCAAATGGTTGAACCATCTAAAAGTCTTTCAGGTGAGGCTTCTCCCTCAACTACAATAATCTGATTATTTTTAAAAACGCGATAGGTATTTTTCCATTTAGTTAGTTCTTGCTGTGATTTCGCAACTGAAACGGCGACATTATTTATATCATCAGGGTGAATTACATCGAAAACTGGAGATGCATCATCAACTACATCTTGTGGACGAACTGAATAAATATCGAACATTCCCTCACTAGAATAGGGAAAATGACTACTTCCATCTTTACGAACACGATATTGATAAATAACACCGGGTATATGAACTGAGATCTTATTTAATTTTTCCCTAACAAAAAATTCACTGTTTATTGGAACGATAGTAGCAATCATACTAAGAACCTTACCATCAGAATCGCGTTCAATTGCCGAACCCAGATGTTTAATCCAAACAGGATACCCTTCTGAATGCATTATCTTATACGAAACAGTGAATTCAGCCTCCTTATTCGACAGAAAACTGTTCAGTAAAAAACTGACTAATTCTTGATAATCAGGATGAATTAAACTTTCCCAATTAGAAAGAGGAATTGAACTTACATCTGATTTTAGACCAATAACTAAGCGCGTTTTAGTAGAAATATAAACTTGGTTTGTACGTGTATCTAACTCCCAAACTCCATGTTCTGTAGTTTCAAGAGCTGTATTCCACCGTTTTTCAGCTTTGGTTAATTCTTGTTTTGTTTTGAACAGATCAAGCGCCATTTCAATAGTGGATAGTAGAACAAACTGACCTGAGTTTTTTATAATCAAACCATAGCGCGTAATTTGTTTTACTTTAGCAAGAATTTCTTTTTCTGAATGTGAAGTTAGAAAAACGATTGGCAGTTCTCGCTTTTCCAGAATTTGTTTCGACGCTTCGGTTCCATCAATTCCAATTCCGAGATTAATATCCATTAAAATTAAATCTATTTCACTATCCTGAAGAGCTAATTGAATTGCAGATTCCCCATTTTGAGCAATAACTACATCATAATTTTGCTTATTGAGTAATAAGGACTCCGTAAACGCAATTATAGGTTCATCTTCCACTAAAAGTAATTTATACTGACCAGTTTGATTCATGTAAATAACAGAGAGTTTAATAGAATTTAAGAAAGAGCTTGATGAATGTCATTTAAAATGTCGGTGGGATGTTCTAAGCCAACAGAAACACGAACTAAATTGTCGCTTATTCCAACAGCCTCTTTTTCCGATATAGAAAGTTTGGAATGTGTTGTTGATGCAGGATGAGTTATGATTGTTCTTGAATCGCCTAAATTTGCCGTAATGGATATGAGTTGTAATTTATCGATAAGCTGAGTCGCTTTTTCTTGGCCGCCTTTTATGGTAAAACAAACGACTCCTCCACCCATTGCCATTTGTTTTTGTGCTAATTCGTATTGAGGATGCGATTCTAAAAACGGATAACGAACGGTTTCAACTTCACTTAATTTCGATAATTCTAGTGCAAGCCAAAGTGCCGACTCCGAATGTCTTTTCATTCTTATGCTTAAGGTTTCTAAACTTTTAGAGAAAATCCAGGCATTAAAAGGCGACATTGCCGGGCCTGTTTGACGGGCAAAAAACCGCAATTCTTTAATCAAATCTTTTCTACCAAGTACTGCTCCACCAATGGATCTTCCCTGTCCATCAATAAATTTTGTAGCTGAATGCGTTACTAAATGCGCACCATATTTCATCGGTTGTTGAATAATTGGAGTGGCAAAACAATTGTCTATATTCAAAATAATTCCTTTTTCATTGGCCAACTTTCCAATCATTTCTAAATCATAGACTTGCAAACCTGGATTAGAAGGCGTTTCAAGAAAAAACATTTTTGTATTGGGTTGAATCGCATTTTCCCAGTCTTCGCGAGTTGAGCCATCTATATATGTATGTGTAATTCCCCACTTTGGCAAAATTTTAACCAAAATCTGATGTGTTGAGCCAAAAACACTTCTAGCGGCAACAATATGATCTCCAGATTTCAGTAAAGCGGCCATTCCTGTAAACACTGCCGACATTCCTGAAGCTGTTCCTATTCCATCTTCTGCCAATTCCAGAACCGTTAACTTTTCGATAAACTCGTTCACATTGGGATTTGAAAACCGAGTATAAATATTTCCCTGTATTTCATCGGCAAACATAGCTCTTGCCTGTTCTGCATCATCAAAAACAAAACTTGATGTCATGTAAAGAGGCACCGAATGCTCACGTTCACCTCGTTTTTGTTGAATTCGTATGGCTAACGTTTCTGGGTGTAATGAAGCGTGTTTATCCAGATTTTGGTCTTTCATAAAAAACAAGGGTTTTTAGTTGCTCAAATTGTATCTAATTGTATCTAATTGTATCTAATTGTTAAGAATACTGATTTTTATAGACTTTTGACGCTTGAATTTCCCGTTTTTTCTTGGTTTTTATCCAGAATAAAACGAGTTGGATTTTGGACGTTTTGAGGGTTATATACTATGTTTGATATTTGGCTGGGATTCTGGGTCAAGCCCAGAATGATTTCTATGGTTTATACAAGCGAATATTCGAATTTTTTTTCAAATAATCGATTTTCTTTTACGCAGGCAAATACACGTAAAATGAGTTTATT
>Ga0210041_1002176_pt1 | contig 16968 bp, 15 predicted proteins | sample CryGeymeta201503_FD_183973 | JGI IMG/M metagenome (GOLD analysis project Ga0210041, IMG submission 183973) | Groundwater microbial communities from Crystal Geyser aquifers in Utah, USA - Crystal Geyser metaG 2015-03 (SPAdes) (version 2) | ecosystem: Environmental > Aquatic > Deep subsurface >... | reverse complement strand
TATAAAAATCTCGGAATTCGTTATTTGAGTAATATGTTTTTCTTACAAATTGCCATGGGTTAACCCCGCTATATAAAATGTTTTATAAAAACATTTTATGAGCGGCCTTCGGCAAAAAATTCATTGGAAATGAATTTTTTGGGATAAAATTAAATACCGAATTGCCATCTGTATAGTTCTTTTGACTGCGCTCTTTCTAATTTGGGCAGAACTTGCTGTCGGTATTCTCGGGACACCATTTGGCGGACAATAAGTTTAGAAAAATAAAACTCAACCGACAAAAAACAGTTATACATCAATTCTATTGCTAAAGTAAAATAAAAAATAATTATTGTTTATTCAGAAAGAATCGATTGTCTTTTTTTTGAAATAATAGCTATAATTAATTGTGTTTTCTGAATCCTTTTATATTCTTAAGCATTACATGTTAAATTAAAAACAGAAATTATTTACAGGAGAAGAATATGGCAGAACATTTAACCAAAGAAACTTTTTTAAAAAAAGTTTTTGATTACGAAAAAAATAAAGAATGGAAGTTTGAAGGTGAATTACCATGCGTTGTAGATTTTTGGGCACCTTGGTGCGGACCTTGTAAAGTTGTTGGTCCAATTATAGATGAACTATCAGAAGAATATAAAGGTAAGGTAAATTTTTATAAGGTTAACACTGATGAGGAACAAGAACTTGGCGGTGCTTTTGGTATTAGAAGTATTCCTTCGTTATTGTTTATTCCAATAGACGGTAAACCACAAATGGCTGCCGGTGCATTACCAAAAGAGACCTTAAAAAAAGTTGTTGATGAAGAACTTTTAAGTTCTGTTGCCTAGTATTTTTGCATATTTAAAAGAAAATGGCTGTCAATTTAGACAGCCATCAATATTCAGTTTTTTCCCATTATTCTGTTTTAGCTGCAACAGGTTTGAAAGTAAAAGATGCAACAACACCTAAAATCAAGCTTACAATTAATCCATAGATAAACCATTGTAAAACTATTCCATAAGTTAATGGATATATTGCATACGAACTGTATGAAAATACAAGATTAAAAAACAGACCAATGTATAACCCGTATCTCAAACCTTCACCAATTCCTTTGTTTTCATAACCTTTAGCAAAGAAGAAGACGAAGAAATAAGCCCATACTAAATCCATTAAATACATAACCCACATCATGCTCATCATTTCTTCCTCTGAACGGAAAATACTCTTTAGTGGTTCAGCTGCATATGTTTCTGCAAGAATTACACCATGAATCAGGTAACCCAGAACCTCCATTACCACGAAAACCACAACGAAAGTGATCCAGAATTTTTTTGTATGCATCAAAGACCTCCGATAGTTTGTTAATAAATGTTTGTGTTAGGTTGAAGTTTAACTTACGGAGTAAACTAATAAATGAGTGTAGTATTAGCAAGAAAAAAATTTTATATTTTTTTTTACATTGATTTGTCTGTTTTTTTAGCTGAAATATAACTTTTTAAGTCATATTTAATTTCTCTTTCAGGCATATCCATTTTTGTTATTTCAATTCCGGACTCAGTATAAAATTTTGTAGCAAGTGTGTCGTGAAAATCAGAAAAAACAACTACTCTTTTAATTCCTGCAGCAATTAACGCTTTTGAGCAGGTTGTGCAGGACATGTTTGTAATATAAGCAGTAGAACCTTTAATCGATATTCCATGAACTGCTGCCTGCACCAAGGAATTGATTTCAGCGTGATTTGTTCGAACACAATGGTTTTCAACTATTAAACATCCAACTTCATCACAGTGGGGTTGATGAGGAATTGATCCGTTATAGCCAGTTGCAAGAACAAACCTATCCTTAACCAAAATACAACCACAATGCATTCTTGGGCAAGTTGATCTTTCCGAGGCAAGCATTGCAAGCTTCAAAAAATACTCGTCCCATGTTGGTCTGCTTTTTTCTTTACTCAATATTAATCTTTAAATATTAATCTTTAAATATTAATCTTTAAATATTAATAAAACACGGAATGAATTTATAAAAAAAATAACCCAAAAAATTCATTGGAAATGAATTTTTTGGGTTAAATAAATTATTTCTTTATTAATTAATTCTTTTAAATCACCAATGTTTTTACAAGAATTTATATAAGGTGCTGTAATTAAAATTCTTATAGAGTTATGTTCTTTTATCAATATTGCCGGCAGGTTTATTTTTGTAATATTATATTTTTTTGACAGTTCATTTCTGTGTAGAAACTCCAGTGAATATTTAATGCTATGCAGGAATTCTTTCCACTCTTTTTTCATGCCGAATGAACCATGAGAAATTGAGCAAAGATTGCAGCTGTATGTATTGGGTGAAAGTAATTTATGTGCGGTATCAGTTAATGTGTTAAAAAATCCGCTATCTGCATTGTATACAAATATTAAAATAGGGCTATTATTTTTCATACTTTTTATTACAAAGAAATAGAAAATTGATGAAATAAAATGTCCTGTTAAATACAATTGCTATAAATTATCAATAACTTTTTTAAGTTTTTCTCTTACTTAGTTTGCAATACTTCCTAAATCTTTGTTTTCAATTGCCTGCCTTGTAACGATTTTATTAAAACTATAACTCATATTTTCCCTTTTTATTTTTTATGATATGATACATTTACATTAAAAAAGTTTCAATTAATCCGAGTAATTCCTTTTTTTTTATGGAATAAGCATGTTAATGTTTTGTTAAATTACAAATATATATAACAGATAGCTTCACTCCTTTTAGTCGTTCGCAATGACAATTTTGATTTTTTATTCTTTGGCAACTGCCTTTATTTTAACTAGTCCTTTCTTTTTAAAATATAATTCAAATTCTGCTGAAGAATTTTTTTTGTAATCATTTTTTAAATTCATTACCATTACATGCAAACCGCCTGGTTTAAAATATATTTTTGTGTGTGGTTTTACTGCAACATATTCAATAGCTCGCATTCCTTTCAGTCTGTTTTTTTCAAATGTTTCATGTATTTGTACCATACCAGCAATATTTGATTTTACAGAAAAGAGTGTATCTGTTTGGTTTGTGTTATTATCAATAGTAAAATAAAGTGCTGTGTTCATCCCTTTAACGGCTGGGCGAAACCATTGGTTAGTAATATTAAAATCTCCTGCTGTGTTACAAGAGATCAATAATCCGAAAAAAAGTAAAAATAATTTTTTCATTGTTGCTTTATTTGTTTTATTGAATTGATAATTTCTTTTTTGTCTGCATTACTTCCATTAAAATTTAATCTTAATCTGTTTTGTTTATCTATCAAACTTATTCTATCTGTGTGAATAAAATAATATAAAGAATCGTTTTGGGGAGTAATTGTTGTATCGCCGGATAATGCATATACATTTAAATCTTTCAGTAAATTAAAAACCGTTTTCTTGTCTCCTGTTAAAAAATACCAGTTAGGTGATTTAATACCTCTGACTTCTGCATAATTTTTTAGCACAGAGGGTATATCTCTTTCGGGGTCAAAAGAAATTTCAACATATACTATGTTATCTATTTCTTCTTTATCAATTTGTTTATTTATAGAAATAATGTTCTGGGTTATAATCGGACAAATGTCAGGACAGTTAGTGTAAATGTACGATAGCACAACTGTTTTACCTTTTAAATCACTTGGAAAATTAAACTGCGTGCTGTCCTGAGTAATTAATTTATAATCGGTTCTGTTTAAATCTTTTATTACAGGTATTTCTTTTCCGCAACCGGAAAAGATTAAAGATATAAATACAAGAACATAAATTTTTTTAAAATCCATTAATTACTCAGTTAAAATTATGATATCAATCTTCCGCTTTCAATTTAAAATCCTTCATTACCCATTTTTTTGCAAACACTAAACCTATAGGGCTTATAATTGCAATAAGTCCGTAAATAAACCACATTGTTTCTGTGTTCATTTCTGCAGGTGAAACACCAAGCGGAACATATTTCATCAAGAACCAGCCTGAATAAAAACCTGTTAATACTTTTGTTAAAAACCAGGGGAACTGACCAACACCCATATACAGTCCGACTTTTCCTTTAGGTGCTACTTCAGCAATCCATTGCAAGAATCTCGGCTGCCACATTGATTCTCCTATTGTCATAACCAGAACATAAATTAAAAATAAATAAATGTTTGGACCAACTGTTAAGAGAAAAGTAGGTATTGCCATTACAAAAGTTCCGTAGATCATCATTTTATATACATTTGCTTTTGCAGTTAAACCGGCAACAATTGGGGCAAAAAGAAAAACTAAAATTGGGTTTATGTTTGAAAATATTTCAAAATATTCGCTTACAACAGAACCCTGAAAAGCGCGGTCTAAATAATATGGAAGTGTAAGCCAATTGTGGGCAAACAATGTCTGCACAGGTATAAGCACAAAAATAAAAAATGTAAATCGTTTATCTCTGAAAGGATGGTATGGCCTTTTTCTTAAATATTCAAAAACTACAAGAGCGAACAAAATAATTGTAAGTGTAAAAAAGAAATCAATTGTTATTGATAAACCAAGAAATGAAAAATCGAAAATAAAGTTTAATGTGTTTTTAAATCCGAATCCCGACAGCAGAAAAAACCCAAGTGTTAAAATACTAAAGAAGATTACTTTTGTGTTATTAATTTTTTCTTCTGGTTTTACTTCGTCCTCTTTTTCTTCATTTTCGTTTGAAGCCTTCACGGCATCAACAGCATCTTTATCTGATTTTTTTGTAATTAGTACAAGTGTAATTACAAGAGCAATAAAAGTAATTATAACATAAACCCAGAATACTGCTGTTAAACCGTTTGGAGGAAATGTATCTTCAAAATGGGGGCGTGTTAGAGAAGAAATAAATCCTGAAAAGAAAGCACCCAAATTCATAAATCCGTAAATGGCCGCATAACCCATTGCCGCAGTTTTTGGTGTTGTGTATCTTTTAACTCCTGCATAAGCTGCCGGTTGATATAATCCGTAAGCAAGTAAAACAAAAAGAAGTCCGGTTGTCATAGTAAAAAACATTGGAGACCACAAACCATTCTGCATTCCAAAAGTACCTGAAATCCCAACAAGCACTCTACCCAAAAGTAAAACAAGAAATGAAATTATAAGTGATTTACGAACACCAAGTTTATCTGAAAGACCGCCAAGCACCAACATTGCAAAAGTTATACCGCCGGTTAAAAAACTGTAAATAAGCCCGGCCTGTGGATCGGTTAAACCAACATTTTCAGAATTAAATTTGCCGAGAATTGTGAGCACACCAAAATAAACAAGCCCCTCTAAAACATAGGGAACATTAACTCCCCACAATGCTTTGGGTGCTTTAACAAATGCTATTGAAGTTTCTTTGAGTTCTTTAAATGCGTCTTTAATTACTTTGGAAAAAGATTTTTTTACTTTCGGGGTTTTATCTTCGGATTTGATTTCCATTATTATTCCATTTGATAATTTTGAAAGATGAAATCAAAATTACAAACAAATAGAATAAATTGGAATTATTTTAATACGACAGATTACTTCCAAGCCATTTTTCTATTTCATTTACACTCATTCCTTTTCTGCGGTGGTAATCTAATATCTGATCTTTTCCCAACTTACCAACATTAAAGTACTTTGATTCAGGATGAGAAAAATAAATTCCGCAGACACTTGCAGCAGGATACATTGCCAAACTTTCTGTAAGTGTTATTCCTGTTTTTTCTGTTGCGTTCAACAAATTAAAAATGATAGGTTTTTCTGTGTGGTCAGGTTGCGCAGGGTAGCGTTATGCCGGACGAATACCAATATATTTTTCTTTTATTTTTTCTTCACTAGTTAGATTTTCGTTGGGCGAATAACCCCAAAATTCTTTTCTTATTTTTTCGTGAAGAAGTTCGGCAAACGCTTCCACAAGTCTGTCGGCTATTGCTTTTGCCATAATGCTGTTGTAATCATCCTGATCTTCTTCAAATTTCTTAACTGTTTTTTCCAAACCTATTCCCGTAGTTACTGCAAATGCACCGATGTAATCATTGGTTTCTGTTTCTTTTGGTAAAATAAAATCAGCAAGAGCAATGTTTGGTTCACCTTTAGATTTTTTACTTTGTTGTCTTAAAGTGTGAAAAGTACTTAATACACCACCTTTGTTTTCGTCAGTATAAATTTCTATATCATCATCTACAGAATTTGCCGTATAAAGACCAAACACTCCGTTTGCTGTTAGTAATTTATTCGATATAATTTCATCAAGAAGTTTGTTGGCATCATTAAATAATTTTTTTGCTTCATTACCGTATGTTTTGCTTTCAAATATTTCTGGATATCTGCCCTTCATTTCCCATGTTAAAAAGAATGGCGTCCAATCAATAAAATTTTTGATTTCGTTTAAAGGAAAATCAATTAAAGTTTTTGTCCCAATAAAATTTGGTTTTGTTGTCTTGGTCTTTTTCCAATCAATTTTAAATTTGTTTTTTCTTGCTTCTTCTAAACTTATAATATTTTTTTCTTCTCTCTTGCTTAAATAATTTTTTCTTAGATCTATATATTCTTTTTTATACTTGTCAATAAATTCTATTCTAATTTTATCATCTTTGTTTAATAAATTACTAACAACAGGAACGCTTTTTGATGCATCTAAAACATGAATTGTTGACTGTTTGTAATTGGGTGCAATTTTAACCGCAGTGTGAATGCGCGATGTTGTAGCCCCGCCGATCAGTAATGGTTTTTTAATTCCTTTTCTTTCCATTTCTTTTGCAACATGTACCATCTCATCAAGTGAAGGAGTTATCAATCCGCTTAAGCCAACTATATCAACATCTTTTTCAACAGCTGTTTGTAAAATTTTATCTGATGAAACCATAACCCCTAAATCTATTACTTCATAATTATTACAGCCAAGCACAACGCTGACAATATTTTTCCCTATGTCGTGAACATCACCTTTAACAGTTGCTAATAAAACTTTTCCTGCACCGGTTAAATCACCAATATTTTGTTTTTCTTCTTCTATAAAAGGTGTTAAATAAGCGACTGCTCTTTTCATTACTCTTGCACTTTTAACAACCTGAGGCAAAAACATTTTTCCTGAGCCAAAGAGATCACCAACAACACTCATTCCATCCATAAGGGGACCTTCAATTATGCTCAATGGTTTATCATATTTTTTACGAACCTCTTCCGTATCTTCCTCTATATAATCTACAATACCCTTTACCAAGGCATGCCTAAGCCTTTCTTCTACTGATAAATTTCTCCATTCACCTTTTACTGCTTCATCTTTTTGTTTACCTTTAACTGTTTCAGCAAAATGAATTAATTTTTCAGTTGATTCATTGTTTCTATTAAAGATAACATCTTCAACAAGTGTTAAAAGATCTTTAGGAATTTCTTCGTAAACTTCCAGTTGGCCGGCATTAACAATACCCATGTCCATTCCGGCTTTTATAGCGTGATAAAGAAAAGCGGAATGTATAGCTTCTCTAACAACATTGTTGCCCCTAAAAGAAAAAGATAAATTACTAACACCGCCGCTTACTTTTGCAAGGGGAAGGTTTTGTTTAATCCATTTGATTGCTTCAATATAATTAACAGCATAATTGTTGTGTTCTTCCATTCCGGTTGCAACAGTTAAAATATTTGGATCAAAAATTATATCTTGCGGTGCAAAGCCAACTTGTTCTATAAGAATTTTATATGCTCTTTCGCATACAGATATTTTTCTTTCATAAGTGTCAGCCTGTCCTTTCTCATCAAATGCCATAACAATAACAGCAGCACCAAAACGAAGAATTTCTTTTGCGTGATTTATAAATTGTTCTTCACCTTCTTTAAGACTTATTGAATTTACAATTCCCTTACCCTGCAAACATTTTAATCCTGAATATAACACACTCCATTTTGAAGAGTCTAACATAATGGGAAGTTTTGAAATATCTGGTTCAGCAGCAATTAGATTTAAAAATTTTGTCATTGCTGATTCTGATTCAATCATCCCCTCGTCCATATTGATATCGATTATTTGTGCACCGCCTTCAACCTGGTTACGGGCAACAGCTAAAGCATCTTCATATTTTTCTTCTTTTATTAATCTTGCAAACATTTTAGAACCGGCAACATTAGTTCTTTCACCAACATTTATAAAATTAGATTCTGGTCTTACCACCAATGGTTCAAGTCCGCTTAATCTTAAGTATGATTCAGTATGGGAAATTTTTCTTTGTTTATATTTTTTTACCTTTTCAGAAATAGCTTTTATATGGTCAGGTGTTGTGCCGCAACATCCACCGACCAAATTTATAAAACCGCTTTCTGCAAACTCACTCAAAACTCCGGATGTAATATTTGGTGTTTCGTCATATTCGCCCATTTCATTTGGCAAGCCAGCATTTGGATAAACCGACAAATAAACATTTGCTGTTTTTGAAAGCTCTTCAACAAAGGGACGCATTTGTTTCGCACCCAATGAACAATTAAGTCCAATACTAAGTAAATTTTTAGTGTGTGCAACAGATATCCAAAATGCTTCTGTAGTTTGTCCGGATAATGTTCTTCCACTTTGATCAACAATAGTTCCGCTAATCATTATTGGAATATCAATTCCTTTTTCAGAACAAACTTTATCAACTGCATAAATTGCTGATTTTGCGTTAAGTGTATCAAAGATTGTTTCGATCATTAATATATCAACACCACCTTCTACCAACGCTTTGGCTGATTGATAATATGCATTCACCATTTGATCAAAAGTAACCGCTCTGTAACCGGGGTTATTTACATCAGGAGAAAGAGAAAGTGTTTTGTTTGTTGGTCCCAAAGCTCCGGCTACAAATCTGGGTTTACTTTTGTTGGTTTTATTAAACTCATCAGCAACTTCTCTGGCAATTTTTGCTGCTTGAAAATTTATCTCATAAACAAAATCTTCTGTATGATAATCTGCCTGAGAAATTGAAGTTCCGTTGAATGTATTTGTTTCAACAATATCAGCTCCGGCGTTAAAATATTCTCTATGAATGTTTTTAATTATTTCAGGCTGTGTAATTGAAAGAAGATCATTGTTTCCTTTTAAGTCGTAAGGATGATCTTTAAATTTTTCACCTTTAAAATCTTCTTCACTTAAATTACAATGCTGAATCATAGTTCCCATTGCACCGTCAAGAACCATAATTCGTTCATTAAGGATTTTTCTTAAAATGTCTGTTTTTGATTTTATCATTTATATTGTTTAAAAATAAAAAACCTCTTCCAATGAGAAGAAGAGGTAAATTTCCATCTTCATCTCATCTTTCCCTTAATCTAATTAAGGGCAGGATTTAGCACCTGTCATCCTGTTAAAAACAGAATCGGTTGCTACGGCTTCAACGGGCCTGTTCCCTTAGCCGTTCTTGATAAGAAAATATTTTAAAGATCTTATAATTTCTACAATAAATATATAAATTTTGAGTTGTTTATCAAATCTTAATAAAATATACTTGTTATTATATACTTTAATCTTTCATCCTTTTGAAAGGAAATCAAATATAATTAAATTGCATTATTCTAAAATTGATAGAATTTTGAAAAGGTTATATATATGATAGTTGTAACAGGTGGGGCAGGATTTATAGGTAGTGCTGTTGTGTGGAAATTAAATCAACAGGGATACAATAATATTATTATTGTTGACGAGTTAGGAACAGATGAAAAATGGAAAAATTTAGTCGGGCTTAATTTTGTAGATTTTATTCACAAAGATGAATTTATAAAACATATAAAAGAGGGTAATAAGTATTTTATTGATTCAATAATTCACCTCGGTGCAAACTCTTCAACTACTGAAAAAGATGCAGACAATCTTTTAAATAATAATTATCAATACACAAAAACTCTGGCAAAATATTCGCTAAAAAATAAAGCAAGATTTATTTATGCCTCTTCTGCAGCTACTTATGGTGACGGATCTTTTGGATTCAATGATGATGAAACAAAATGCATGCAATTAAGACCGTTAAATATGTATGGGTATTCAAAATCATTGTTTGATTGTTGGGCATTAAATGAAAATATTTTTAGCAGTATTGTGGGTTTAAAATATTTTAATGTTTACGGACCAAACGAATATCACAAAGGTGATATGCGAAGTGTTGTTCATAAAGCATTCGAACAAATTAGAGATACAGGAAAAGTAAAACTATTCAAGTCAATGAATGCTAACTATAAAGACGGTGAACAATTGCGTGATTTTATTTATGTTAAAGATGCTGTTGATATGACTCTTCATTTTTTATCAAATAGAAATAAAAACGGATTGTTTAATGTTGGATCAGGAAAAGCAAGAACATGGAATGATCTTGTTACTGCACTTTTTAGATCAATGAATAAACCTGTTAATATAGATTATATTGAATTGCCACCGCATCTTTTAAATAAATATCAATATCACACTGAGGCAAATATTGATAAAATTAGAACCGCAGGACATACAAATAATATTTACTCTCTTGAAGATGGTGTTGAAGATTATGTAAAATATTATCTCATACCAGAAAAACATCTTGCCGAATAAATTCAAATAATTAAATGAAACTTGCAACTCTCTGTTATGTAAAGGATTTAAAAAATAATAAAACTTTAATGCTTTACAGAAATAAAAAAGAAAATGATTATCACGAAGGTAAATGGAATGGACTTGGAGGCAAACTTGAAAAAGGAGAAACGCCTGAAGAATGTGCAATAAGGGAGTTAAAAGAAGAAGCAGGCCTTATAGTTAAAAATCCTACTTTAAAAGGCATAATAACATTTCCGGATTTTGATGGGGTTGAAGATTGGTATGTCTTTATTTTTACAATTACAGAATATTCAGGAAAAATTATTGATTCACCCGAAGGGAAACTTGAATGGATACCAAATGATAAACTTACTTCTTTAAATCTCTGGGATGGAGATAAAATTTTTCTGGGGTGGCTCGGTAAGGATAAATTCTTTAGTGCTAAGTTTAATTATGAAAATGGAAAGTTTAAAGATTACGAAACCTGTTTTTATTAATCTTTTACCAAATAAATAAGCGTTAGCTTATTTATGTCACATATCAGATAATTTACATCATTTATATAGCTTACCTATAAAGTTTTTGTTAAATTTAATTCATTAACTTTTCTAATAAAAAACAAAAAATGAAAAAGTTTAAAAAGCCTATCAAGGTTTCTGATATTAATTCTTTAAAAGAAAAGACACCCACACACGCCAAAGCATTAAACACAGATTTGGTAATAATTAAGTATAGTGAAAACATTTCTGTTTTATACGGAAGATGCCTTCACAGAGGTGCATTATTAAGTGATGGGTATGTTGACGGTAATAATTTAATCTGCGGTTTACATTTTTGGGATTACAGATATGACACAGGTATTAGTGAGTATAATCCTCATGAAACTTTACACAAATTTAGATCCGTTATTGAAAATGGATCTGTTTTTATAGACGAAGATGAGGTAAAAGAATTTGAAATTAAATTGCCATCTCGTTTTAATTCTGGTGAGTATTTGGGTGAATATATTGACACTCACCCTGAAAATACGGAGCCATACGGATATTATATTAAGCAACTTGCTCAAAATGGCTTAACTAAAACCGGACAACACGGACCTTCTGCGGCAATGGGTGTTGACAGAGACACACTTCCAAAATGGGAAAATATTCAAATACTCCCGGCTCAGTTTGCAAAAAAACCATTACTTGATGAAGTGGAAGTTAATACAAAAGTAATAATTGGAAAAAAAGCTAAAAAACCATTAACTCTTGAAATGCCTATTTTTATTTCCGATATGTCTTTTGGTGCTTTATCAAGAGAAGCTAAAATATCTTTAGCAAAAGGTGCTGAAATGGCAGGAACAGGAATTTGTTCTGGTGAAGGTGGAATGCTTCCGGAAGAAAAAGAAAACAACTCAAGATATTTTTACGAATTAGCTTCAGCAAAATTTGGTTTCAGTTTTGATAAATTAAAAAATGTTCAGGCTTTTCATTTCAAAGGTGGACAGGGTGCAAAAGTTGGCACAGGCGGGCATTTACCCGGAAATAAAGTGAGTGCAGAAATAGCAAAAATAAGAGGATTGCCGGAAGGTAAATCGGCTATAAGTCCTTCAACATTTACTGATTTAAAAACAGTTGATGATTTTAAAAACTTAGCAGAAAAAGTAAGAGAAATATCAGGCGGTATTCCAATTGGATTTAAATTAGCCGCTAGTCATATTGAAGAAGATATTGAGTTTGCTCTTAATTGTGGTGCTGATTATATTATTCTTGATGGAAGAGGCGGCGGTACAGGCGCTGCACCAACTGTATTAAGAGATAACATTTGTGTTCCTACAATTCCTGCTCTTGCAAGAGCAAGAAAATTTTTGGATGATAATGAGGCTAATGATATTTCTCTAATTATAACCGGTGGTTTAAGAATAGCTGATGATTTTGCAAAAGCTCTTGCGCTTGGTGCCGATGCTATTGCGATTGCAAATTCAGCCATACAAGCTATTGGTTGTTTGGGAATGAGAGCTTGTAACACAAATAATTGTCCTGTTGGTATAGCCACGCAAAAAGAACATCTTCGTTCAAGATTAAATATTGATAAATCTGCAACACAGCTTTATAATTTTTTAACTGCCTCTAACAGTCTGATAAAAGTTTTGGCAAGAGCTTGCGGCCATGATAATGTAGATAAATTTAACACTAATGATATAACTACTTTTTACGATGATATACACAAACTTACAGGCATACAATACGGTGGCATAAAATGAAAGCTTCAGACTTATTTGTAAGGTCACTAGAAAACGAAGGTGTAAAATATATTTTTGGTATACCTGGTGAGGAAAATTTAGATCTTTTAAATTCATTAAAAGATTCAAGTATAAAATTAATTCTTACGCGCCACGAACAAGGTGCTGGATTCATGGCTGCAACTTATGGTAGGCTAACAGGAACGCCTGGTGTTTGCTTGTCCACTCTTGGTCCCGGTGCAACTAACCTAACAACCCCGGCCGCTTATGCTCAGCTAGGCGGAATGCCAATGGTTATGATTACCGGGCAAAAGCCTATTAAAAAAAGTAAGCAGGGGCAGTTTCAAATATTAGATGTAGTTGAATTAATGAAACCAATTACAAAATATTCCAGACAGTTTGTTAATGGAAATAATATCCCATCTGTTATTAGAAATGCATTTCGCTTAGCTATGGAAGAAAGACCCGGCACGGTTCATTTAGAACTTCCCGAAGATATTGCAATTGAAGATTGTTCTGAAACTGTTTTTGAAATCGGTGGACACAGAAGACCGGATGCAGATGACAAATCTCTTGAATTAGCGGCAAAAATGATAGAAGAGGCAAAAATGCCGTTGGTTTTAATAGCTGCAGGTGCAAACAGAAAAAGAACAAACGAAGCATTAAAAAATTTTATAGATAAAACAGGCTTATATTTTTTCAACACTCAAATGGGAAAAGGTGTAGTTGATGAAAGGCACGCTAATTTTTTAGGTACTGCCGCTTTGTCTGATGATGATTTTTTACACTGTGCAATAAACAGAGCAGATCTTATTGTAAATGTGGGTCATGATGTTATTGAAAAACCCCCATTCTTTATGGAAAAGGGGGGAACAAAAGTAATTCATATAAATTTTTTCCCTGCTGAAGTTGATAGGGTATATTTTCCACAATTAAATGTGGTTGGTGATATTACAACTTCAATTGAAAAACTTACAGATAAAATTAAAAATAAAAACAACTGGGAGTTTGATTATTTTGTTAGGATAAAAGAAGAGGTAAAGCTTCATACAATAAAATATTTTCATGACACAAGGTTCCCAATGCTGCCGCAAAGATTTGTAAATAATGTAAGAGAAATTTTACCTGAAGACGGTATTGTTACTTTAGATAATGGGGTATATAAAATTTGGTTTGCAAGAAATTATAATTGTTATCAACCAAACACTTTGCTGCTAGATAATGCTTTGGCAACAATGGGCGCTGGCCTGCCCTCAGCAATTAGTGCAAAAATATGTTGTTCTGATAAAAAAGTTATTTCTGTTTGTGGGGACGGTGGTTTTATGATGAACTCACAAGAATTAGAAACTGCAGTAAGGCTCGGATTAAATCTTGTTGTTATAATTTTAAATGATAGTGCTTATGGTATGATAAAGTGGAAGCAAGAAGGAATGGGGTTTGAAAATTTTGGATTAGATTATAAAAATCCTGATTTTGTAAAATATGCTGAAAGTTATGGTGCTAAAGGGTATAGACCAGTATCAGATGAAAACTTTAAAGAAGTTTTTACAAATTGTTTAAATACTGATGGAGTACATGTAATTGATCTTGCGGTTGATTATTCGCTTAACCACTCAATATTAAATGTTTTGTTAAAACAAAAAACTTGTTTGTTGTAAAATAGAAAAGGTATTAAAATGTTAAAAGTAACATCTCCCTATGATTTAAGTCTTATAAAAGAAATTCCGATGGTGGGAAAAAAAGAAGTAGAAGAAGCTTTAACCAAAGCTTATAGTTTGTTTGTTGATCAATCTAAATGGATTCCTCCACATGAAAGAATTGCTATCTTAGAAAGAACTGCTGAAATTATGAAAACAAGAATTGAGGAATTAACTAAAACTGCAGCAAATGAAGGCGGTAAACCATACATAGATTCAAAGGTTGAGGTTCTAAGAGCAATAAATGGTGTACAGATAGCTGCTGAACAAATTGCACAATTAAAAGGTGAACAGATTCCGCTTGGATTGACCAAAGCATCTGTTAACAGAATTGCTTTTACAAAAAGAGAACCAATAGGTGTGGTTGCTTCGATAAGCGCTTTTAATCATCCTTTAAATTTAATTGTACATCAGGTTATAACTGCTGTGGCGGCTGGTTGCCCAGTAATTATTAAACCTGCTTTAACCACACCTTTGTCTTGTTTGGCTCTTATTGATATTTTAAAAGAAGCTGGATTGCCTGATGGTTGGTGTCAAGCTATTATTTGTGAAAATGATGCTGCCGAATTATTGGTTACAGACAAAAGAGTAAATTATTTTTCATTTATTGGTTCTGCAAAAGTCGGCTGGTATTTAAAATCAAAACTGGCTCCTGGTACTCGTTGCGCTTTAGAACACGGTGGAGCTGCTCCAGTAATTGTTGAAAAAGATGCCAACTTAAAAGAATTGTTACCTGCTCTTTTAAAGGGTGGATTTTATCATGCCGGACAGGTTTGTGTCTCGGTTCAAAGAGTTTTTGTTCACAAAAATATTTGTAACGATGTTGCAAATAAATTGGCTGATATGGCAAATAAATTAATTGTTGGTAACCAGATGGATGAAAAGACAGAGGTGGGCCCACTTATTTTGCCAAGAGAAGTTGACAGAGTTGAAGAATGGGTTAATGAGGCAGTCTCTGCTGGTTCAAAATTATTGTGTGGGGGAAAAAGAATTTCTAATACTTGCTATCAACCAACTGTATTGTTAAACCCTCCTTTAAATGTTCGTGTTTCAACATTAGAAATCTTTGGCCCTGTTGTCTGCATCTATTCTTATTCAAACATGGATAAAGCAATTGAAATAGCTAATAGTTTGGGTGTACATTTCCAAGCATCTGTCTTTACAAAAAATATTGATATCGCATTAGATTGTGTAAATAAATTAAATGCTACAGCTGTGATGGTAAATGACCATACTGCTTTTCGTGTTGACTGGATGCCGTTTGGTGGAAGAGATACTTCTGGTTTGGGTATGGGTGGAATTCAATATTCAATGCACGAAATGACCAGGGAAAAATTAGTTGTAATTAAAAGTAATGTATTATAAATAAGGATTAATTTTTGAAATTACTTTTTAATGGTATAAAAGAATTTAGTAAAAATGAATTTGAAAAAGATGAAATTCATATTTATGGTTGGTGTTATCATATTGGTTCAGGTAGAGTTTTTAATTATAATAAAAAAAGTAAAATTTTTGAATTAATAGAGTAGTATTTATTTTGAATTCAATCTGGATAAAATTAAATAAATTATCGCTTCAAAATTTATCTGAAGCAAGAAAACAATTACATCAAGCGGTTCAGCTTGTATCTATTCCTACAAGATCTTTTTTACCAAAAGTTAAAGATGATCATTTTGCTTCTTTAAAGTGGAATAAAAAAAATAATTTTTTAGAAAGCCAACCATTGGGTAAAGATAATTTTAAGACAGCCATTAGTTTTAATAATTTTTCTATTCTTTTATTAAATAAAGATGAAAAGATTATTGGTTGTTTCGAATTAAATGGCATCACTTATATAAATGCATTCAAAAAGTTAAAAGAGTTGATAAAACCAACAGGTGAAGATGTAAATAAACTTTCCTTGTCTCTTCCATATGAAACACCATCTTATCAAACCGCTAATGATATACCATTTAATTTTTTTGAAAAATCATTGTTTGTAGAATTAGGTAATTATTTTAATAATGCTTTTCTTCTATTAGAAAATGTGGTTAAAAATAGGACTGAAGCAACAGAAATTTCTTGCTGGCCTCATCATTTTGATATTGCCACTTTAATAGTTCTAAATGATAGCAAAGATAATTATAAAAGTATTGGGGTTGGACTTTCACCTGGTGACGATAATTACAATCAGCCTTATTTTTACATAACTCCATGGCCTTATCCAAATACAGAAAATATTACTTTGCCGGATTTACCTTCAGGGGGGTTTTGGCATACAAAAGGTTGGGTTGGTTCTGTTTTAACCTCTGAAAATATTTTAAAATTTGATTCCACCGAAAAGCAATACAAAGCAGTAAAAGAATTTTTAAATTCAGGAATAGATTTAATCTTGGGGATGATAAATATTTCGTGATTCAAACCTCGAAGATTTATCATAGACCTTCGAGGTTACACTTTATCCCAAAAAATTCATTGGAAATAAATTTTTTGCCGAAGGCCGCTATATAAAATGTTTTTATAAAACATTTTATATAGCGGGGTTAACCTCTGGCAATTTGTAAGAAAAACATATTACTCAAA
>Ga0210041_1002149_pt1 | contig 17093 bp, 16 predicted proteins | sample CryGeymeta201503_FD_183973 | JGI IMG/M metagenome (GOLD analysis project Ga0210041, IMG submission 183973) | Groundwater microbial communities from Crystal Geyser aquifers in Utah, USA - Crystal Geyser metaG 2015-03 (SPAdes) (version 2) | ecosystem: Environmental > Aquatic > Deep subsurface >... | reverse complement strand
GATGGTTTCGCGCCATCGACCGGACGCGAGGCGCCGGCCTCAACCCCGCGTCCCTGCTGGCTTCAGCCGTCCGTATCTGAGGGCATCCTCACTTAACGCGAACTGAGCCTTTTTTATCGCCTGCTGGTTTCCCTACTCCCTTTCGAAATCAACCGCGCCCGTGGGGGCGCACATCGAAAGGAGAGTCATCATGTCGTTGTCACACATGGGCACGGTCGCCAAGATCGTGGCTGCCAGCATGGGGGTGGAGGTGGTGTTCGATGCGTCGGCCGACACCGCTTCCACCGATGGCACCCGCATCTTCATCCCAACCAGCCTGATCGGGAATGGCGATGCGCGTACCGCCATCCTCATGCGCGGCTTCATCGCGCATGAGGGTGTGGGCCACATCCGGCATACGGATATGACAGCCTGGAGTGCCTTTGTTCGAGACGCTTCACCCTTGGGCAAGAGCATCCTCAACATAATCGAGGACATCCGGATCGAACGGCTGGCGTGCAGGGTGTATCCAGGCATCAAACGGATACTCAATGAGACCGTGGAGGCTCTGAAGCCGGAAGGCTTCTTTGATCTTCCCACCAAGCCTCACCCGGCAGGCGTCGTCACGGGCCTGTTGCTCAACTGCCTGCGGGCGGAAGAACTTGCCCAGCCACTCGATCCGATACCGGCTCGGGCGATGGCGTTCAAGCTATTCGGTGTGTCGTTGCGAGACGACATCCTGAATATCGCAAGGCTTGGCAGCCGTGGTAGTTCAACGGCAGAAGCGGTCGATGCCACCAAAGCCATCCTCAGGCTGCTTGGAGATGTTGCAAACCCCGTGGCCAACCCGGCGGCCAACCTGAAGCCGCAGCCTGCGCAGTCTAGTGAACCGGAGGCTGGCCAAGCCGGTGAGGGGAATGCCGGCGAAGGCGGATCAGGGTCTGAGGGCAAGCAGGCAGCGGGGACTTCTCAACGGCAAAGCCAGAAACAGCGCAAATCCGCTACACAGGCGCTCACCGCCAGTGCAAAGGAGTGCGGCCCCAGTGGTCTGGAAGAGATAACCCAGGAAGCAATGGGCAATAGCATCGGCGCCGGCCAGGACTTGGAGGAGATGCAACGTTCCATCGTGGCCGAACCTGTCCAGGGCTGGCGGCCATCCGCGCGCTCGGCCGGCATTTCCAGAACGCTTTCCCGCAAGCTGGAAGACATGCTCCAGTCCCGCGTGGATGAGGAGGATTTCTCGGTACGCGGTGGCGGGCGCCTGGATTCCCGGCGTGTTTCCAGGACGAAGTTGCTGGATCTGGAAGTGTTCGAACGGGAAGGCGAGGAAGCGCCGGGGTTGGATACGGCGGTCTTCGTGCTGGTGGACAAATCCAGCAGCATGAGCAGCACGATTGGCTCCAGCGACGACACGACGGAAGCGGTCGCATTGGATGTCGTCTCAGCACTGGGCGATGCACTTGCCCGTTTCGACGGTCGCGGCGTGTCTTTCGCGGTGGAGGGGTTTTCTGATTCGATGACGGCATACAAGCCCTTCTCCGCACCTTGGAGGGGTACACGGGCTTGTCTTGGCCACTATCGCGCTTCGGGCGGCACGGACTTCTGCTCGGCCTGCTTCACGGCCATCGGCGAAATCGCCAAACGCCCTGAAAAGCGCAAGGTGATCCTGGTGTTGACCGATGGGGATGTTGGCCAGATTTCGCTGGTCGCCAGCATCCAGAAGACGGCCGTCGAGCACGGGATCGAGACCAGGGTGGTTTTCCTGGGCATCAACCCCGATGCTGCGCGTTGTATGGCTACGGCAGGTGGATTCGCGCGCTATGGCGTTGCCAATCAGGCTGAGGATGTTCCCAAGGCTGTCTTCGCGGCGCTGGAAGACATTTTCTGAGTTGTAACCGCACCCCGCTTGGCCTCTGGCCGGCGGGGGTTTTCATTTTTTCGGATATCGACTCGACTACTTCCTGCTTGCTGACACTCTCCCCAAACCGATAAATATCTCCTGTGGCAGCGCCCTGCCGGCCTGCCTCAACAGGGGCCACAGGAAGGACACTGCTGGATGGCCGGCTTGATCCAAGGAGGAAGCGGCGGCGGGCAGTTGAGTGCGGTAGCGGTCTTCCAGGCCGTGCTTTTCCAGCAATTCTGCGAGGACAGTGGCTTCCGGGGCGATGATGCCTTGTAAGCAGGGTAGGGTCGCAGCGATGACCAGGCCTGCCGGGTCGTAATCGACGAAGGCCCACACCGGCTGGTTCAGGGTTTTCAGGAAGTTCTGCGAGGCGTCGGCGCGGGCTTCGCTACTGCCGCCACGCCAGAGCACCAAAGGGTTCGGGCCGGCGGCGGAAAAGTCGAGGCGCACTTCGTGGATGCGGTCGAAGCACTCCCAGTTTTCCACCAGCAATACTGTGTTGTGCTCGACGCTGCCACCGATTTCAAGGGCGTCGGCTTCCAGGTGGCATCGCGGTGGCAGGAGGAGTGACTCGTGACCGACCAGCAGAGGCAGGCCAGGTAGAGTCTTCATAGCCAGGCGATCTCGCCGCGCCGGTCCGCCGGCCCATTTCTCATCGCGACCGAGGGCCAAACTTTCCGCCCGCGTTAGTCCTTCCCAGGCATCCGGCGGCGTTTCCGGGGCGATGCCTTGGGCTTGCAGCAACTCTCGGATGCGGGCCTTGGCCGTCGCGTCAAAGCAGCAGGTAGCGCCCTTGGTCCAGCCAATACGGTAGTCGTCGAGAAAGCCGCGCAGGGTTTTCGAGCCGGTGAAGCGTTCCTCCGGGGACTGCACGACGCGCAGCAGTACCTTGACCAGTTGTTTATCCATATCCCTACTCCGCCCGCCGAGCAAGTACGTCCCACACCACGATGTTGCCGGACAGGGGATGATCGGGCGTGGCCTCGACGCGCTCGAACTGGAAACGGTCGAGCCGGCGCCGCTCCATCGCGGCCTCGTACAGCACGCAGTGCAACCAAATATCGCCGGGCAGGTCGTCGAATCCTGCTTCGGCGGATTTCCAGTCCATGGCGGAGACGGGGGTGTCCGTGGCGGCGACGGCGACCAGGAAGCGGGCGAAGGCCAGTTGGTAGGGTTTGGGGGTGATGGCGACGCTGGCGGACGGCGCGGCGCCGTCTTCGGCCAGAACACCCAGCTTCGCCTCCCGCTTCACGAGCACCTTGGCGGCGGGCAGGGAACGGGCGAGGTCTGCGAGGGCTTCGCTGGTGGCGGAATCCGACAAGTCCGGCCTGGCCTTCATCTTTAGCGGCTTGGCGCGCAGCGCCCAGGCGGGTGGCTCGGCCATCTCGTCCACATCCGGCGCCACATAGTCCGGGTTGCGTTTCAGGAACTGGGCGAAGGCGCGCAATCGCCGTGCCGCAGGCTCCACCTGGCGCAAGCGGTAGAGGTAGGACTTGAGGATGTCGGTGATGTCCAGCAGGGAGGCGCGCCACTCCGGCAACCGCCCCGCCAACTGGAAACGGAACGCCACGGCCAGAGACTCGCAGCCGGGCCGATCTTCCAGAGACTCCGCCAGATCCTCCATCTGCAAGTGGCGCAGGGCTTCGCTGATGCGTTCCGCGCGGCCGATGTAGTACTCGTTCTGGCGCTGCTTCTCCGCCAGGGTGCTGACGTTGGCGAAACGGTTGTCCGCCAGCATGCGCAGGTATTGCAGGGCGTTGGAGATGCTGTCCGCCAGGTCGAATACGGCGGAATTGAAGTTGTCCGCATAGCTGTCCGCGTCGTCCTGACGGCCCTCCAGATGCGCCTTCTCGGTTTCGTCGATGAGATAAGGCAGGCGCGCCGCCAACTCGGCGATATTGGCGCCGACGGCGGCGTACATCCTCTCCTTCTGCAACACCTCGTCCAGGTGGCGGGCCAGGGACGAGGCGAGGCGGTAGCTGTCCTGGGTGAAGGGCACCAGGGCGCGGTTCTGTTGCAGTTCATAGATGGCACGGGCGTTGTCGTCCGACTTGCCGACGCTGCCCCGATGGTAGGCCTCGGCCAGCACCGCGCGCTGACGGTGCAGCACTTCCAGGTATTTGATGACCAGATCGCCGGCGGTGCTCATAACAGGCTGCCGGTTTCCGGCGTCTCCTCGACGTCTTCCTGTACCGACTCATGCACCATGAGGAAATCCACCACCTCTTGCAGGTATTCCACCTTGCCGGTGACTTCGTAGATTTCCCGCTCCGGGTTGGCCAGCACCAGGTAGCCCTCGTCCCGCAGTTTTTTCAACAGGCGCTCGAGGGCATTGCGCAGGGTGCCGTCGCTGCTGGCCTTGCCCAGGTTGGCCAGGGTCTGGAGTTCGTTGCGCAGGCTGGGGTTCTCGTCGATGGCGGCGCTGAGGCGGTGCGTTTCGATAACGCTGCCGGGTGCGAGAAACTCCTCGCGCCGCAAAGCCTGCATGACATGCACAAAGAAGCCCACCACCAACCGCAGGTTGTGTTTGATCTCGGCGTATTCCTCGCGGATACCCTTGCGCTGCTCCGCGTCCAGACGGGCGAAGACCACATACCAGGCGCCGCCATGCTTGGTGCTGGCGAGGCGACGACCCAGCCGGGCGAGGAAAATTTCCACCTCCTTTCGGTTGGCTTCCTCTTGGAGAAAGCGGTAGGCATCCGGCTGGCTGATGGCGCAGACGAACTGGCCGGAAAGCAGCAGGGTCATGGCCTGTTCAAACATGTTCGATCTCCTCCATCACCCGCACTTCCACCAGGCGGCGTCCCTCCTCGATGCTGAAGCGATGCGGGAACAGGCGCAGCACGTCCACATCCGGGTCCGGAAAGGCCGACACCAGGGTGATGGCGTTGCGGCGCAGAATGTCCAGCAAGGCTTCGATGTTGCCGATGTCCAGATCCTTCAACTCGTCCAGCGCCCACACCACCTGCACCTGGGCATGGCGGCGGATGCGGTTGATGAAGGCGATGAAGATCACGCACAGGATCAGATAGGACAGGCCGTTGGAAGACACCCGCTCCAGATCGGCGGCCTTGCGGAACACCCGGGTCTGGCCGTTCTCCACCACCTCGCCCTGGATGCGGATGAGGTTGGACAATTCCGCGCGGATACCTTCCCGCACTTCCCAATGCGACAGCAGGTTGCGCAAGGTGGCGGCGAACTCCGGCGGTGGCAGTTCGTTGCCTGCCTGTCCCAGCCAGACGCGATGCGCTTCGGCCATGCCGTCGATGGCCTGCCAGTATTCCAACTGGCGGATCACCGAAACGATTTCCACCGTGACCCGGGAAATGCTCTCGAAGGACAGGCTGTCGTCCAGGCTCTGTTGCAGTTCCCGGCTGAACTGCTGCACCTTGCGGTGGAAGGTCTCCATGTCTCGATGGAAAGCGACGATAGCGCCAGCGATCTGGTTCGCTTCCACTTGCAGGGTGCGGCGGTACTGATCGTGGTCGCTGGCAAACCAAGACTTGAATGCGGCAATCCACGCCCGCTCCGAGGCATCCGGCCCGAGGACCTGGCGGTGCGCTTCGTAGAACTGTTCCGGAGGTGTTTCGCGGCGGGCGACGAAGGCGCGCTTGATTTCGCCGATGTGCTTGCGCAGGGTTTCCAGTTCTCGCGCCACCTCCTGAAGCCGCTGGTTGGCTTGCTGAGCCAGAAATTCCGGCGTCCAGGCCGGGTCAAAAACCTGGCCCAGCAGTTCCGCATCCGGTGGATAGGCGGCGACGTGGACCAGTCGTTGACGCACCGTGGCTTGTTCACGCTCCAGGCGAGCGAAATCCTTGTCCAGGATGGCCACTTCCGCCTGCACCCGTTGCCGGGCGGCCTCCCGTTCCGCCAGCAGCTTGGTCAGCGCCGCTTTCTTGTCAGCCTCAATGCGCCGCGCGACGGCAGCCTCCTGGGTCAAACCCTCCCGACGAGGCCATTCCTGTCCCAACCAGAGTTGCCACTGGGCCACTTCTTCCCGCCAGTTTCTGGCCTCCTGAAGCTGGCGTTCCAGTTCGGCTATCTCCTTCTCCAGGCGACCCAGGGCTTCCGTATCCACCCCGGCGCCGCGCAGCGCCTGTTCCTTCTCCTGCTGCATTTCGCGCAACTGCCTCTCGTGGACAGCCTTGCGTTCCGCCTGAGCCTGGTCATGGAGGTCCAGCGCTTGCTTCCGTTCGGTTTCCAGCGTTGATCGCTCCGCGTTGTAGCGGCGACCGCGCTCGCCCTCGTCGTCGCGCAAACCCGTGTCCAATTTCTGCAACTCGCCACGCAGCGCGGCGCTTTGCTTGCCCAGATCGGCGAGCATGGCCTGCGCCTGGGCGGCAGCCTCCTTGCGACTTTTTTCCACCTGCTTGCCGGCGGCCTGTTCTTCTTCCTGGGCGTTCTGGCGGTGGGTGACCAGGCGCTGGACTTCCGTTTCCTGCAAGGCAAGGGTCTGTTGCGCCGCCTCCCGCCGCTGGTTGCACTTTTCCAGTTCGCCAGCGGCATCAGTTATGGCGGCATCGGCACTACGCAGCCGCGCCTCCACCTCCGCCGCTTCCCGCTGCAAGCCCTGTTCATCGGCGGCCAGGTGAGCATCGAGGCGTTCCAGGTTGACGCCGATGCCATAAAGGCTGGGCAAGGCGTCCAGCAACTCGGGGTCCAGATCCTCCCGTACCAGCAGGTCTTCCCGCACCACCTTGGCGATATCGAACACCCAGTCCGGCCGCTGGCTGCGCAGAAAGTAGAGCAAGCTGTCCGGCCCGGGCGTTTGTTGCAGACGCAGCGCCTGCAAACGTTCGGCCTGCTGTTTGCGCTGACCGTGCGCCTGCGCCAAGCGTGTCTCCTGTTCCGCGAAGGCCTGACGGGCCTCGTTGCGCAGCTTTTCCAAGCGGCGCTGTTCGGTCTGGGCCTCCTCCAGCGCCTTCCGCGCCTGGGCGTGAACATCGCGCTTGGCCTGGTGGGTCGCAAGGATTTCTGCTGCCGCCTGGGGGGAACTGGCTTTGACGCGCCAGCCGCCTTCCTCCGCCAGCACGCTCTGCAATCGCTGATCCAGCTGATCCCGAGCCTGCTGGTGGGTTTCCCGCAGCACCTTCAGGTCTTGATCCTTTGCCTGTTCCAGATCTCGGAATCGGGGGCTGAAAGCTTGCTCCAGCCGCGTGCGTTCCTGCTGCGCCTGCTCCCGTTCCTCGTTGAAACGTTTCCGCTGTTCCACCATGAGTCCGTCGTAGCGGACGGAAATGTCCTGCTGTTGCCCGAGCAAGACCTGCTTGCGTTGATTCCGTTGTTCCCATTCATCCCGCAGACGCGGCTCGTCCGCCACTCGCTTTGCCTTGTTGGGCAAATCGCGTCGGGCATAGTCCTGCTCCTGCTTTTGCAGTGCGGACAGGCGCTGTTCCCGGTCTTCCGCCTCACGCCTGGCAGCATCCCGCTCGCCTTCAAGAACTTCGACCTGACGCCGAATGGCTGCCTCGGCTTCGTCGGCTTCCCGTGTCTGCCGCTCCCGCATTGCGCGGTTTTGCCGACCAGCCTCATCCAGGTGGTCATGCAGGCGGCGCAGACGGGCATGCAGTCGACCCAGTTCCGCCTCGCTGGCCAGCAAACGCATTTCCGCCGCCAGCACCTCGTCCATGCGCGGCGCTTCCTGCATCACCTCACGGTAGGCTTCGTAATGCTCCGGCCAGGACTCGATCTTCTTGCGTTCCGTTGACAGCGCGATCTGGCCGGGGCCGTCGGCGATGCAGGACACCACCATGCGCTGCAAATCCTCGAAGTTCGTCTTGCGCAGGAACATGCCGCTGACGATTTTCTCCATGTGGGTCAGGTGGTGGCCGCCGCCGACGAAGGCGAAATCCGCCGCCAGGCTGCGCTGGCGCTGCCGGTCTCGACCCGTGCCGGTCTTGCCCTGGATGATGGCGCGGTACTCCGCCACGGAAGAGATGGATTCACTACAGATCAGGTTCAGGTGCTTCAGGTGGGCGTAGATGTCCCGCGAAGCAATGATGTTGCGGCCATCCGGTTGTAAGAACATTTCTGGCTTGTAAGCCGAGCGAACGAAGCGGTAGCGAATCTCCTCGCCGCTCTCGCTGGCGTGCATCACCATCAGGCAGGTGACATCGCGGCGACGGTACTCAAACAGGATGTAGGAAGTCAGGCGCGGCAGGTAATAGCCAGCGAAATTGAGCCGATTGGTCTCGGTGCCGACGATGCGATTCGGGTTCTCGCCGAAGAACACCGGCAAGAGTTGCAGCAACGAAGTCTTGCCGCGCCCGTTGCGCCCGGTCAGCACCGCCCCACCCTCCAGCGGAAAAATCACCACCCGGCCGGGGCTGAAGGAGTCGATGAGAATCAGGCGCTGAAGCTGGAAGTCCATGCGTGTTCACACTTGCACATAAGTGACCTTGGTTTCAGTTGGTTAGTCGATATCAGCGTCAATTGCCAGACCAAACCGTTTGATTATTACCCCCATGCCTCATTCCTTTCGGATCGTATGAAAAGCCTTGCTCAGGTTGAATAGAATTTGAGGCAGCTGACAGCAGCTGTCAAAGTGTTGGCAGTGGCAGATTTTAATTCACGATAACCAATCGTCATTATTTATTTCAATTGATGACCGCATAGATCAGACACCCCATATTTTCTTTGTTATTTCGAACAGAAGCTCAGAGCGCTGTTCCAGCGCACCCAAATTGAATTCAGGTATAGCGGCAAAATTTAAACCTGATTCAACCATTAGCTTAGCCATCGCTGAATTTGACTTGTAATAATCAGGAACCAGGGTTTGAGCCAGCAATGGGGCACTACCTGTATACCTGAATCCGCAGGTTGCCCCACTAAAAACATCGTAACACATTGAATAATAATGTATAATCAGCTTTTCTCAATTCACCCGATTGGTGCCATGGCTCAAAGCGTACTCCACCCCTACGGCGATCCGATTCCCCGCTTCAAGCTCAAGCAAGGAACTGAACTGTTCACCGACCACGCAGGGCTTGCCCTGGTTGGATTGGCGCTGGCGAAGTTTGCCAGGGTGTGCGAAACACTGGATAAGGCCATTCCCAAGCGTTCCGGGTTGAGTGTGGGCGAGATCGTCACCGCCTATGTGGGGCTGCTGTGTACCGGCAAGTCGGATTTTGACGCCATCGAGAACCATCGCCAGGATGGATTCTTCCTCGAAGCCCTGAGTCTGAGCGCGGTTCCCGCAGCCTCGACCCTGCGCATGCAATTGGACGCCCAGGCCGAGAGGCTGCTGCCGTTGACCGATGAATTGTCGGTCGCGCTGCTCAAGAACGCCGGCGCTCCCATCACGCCGCTGGCCTGCGGCCTGGTGCCGGTGGACATTGACGTGTTTACCCAGGACAACGGCAGAACCCGCAAGGAAGGCGTCTCGCGCACTTACGCCGGTACCGACGGTTTCGCGCCAATCGCGGTCTATATCGGCCAGGAAGGCTGGTGCGTGGGGCTGGAGTTGCGCGAGGGCAGCCACTTCTCCTCGCGCGAAACGGAATACACCTTGGAACGGTCGCTGCCTCGCGCCCAAACGCTGACGGCGGCCGGGCTCCTGGTGCGCTGGGACTCTGGTTTTCACTCCGCCCAGCTTTCCCACCAGATCGAAGCCGCATCGATTGCTCGCCAGGCAGCGGGCGGTGAGCCGATCCACTTTCTGGTCAAGGGCAATCCGCGTCGCATGGACATCGCGGCGCTGCACGCCCAACGCCTTGAGACGATGGCCTGCCAACCGCGCGAAGGCAAGCGGCTCTGGATCTGGGAAAGCCAGGAGAGCTGCCTCCACCAGGGCCAATCCCTGTCGCATCGGCGCATTCATCGTTTGATTGAACGCACACTGGATGTCAAAACGGGCCAGAACCTGCTCGTGCCCGAGCTCGAATACGACTTCTGGGATACGACGCTGCCGGCCCGCTTCAGGCCCATCGAGGTGATCGACCTGTATCAGGACCACGGCACGCATGAGCAATTCCACAGTGAGTTCAAGACCGACCTGGACCTGGAACGTCTGCCCTCGGGGAAGTTCGCCACCAACGATCTGGTCTTGTCTTTGGCTGGGCTGGCTTACAACATGCTGCGCCTGATGGGCCAGTCGGCTTTGCTGTCGGAGGATGCGCCGGTGCGCCACACGGCGAAGCGCCGGCGCCTGAAGACGGTGATGCAGGAATTGATCTATGTGAGCGCCAAGCTGGTCGCACACGCGCGGCAGAAGTTTCTGAACTTTGGCCGGCATTGCCCGGCGTTTGTGGTGTTCGAACGGCTGTATGGCCAGTGGTCCACGGCGTAGCCGCCTCGAAGCTGCCGCAATGCGCGCATCGGCAACCGCCGAGGGGGACGCTCGTCTTGTGGGGGCGGTCAGGGCGGGTAAGGCGGCGATTGGCGCGCGCGGCAGCATGATTTCGGTGACTAAAGCCAGGCTGGCGCCGCTGTTTCGACGCAACCGGAGGGTGAGGCGGCAAAAAAATGCCCATTTCTTGGGTATGGGGTGGGGCTGGTCATTGAACTTGCGGATTCAGGATCTAGAAAGGCTTCAATTAACCCGCCTCCCATCGCAAGCGACAATTCAGCCCCAACCTCTGAGCGCAGCGAACCATTCGTCATTGCGAGCGATAGCGCGGCAATCCAGCAGCCAAACCTCTAAGCGCAGCGAACAATCATTAGATCGCTACCGCTCACACGCAACACATCTGGATTGCCGCGCTACGCTCGCAATGACACCGCCTCAACCCTCCGAGCGCAGCGAACATAAAAAACAAACAACCGCACAACTTCAAACCACACCCTCCAGCCTCCTCCCTACTTCACCCCAACACCATGAATCAGAAAGAGAGCGCCAAGTCATCATCCATCGTTGCAGTCGTCGGCCTGGGCTACGTAGGTCTCCCCCTCGCGGTTGAATTCGGCAAGAAATTCGAGACCATCGGATTCGACCTCTCGGAATCCAAGATCGCCCACTACAAGAACTACTGCGACCCCACCGGCGAAGTCAGCAGCGAAGACCTGAAAGCCGCGACGAAACTCACCGTCAGCACCGACCCCACCAACATCGGCCGCGCCGACTTCATCATCATCGCCGTGCCCACACCGGTCGATGAAGCCCACATTCCCGACTTCTCCCCCCTGGCCGGCTCCTCCACCACCGTTGGCCGGCACATGAAGAAGGGCGCCACCGTGGTCTATGAATCCACCGTCTACCCCGGCGCCACCGAAGAAGTCTGCATTCCCCTGCTGGAAAAGCATTCCGGCCTGAAATGGAAAAAAGATTTCCACGTCGGCTACTCCCCCGAGCGGGTCAACCCCGGCGACAAAGAACGCACCATCACCAAAATCGTCAAGGTCGTCTCCGGCGATGACGGCCCCACTTCCGAAGCGGTCGCCGAGTTGTACGCCTCGGTCATCGTCGCCGGCGTCCACCGCGCCAGCAGCATCAAAGTCGCCGAAGCCGCCAAGGTCATCGAAAACACCCAGCGCGACCTCAACATCGCCCTGATGAACGAACTCGCGCTGATCTTCGACCGCCTCGGCATCGACACCCTGGAAGTGTTGCAAGCCGCCGGCACCAAATGGAACTTCCTGCCGTTCCGGCCCGGCCTGGTCGGCGGGCACTGCATCGGCGTCGACCCCTACTACCTCACCCACAAGGCCGAAATGCTCGGCTACCACCCGCAAGTCATCCTCGCCGGCCGCCAGATCAACGACGGCATGGCCGCCTACGTCGCACAGCAAACCATCAAAGGAATGATCAACAACGGCGACACAGTCAAGGGCGCCAAAGTCATCGTCCTCGGCCTCACCTTCAAAGAAAACTGCCCCGACCTGCGCAACTCCAAAGTCGCCGACCTGGTGAAAGAGCTGAAAGATTTCGGTTGTGACGTCCTCGTACACGACCCCATCGCCGAATCGCCGGAAGCCGAACACGAATACGGCATCAGCCTGACCCCCTGGGACAAGCTGCCCGACAACGTCGACGCCCTCGTCGCCGCCGTCTCGCATAAGGAATATCTCGCAATGAGCCTGGCCGAACTCACCGCCAAGCTGAAGCAGGGCGGCGTCTTCACCGACGTGAAATCGGCTTATGACCAGGCGGCGGTCAAGGCCGCCGGGTTTAAACTCTGGCGGTTGTAAGCCTTCGTCAAAGCATAATCGATTGGTATCTGTATAATCGTGCATACGTAAATAATGCGCTACACACATGACCCTGCAAAAAGAACCGCAAACCTGAAAAAGCACGGTTACGACTTCACGGATGCACCCACGGTAATTGAGAGCGATCAAACGGTGACCTTCGAGGATCGTCGCTTCAGCTACGAGGATCAACGGTTCATCACGCTGGGAATGTTGCGCGGTGTTGTGGTGGTCATTGCCACCACCGAAACGGATGAAGAAATCCGTGTTATTTCGATGCGAAAGGCAGAACGGAATGAAGAAGACATCTACTACAAAAACCTTTGACGAGGATGCGCCCATCACCCAAGGCGACATCGACGTCGGTAAGCTGATCCTACGCAAGCGGCTGAATGGCCGGGTAGCGCCCGCCACCAAGAAGCGGGTGACGCTGTACCTTGATGCAGCCCTGGTTGAAAAATTCAAGAGCATGGCGGGAGATCGGGGTTATCAGACACTGATCAACGAAACGCTGAAAGCCTCGCTTCAGATGGAAAGTATGGAAACCACGCTCCGAAGGATCATTCGTGAGGAATTAATGGGCCGGAAAGCCACATAACGGCCAGCTACCGCCGCCTCGCAATGACCCAGAACCCCTCCCCGTCATTGCGAGCGAAGCGCGGCAATCCAGCAGCCAACCTCTGAGCGCAGCGAACAAATCAAAAAAATACGAACAACCACACAACATCACACCAACCACGCCACCCCAACCAGCCACCTCACTGCCTCACCCCGCATTCCCTTACCAACACCATGAATCAGAAAGCCAACACCATGACCCCACCCATCGTTGCAGTCGTCGGCCTGGGCTACGTAGGTCTCCCCCTCGCGGTTGAATTCGGCAAGAAATTTGAAACCATCGGTTTCGACCTCTCGGAATCCAAGATCGCCCACTACAAAAACGCCGACTTCGTCATCATCGCCACGCCGGCTGACTACGACACCGAAACCAACTACTTCAACACCAAGTCGGTGGAAGCGGCGATCCGCGACGTGATGGCGATCAACCCGAACGAGGTGATGATCCTCACGCCCAACTTCTGCGAGCGTGGTGCGCATGGCCGACATCATTAAAATTGAACATCTGGAAAATCTAATTCCTGAGGTCCGCGGAGTTCGGGTATTGCTTGACCGCGACTTGGCTCAGATTTACGGAGTAGAAACGCGCGACATCAATAAAGCAGTCAGCAACAACCCCGAGATATTTCCTACTGGATACTCGTTTGAGCTCAATAAAGAAGAGAAGCAGAAACTGGTGGAAAATTTCCACCGGTTCGAAAAGTTGAAGCATTCAAGCACCAACCCCAAACTGCCAGCCAACCAGAAGCCATGCGACTGACGAACGAACAGCGGCACCTTATCCGCCAACTCACCGCCGACATCATTGGCGCGGATGCGCATATCTGGCTGTTTGGCTCGCGAACCAATGATCAACGCCGTGGTGGCGACATCGACCTGCTGGTAGAAGTGGGCCGCACACTGAACGACCGTGTACTCCTGGCCGCCCGCCTGGCGGCGCGGCTGGAACGCAGCTTCCAAGGATTACCCGTCGATATCGTGCTCAAGGATCAGGCAACCACAAGCCAACCTATTCATGAAATCGCCAAACGCACCGGTGTCCCGTTATGAACATCCCCTACGCACCGGATCAACTTGAAGCCTTTCGTTTAACCGCCGAGATCGTCGCGAAAGAAGCCCGGCATCTCGAACAGACGCGGCAACGCCTGCACACCGAGATAATCGACGCAGCCTGGGTTACGGCACTTGAAGACAACCTGGAACTTGCGGAACGAGTGGAAGCGTTTTCATCCCGCTTTGGACGCTTGCAAGATACCCTGGGTGACAAACTCCTGCCCAGAATGGCTTCGCTCGTCGGATTACGCCCGGCCGCGCCGGTCGAACTCCTCGCCCACGCGGAACGTCTTGAGTGGATCAACAGCGCCGACTTGTGGATGGATTGGAGAAAACTCCACAATCACCTCGTGCATGAATACATCACCGATCCAGAAGAATTCGCCAGCGCCCTCAACCATGCCATGCAGGCGAGCCTTGAACTGATCGAAACCGAGCTACAAGTACGGCGCTACGCAAGTCGCTTGGGTTTGCTGGAAATGCGATGACCCCCCAACATCACAAACCCATCACGGCAATCCAGCACCTGCGTATGCCAGGCAGCAGCCGATTAGTGGCGCCATTCCCAGAACCGAAGTTCGTGCCACTAATCAATGCACCTGCAGGCTATTGCACCGTAAATCGAGCCTGGAACCTTTTCACCACAGTCACCCACGCCATGAACCCGACATCTGAAGTCGAAATACCCAACGACGACTACGACACCCCGTGGAAAGACGCCGTCACGCGCTACTTTCCCGAGTTCATCGCGTTCTACTTCCCCGACGCCGACAAGCAAATCGACTGGAACCGTGGCTATACCTTCCTCGACCAGGAACTGGCCCAGATCGTCAAAGATGCCGAACTCGGCAAACGGCTTATCGACAAACTCGCCCAGGTTGCCACCCATGACGGCGGCGAACACTGGGTCTACATCCACATCGAAGTTCAAGGTAGTCACGACGGCGACTTCGCCGAACGCCTGTTCACCTACAACTACCGCCTCTACGACAAATACCGCCGCCCCATCGCCAGCCTCGCCGTCCTCGCCGACGACCGCGAACACTGGAAACCACAAACCTATGGCTACGAACTCTTCGGCTGCCGGCACTATCTAGAATTTCCCACCGTCAAACTACTCGACTACCAACCCCAAACCGAAGCCCTGCTGCTAGACCCCAACCCCTTTGCCCTGGTCACCGCCGCCCACCTGCTAACCAGACAAACCAAAGGCAACGACCGCCAACGGCTTACGGCAAAATGGCGGCTGGCCAAACTGCTCTACGAACGCAACTGGGACAAACAACGCATCATCGACCTGTTCAGCGTCATAGACTGGATGATGCAAGTCCCCAAAGAATTACAGAATCAACTCTGGCAAGACATCGAACAACTGGAAAGGAACCGCACCATGCCCTACATCACCTCGGTAGAACGCATCGGCATTGAAAAAGGCATAGTCAAAGGCCGGCTGGAAGGCCGGCAGGAAGGCAAGATCGAAGGCGAAACCAGCCTGATCGAACGCCTACTCACCCGCCGTTTCGGCCCGCCCAACCCCGACACCCAAGCACGTCTCAAGGCTGCAACCCTTGAACAAATCGAACAGTGGGCAGAAAACATCCTCGATGCCGCCACGCTGGAAGACGTGTTCAAGAACCACTGACAACCTGATAACCGTGGTCTGACCCCAATGACCCACCCCAATGACCCCAATGCCGTTACCAACGTGGTCGGCGTGCACCGCCTGATCATGAAGGCCGGCTCGGACAATTTCCGCGCCTCCAGCATCCAGGGCATCATGAAGCGGATCAAGGCCAAGGGCATTCCGGTCATCGTCTATGAACCGGTGCTGACCGAGCAGGAGTTCTACCATTCCAGGGTGGTCAACGATCTGGAAGAGTTCAAACGCCTGTCGGATGTCATCGTCGCCAACCGCATCACCGACGATCTGCAGGATGTGGCCGACAAGGTGTATAGCCGCGACCTGTTCGGAAGTGACTGACAACAAACCACAAGCCCCGTCATAGCGAGCGAAGCGCGGCAATCCAGCAGCGTAAACCCTGAGCGAAAGCGAACTACTAAAAGCAGTTTGAAGCACGAACTGGATTGCCACGTCGGCAAACGCCTCCTCGCAATGACCACAGTCACCGTCATTGCGAGCAAAGCGCGGCAATCCAGAAGCCAACCTCTGAGCGCAGCGATCAAATTTCCCCCTCCAACCAAACACACAACAGGAATACAAAAATGAAAGTTCTAGTCACCGGAGCCGCCGGCTTCATCGGAATGCATGTCGCCCAAATCCTCCTCAAGCGGGGCGACCAAGTCGTAGGTATCGACAACCTCAACGACTATTACGACCCCAAGCTCAAGCTCGCCAGATTAGAGAACCTCAAGCCCTACCCCAACTTCAAATTTGTGCAAGGCGACATTGCAGACCGCACAACAATTGAACAATTGTTCTTGGCAGAGAAATTCAATCGGGTAATCAATCTAGCGGCGCAACCCGGCGTGCGCTACTCGCTGATTAACCCCTACGCCTACATCCAGACCAATCTGGTCGGTTTCGGCAATCTGCTCGAAGGCTGCCGCCATAACAATGTCGAGCACTTCGTCTATGCCAGCAGTTCCAGTGTCTATGGCGCCAATACCCACATGCCGTTCTCGGTGCACGACAACGTCGACCACCCGGTCAGCCTGTACGCCGCCAGCAAAAAAGCCAACGAACTGATGGCGCACACTTACAGCCATCTCTATGGCTTGCCCACCACCGGACTGCGCTATTTCACCGTCTACGGACCCTGGGGACGCCCTGACATGTCACCCTGGCTATTCACCAGCGCTATTCTGGAAGGCCGCACCATCGACGTGTTCAACCACGGCAAGATGCAGCGCGACTTCACCTATGTTGACGACATCGCCGAAGGCACCGTGCGCGTACTCGACAAAATCGCTACGCCCAACCCTGAATTCAGCACCGATGTGCCCGATCCGAGCACCAGCTACGCGCCATTCCGCGTTTACAACATCGGCAATAACCAGCCGGTGGAACTGATGACCTTCATCAAAACGATAGAAGACGCCATCGGCCAGGAAGCCAAAATGAACTACTTGCCGATGCAGCCGGGTGACGTGGTGGCGACCTATGCCAACATCGACGCACTGAAGCGGGATGTCGGCTTCGAGCCGAAAACAGCATTATCGAATGGTATTGCGAATTGGGTCAGTTGGTACCGAAGTTATACATCCTAATTCCGCAAGGTTCACCAGTTTGATATTTGTTTCAATATAGCTCAATATTTTACCAATACACCTGAATCCGCAAGTTCAATGACCAGCCCCACCCCATACCCAAGAAATGGGCATTTTTTTGCCGCCTCACCCTCCGGTTGCGTCGAAACAGCGGCGCCAGCCTGGCTTTAGTCACCGAAATCATGCT
>Ga0210041_1002142_pt1 | contig 17113 bp, 15 predicted proteins | sample CryGeymeta201503_FD_183973 | JGI IMG/M metagenome (GOLD analysis project Ga0210041, IMG submission 183973) | Groundwater microbial communities from Crystal Geyser aquifers in Utah, USA - Crystal Geyser metaG 2015-03 (SPAdes) (version 2) | ecosystem: Environmental > Aquatic > Deep subsurface >... | reverse complement strand
CAAAAATACCTCGATTTGAACTCATGGTATACGCTGGTACACAGAGAGATATTAAAGACATGGCTCTTGATCTGGCCAAACAAGCGGGTGTTTCAGTGAAGCTAATCGCCTCACGTGATCCCGATACTTTTATGGCAAAAAAACAGCCGCACGAAAAACTTGATACTCGTTCCCTAACTATTCTCTATCACCCCCAAATCATCGATGCCAATGAACTCTTGATCCAGTACGCTTTCCCCTGGGCACATGGCTTTATTTCTAAACCATCTGGTGATATGGCCTACGATGCTGCCGCCTCTGGCTCTTTCCTGCTCTCTCTTCAAGAGTGGGGCGAGTGGGAACACAATATTCGCGAAGTTTTTGAGGCTCAAGGCATTTCTCGCCAGGCGCATGTCAATAATATAGTTAGTCAACTAAAAACTCTCATGGCCGCCCAGTCGAGGGCTCACTCATGGATCGAACAAGCTATGCTTAGATCATGTAGCCTGGACAAGCTATTTTTACACGGGGCGAAAAGAATTGTTGAAACTGTACAGTTAAGGTAAGGTTGGTGCGCTAAACTAGCTGTATGTTTGTACAGATAGTGTATGATTGTTGTATGAAAACAATCAACATTTCACTTCCAGCAGAATTAAAGAACCAAGCAGATGAACTTGTCACCGGTGGTTTTTATGCATCATTTAGCGACCTCGTAAGAGACTCTGTAAGAAAAACAATTCAAAGAGCTAAGTATGATTTGTGGGCAAAGCAAGCCAAGCTAGAAGAAAAAAATGGTGAAGCAACTATCCTCTCCTCGAGCGAGGATATCGAAGCATTTATTGAGTCCCTATAAAAAGATGAAAAAACTTGTTGTCACTAAAGCGTGTGCAAGACAAATCAACAAGTTAATCAAGGGAAACTCAACTAACAAGAAACTGATTCAGAAAGCTTTTCAGCGCCTGCAAACAGACTACTCTCAGCCAGCACTTCGCCTACACAAACTTTCCGGAAAAGATTATTGGTCGGTCTCTGTAGCTCAAGACCTTCGACTACTCATCCTTGTTGAAACAAAAAAAATATACCTAATTAAAATCGGAACTCACGACGACGTTTATTGAAATTAAAAAAATCGAATTACTTCAACTTCTTCATCTGCTTATGAGCGGTGTGCTTCTGGCAAACGCTGCAGTATTTATTGAGGGGAAAAGTCACTTCGTTAGTAGTTTGCTTCTTAAGCTGTTCGTTATTTTTATTAAATTCACTGATATAACCAAAGGATTTACAAACGCTGCACTGCAGACCTACTGATTGTCGTGGACCTTTTTTCTTTTTTCCTGCCATAATTCCAATCTTCTTGAGTGCGCTAGTATACAAGACACATGCAAATATTGCTAGACTTATGTCTTCAGCACAAAATCTGAGCCATCTCGGGGATTCGAACCCCGGACCTACGGTTTACAAAACCGTTGCTCTAGCCAACTGAGCTAAGATGGCGTTCATTCAACGCTACTACGATATCGTCTCTGTGCCAGGTGAAGGATTCGAACCTACGAAGACGAAAGTCAGCAGATTTACAGTCTGCCCCCGTTGACCACTTGGGTAACCTGGCATTTTCTCACGATCAAAACTGAGCCGAAGATGGGAATCGAACCCATGACCCCCATCTTACCAAGATGGTGCTCTGCCCCTGAGCTACTTCGGCAAGTGGGTTCTGATCAGACAGCCCAGAAGTGAGAGGCGCCATTCCCCGCATAGACTAGGTGGGTAGAAAGCTAATTACACCACGGCGCAACTAGACAGTTCATGACCCGTTTACGAGGCGTTCAGGAAAACATCGGCACCCCTCACACCTGAGCTGTTATCGAGCTTTATCTGAATTTATTATACTACAGGGTTCCCCAGTGAAAACAGCGACTATTCCGCTGACCACTCGGCTAGTTTGGCACCATAAGACTCATATCGCTTCACAAATTGGACGTGTGCATGGAAGTAATTCTCAGGATCCCCAGTGGTCAACCACTTCCCTTGAGTTCTCTCCACCAGCACCGTGCTCTCCTGCGCGATTCTTGTGATGGCATCTACAGTCCATAATTCGTTATCTTTACCAGTGTTCGTTGGCATCAGATGGTCAAAAATAGCTGGAGTTAGAAGATAGCGTCCGTAGGAAGCGAGAAGTGAAGGCTCTGTCCCCTTATCTGGTTTCTCGATAATATTGTCGAGTTCATCACTCGTTCCTGGTTTAAAAGAAATAATTCCGTATTTATCGACAACGCTCGGACTAACTTCCTGGGCCATAATCACACCAGAGACGTCTGGTCGCTCATTATATTTCTCGATCAAAACTGAGGCATCTCCATGCTCACCAAAAATAATGTCATCGCTATACATGACTAAGAAAGCATCTTCGCCCTCGATAAATCTCTGCGCAGAAGCTACGGGAGAACCATTACCATATGGAAGACTTGAGTCCTGAATAATGACTTCAATCTTTGGAAAATCAAGAACTTTTTGGACTGGTGCGTATCGATCGCCCTTATCCTGCGACTCGAGCTGCTTCTTAATCCGGATAACACTGTTGTGGAAGTAGTCTTCGTAGATTGGCTTGCCCTCTGGGGTAGCGACAATGATGATCTCTTCGATTCCCGCCTGGGCGCACTCCTCCACCATGAACTGCATGATTGGTTTGTTACCAAGCGGCAACATTCCTTTAGGAACTGTTTTTGTTATTGGCAAATAGCGGCTGGCAAATCCAGCGTCTGTAACGACCGCTTTGCGCACTCTTTTTTCGGACATATGATCTCCTCGTGTGGGTCATTATACACAGTTTGGCTACTCATAAAACAAGCCACATCGACTCGCGTCAACTACCCTCTGGCACGCCTAACTAGAATTGTGTATAGTGAATAAAAGTGCAAAGTGATACTCCAATCGTTCACAAGAGTCCCAGGCGTTTCCGCCTCTTTTTTGTCGCCTTCCTTCTTTTTGCAGGGATTGGCTTTGCTTTATATAGTTCCCAGCAAGCATTGAAACAATCGCAGGATGTGAGGCAGCAGGCAGCTGAAGAACCAACTAACATTGTATGCCCCATGGTTGCTTGTCCGGAGGGAGAAGCAACATTTATAGATGAGAATGGTTGTGGCTGCGATCCCGACTATGTTCCCCCAACACCTATACCTATTGTTTCTCCTATTGTAAAACCACGTCCCTCTGCAACACCGACTATTCTTCCTAGTTCAACACCAGTGTCAATTCTGCCAGACTTATCTATCTCCGCAATTGACGTTGTTAAGACACAAAACGACCCTAACAAATACAACATTACTGTTGCGGTCATGAATCAAAGCGATGTACAGACAGACGCTTTTTCTATGCATTTGTATGTAAATCCTTCTACTAATCCTCCTACCGCCAAAACAGAGGCTGTTGGCAATTTTGACCACCAAGGACTGGCAGCTGGAGACTCAGTCCCATTTACCCAAACAGATCTTGATGAAACTGATCTTAGTAAAACTACCAACAATATATTTGCTTGGGTAGATAAAGACAATGCTGTTGCAGAATCAGATGAAGACAATAATACAAAAAGTACTATATATAGGATGCCACTTCCACCTCCCGTACCAGTCACTCCGGATCCAACTCCAGCTCCGAGTCCTAATCCAAGTCCAATAGTAACTCCGGATCCTTCTATTACTCCAATTCAACACAACATCGCAGATATCTGCGGCCCGAACGGATCAAGGTCCCCTGACAAACAGGTAAATCAAGACGATCTCAATTGCATACTAAATGACTTTTACAAAACTGCCCCCGCTGGAAGGCTGTCTACCGATTTGAATAAAGATGGAGTAGTAAATCTCATGGACTACGCTATTTTTGTGTACAACTACAACAAACTAAATGCACAATAAAAAACCATTCCTCATCGGCTCTCTACTCTTTCTCATAGCAATTTTTCTAACGATATATGTTGTCTATCGGCCGCTTCAGAATTCTCAAGATGACCGTAGTGAGGCATTTGCTCAATATATAGGAGAGTTTGATTACGTCGCTCGCCAAGGACTTATTGAAGGCGAGAGTGAAATCGATATTTTTGCTGGAACCCTTGGTCCAGACATCTATGGCATTCAATACTCGGCCACCATCATAGGTTCTGACAACATAGATAATCTATTAATAGAACCAAGTGAATTTTCTCAAAGCTTTACCGTTCAAAGTGCATTTATTGAACGAGATGGAGTTTCAGATCCCAAAATAAAAGTGTTGGTAATCGGCAAAGATCTCGGTTCTCTCTTCACTACAACTGATGTTGAAACTGGATATCATCATGGTCTAGAAAAGATTGCCACTTTGAAATTTAAGACAAAAAGTGCAGGCACCATCAGCCTGAGTGTGAACGAGTCGGAATCAATGATACTTACTAACCCGAATAAGCCAGACGGCATACCTGAATATGAAGATATTCTCGAAAGACCCGCAAAATCATACTCGCTTAAATATACCGACACGCAACCAACATTTTCTGCTAGTCTCAGGTCAACTGATCCGCTTGAATCAGTTTCTGCAACAGCTGGTGAAAAAGAGTCTTTCATGATTGACTTGAATAGCTATACCGATGGAATTAAAACTATCGGGTCCTTCCAATTTAGCGTCAATATCCCAAAAAATCAGGTTGCGGGAGATCCAATATTTACAACTTCAGATAGCCAACGAGAGAATGCAAAAAATCTAAATCTTGACACTATTTATGATGATATGGGTGATGGTACGAACGAAAAAGAACGTGTCAAAGCAAATATCACCACCACAGACACAGAATATGTTATTACTATTTCAGGAAACTCCGAATCTGGGCTAGCTTCAAAGACGGCCGTGGAAATCGGAACAATTAGCTTCATCCCTGCCTCTCCCCACAGCACTGGAAGCAATCTTCAGGTACAAACATTCCATGACGAGCAAGCTCCATCCTCCGTCGCTTTTGGACTCACCAATGGGAGCATTGACACAACAGTAAATTATTTCTCTTATGGAAGGTCATTAATCTCATATACAATTGTGCAAACTCGCCTCCTCCCTGACCTCTCTATAGATAGAATTGAAGTTACTCCTACAGATACCGTTGGTGTATATAACATTAATGTCATAGCTGAGAACCAAGGTGCAGAAGCTGGATATCATGAGGTCTTCTTTTATGTGAACGAGAGTATCGATCCGCCTTCTGCTGATATCGATGAAAGTATCCCTGAACGTGACTGGAGATTTGCTGGTCTTGCATCTGGAGATAACGAAAATACCTCTTCTGTTGATCAGTACAGCTATACATTTACTAAGGAAAACAACGTTCTTTATGCTTGGATTGATAAAGACAATGCTGTGACAGAGTCAGATGAAGGTAACAACCTACTTAGAGTTGAGTTCAATGCAACAATACCCGAGCCTATTGTCACGCCGTCTCCGGTTGATTTGCCAAACTTGATCTCAGAAGACTTCCGAGTTGTAAAAAATTATGGAGTCATGGCTGACAGATATGATATTGAATTCAAAGTAAAAAATGTTGGCGGCAAATTTGATAAGAACTTTAAAATATACGTTTATTTAAACGCAACAGAACCAATTACTACTTCAACCCCTGACTTAAAATACTTTTCCTATCCAGGTTTGGGTATAGGCGCCTCTACGGGAGTAATGGCAGTCACAAACGTTGAGCTAAATACTGGTGTGAATAGAATTTCTTTGTGGATAGACCGCGATAACGAGATTGGGGAAATGAATGAATACAATAATTTACAAACAATCGAATACACAGTTGTGCCGCCAGAAAAATATAAAGCCGACATTTGCGGTCTACCTAATGGAGACCCAGATGGGAATATAGATCTCTCTGACTTCAGCTGCCTGATGAGCAAGTACCATGACACAGGAGCTCCTGGTTTTGATCGAGCTGACATTAACAAAGACGGGAGAGTTGATCTAATTGATTACTCAATTTTCAGTTATTATTACAGACTACCTACACCAAAATGATAAACACTAACAAAAAACGCACAATCATCTTCGGCTTCGGCTTCCTTTTACTGGCTCTGATTCTTGTTATTTTCGTTGTCTATAAACCACTACAGCAATCTCAAGATACTAGAAACCAGGCAATGTATGAAGAAAAAAGCGGTGAGATAAAGCTAACTTCAAACTCCACAGGAAAAGTTGGTGAAAGAGTAACGGTAGAAATTCAAGCAAATAGCCACCTGTCTTCTATCTACGGCGTTGATTTCGTTGGCAACATTGAAGGATTTGAAAACATTAGTGATTTTAAGCTTGCTTCTAACGAAAACTCTTCAGCTTTCCAGGTTTATCATATAATGATCGATTCTCAGGCCAATCCACCACAAATAAAAGTTCTTGCTATAGGTAAAGACGTAGGTAAGCTATTTACAGTCGGAGAAACACTCGTAGAAGATAAGTTTGAAACAATTGCATCGTTTTCTTTTATTGTAGATAAACCTGGAGTAGTCAGTATTGCTCCCGACAACGAGACTACTATGATGGTACCAAACCCCGACTTTAAGCCAAACTCACCTCCGTTCTTTTTCAATATACTAGATGTGGTCCCGAAACTTAGTTTGGATTTCCCAAAACCCGGCGAAGAAACAGCCTACTTCTCTGCCCAGCTTGAAACGAATGAAAGAGGTGTGCCAAAAGTCACACCCGGAGAAGAAAAAACAGTTCACGTAATTATTGGAAACGAAAATGATGGCACGAGAAAGATTGGCGTCTTCTCCTTCGATGTTTCCATACCAAAAGCACTGGTATCAAAACCAACCTATGAAACAACTTTAACGGCAGAAGAGCAAGCAGCTAGGAACATTGATGTTCTGGTGGGGAAAGTTTATGAAGATGGCGATAATTACAAGGTTGTTGTCCAAGGTAGCTCAGCCAAAGGCATGAACCTTGGTGATTTCTACCACGTTGGGAACATAGTCTTCACACCAAAGGAGAACGCTGCTGGAGATACCGAAATTCCAATGATAATCGAGTACTCTACCAGAGTAGCTTATGCCTCTACTGGAGATACGCTAGAAGAAACTGATACTGAGAACAATGTCTTTTATGGAGACAGATTTGTGCTAAGTCTTCAGTATGTAGCTGTGCCACCAAATCCTGACAAAAATATCGCTGATATCTGTGGAGCCGGTGATAATGGCCAAGAACCAGACGGAAAAGTTAGCACTCCTGACTACGCATGTCTGGTAGTTCAGTTCTCACCACTAACAAAAAAGCAGAGTCAGTCAGCTGACTTCAACAAAGATGGCTTTGTGAATATGCTGGATTATCAGATACTTGTAGCATACTTTGGAATTGGCTTGCTTTAATTTTAATACAAATATGAAAAAGAATGCTAAACTTAAACCAAGAATGAAGTTAACAAATACGCGACCACGACATCTTCTGGCTGGAATTGCTGCTATTTCATTCATAACAGTTGCTAGTGCATTGTTGTTGTTCGTCACTTCACTCAAACAATCCCAAGATGTGAGAAACCAAGCTTTTGAAGCTGGCAAGGCAGAAATAAAACTCTTAGCCTCTCCTGCAAATCCAAAAGTTGGAGATGCTGTCACAGTTTCTATCAAAGGATCGACTCACAGCCTAAATACATACGGCTTTCAGTTCGTGGGATTGCTGAGTGGTCAAAAACTAATTGATTCTGTTGCTTTTTCTAAGGCTAATCCAAAAAATATGGATACACCTTATGTAGGCACACTACCTATCTCAAGCAATGAACTTAAGTTTGGTGTTATTACCTATAGCTCTGTTCAAAACGGAGCAGTAAACACAGGTGATAGTTTTGAGACAATCGCAACTCTTAAATTCGTCGCAAGAAAAGCTGGAGATGTTACCATTGCTAATTTTTCTGCGACAGACTCGATGTCTCTTCAATATATTGTGGATGACGCCGGCAAACCCACAAATGAACAAAAAAATATTTTGGGTACAGTCAGTCCATTAAAGATCACTATTTCTGATACAACTCCTCCGCCCGCCTGCACCAAAGAGGCTAAGATTTGTCCAGATGGCTCAACTGTTGGTAGAAATCCAGATAAAAACTGTGAATTCGATGCTTGTCCCGCACCAGTCCCAACACCGACACCTACTCCAACTCCATCACCGACTCCTTCTATATCACCAAGTCCTTCGCCAACTCCCGTCGTCTCTCCAAATCCAACTCCGAGCCCATCGCCAAGTCCTTCTCCAACCCCTACTCCAGGACAAGGAGGCATAACCGTAAAAAGCTGTAACGAAACCTGCTCTAGCAATGCAGAGTGTGCTGTAAATCTAGCCTGCTCAGATGGCCGTTGCAGGCTTGCAACCAACACTGGCAGCTCTACATGCCAACCAAGCACTACTAGTGATAGAGGCACCAGCACTTGTGATCAATACTGCGCTGATAATACAGAGTGTGATGCTGGCTATTCATGCTGGTATAACCGTTGTAGAAATCCTCTTAATATTGAGAGCAGTACTTGTGCTCCCCTGACCGCCTCAGAACAAAGCGCCATTGTTTCCAGCTGCAACCAAGCATGCACAACCAATGCTGGCTGTGCTACCAATTTACGTTGCTACTACGGAGTGTGTCGCTTGGCCAACAACCCAACTCACACTAACTGCGTAGCCGCTACGGCAGACACAAGTAACCAACTTGCAAAAGGTGATACACCGATTATTCCCCCTCCAGATGAGACAAGTGCTGATTCTGGCAATACAGCCACTCCTTCAGCTACACCAAAAGCCTCGCCTACCCCAATCGCCATGATTGATGACGCGCCAGACAATACCGACGACTCTGCGCTCTCCTCTCTTGGCACTTGGATTAAAGACTTCTGGGAAAACGGTCAAAGAACCCAAGTCTTCTTAGTCGTTGGCCTTGGCATTATCATGCTGGTCGGTCTAATCGCCTTATTATTCTCGCTCCTTAGTCCCCAGCCCAAGGCGAAAAAAATCCAAAAATCTTCAACTAAAACCCCTCCAACTCCTATGCCACCTCCGCCAACATTAACAATGAGACAATAGGTTAAGTAATAAATATCAGGTAGTTTGCAACTAGCCACCCGTCTGCTACAATACCAACCTTGCACTGATCGTTTTGCGATACAGTACAAAATGTACGGATACTGGAGGCCGAAGAAACAGTCACCAGGAGCAAAAGCGAGACATGTCACCAGTTACTTATTTCAAAGAAGTCATCAGAGAAATTAAGAAGGTAACGTGGCCTACCCGCCAACAGACAATCGATAAGACTTTGTTGGTAATCGCGATTAGCGTCATCGTCGCCCTTTATCTTGGGTTACTTGACTCAGCTCTGAACTGGATCTTCACCACATTCCTCTAGAAAAAAATTATGACAGACAATACTACGCCAGATAATTCCGAGATTCAGGTTCCTGAAGTTCCTGAGATTCAGGAAGTTAACGTTAGCAGAGCTAACTTGGTAATTATTTCAGAAGCTGAAAACAAAAAGGCCCGCTGGTACGTCGTGCACGTCTATTCTGGACACGAGAACAAAGTCGCCGAAACTCTGAAACAACGTGCCGAAACTCTCCAACTTACTGACAAAGTTCTTCAGGTTCTCATTCCTACCCAAGAAAAAATTCAAATTAAACGCGGTCAGAGAAAAACCGTTCAAGAGAAAATTTTCCCAGGATACATGCTGGTTAAATTAGAGCTTTCTGATGATGCCTGGCTCGCAGTTCGCACCACCCAAGGAGTCACTGGTTTTGTTGGTGTTGGCGCCAAGCCAAAACCGCTACCTTCTCATGAAGTCGACGCAATCATGCAGTACACCAACCAAGCAGCTCCTTCTTACAAAGCTGACTACGTTGAGGGCGAAGCAGTCGTCATCGTTGATGGTCCCTTTAACGAATTTCTTGGCATGGTCAACAGCATTGATGAAGAACGTGGAAAAGTCGAAGTCTTGGTCAATATTTTTGGTCGAGAAACTCCAGTTCAACTAGATTTCCTACAAGTGAAAAAGGCTTAACATATGGCAAAAAAGATTCAATCAGTTATCAAACTAAACCTTCCAGCTGGATCAGCTACTCCAGCCCCTCCAGTGGGACCTATTCTTGGTCAAGCTGGTATCAATATGATGGATTTCATCAAACAATATAATGAAAAAACTTCTGATAAACGTGGTCAAATAATTCCTGCAGAACTAACAGTTTATCAAGATAAGAGTTTTACTTTTATTCTAAAATTACCACCAGTCTCGGCTATGATTCGTCAAGCTCTTAAGCTTAAAGCTGGCTCCGCGACACCGGGTCGCGAAAAAGTCGGAGAGATATCACCAGATCAACTCAGAGCCATTGCCGAAGAAAAAATGCCTGATCTGAATACGAATGACGTTGATGCAGCTATGAAAATTGTTGCTGGAGCTGCCCGAAGTATGGGCGTTACCGTTAAAAACTAAGGATAAAAAATCATGGGATCAAAACGCAATATCGATATGTCTGAAAACACTGATACGATCAAGGTCGTAGAAGGTGGTGAAAGCTCTTCTGCTCCAGCCGATGGTGTAGAACAAACAGCCGTAAAACCCAAGAAAGTTCGTACTCGCAGCAAACGCTATGTGGCTGGTCGCTCCCAAGTGGATCGCACCAAAACCTATGATCCATTTGCAGCCATCGAGCTCCTGAAGCGCCTTTCCTACTCCAAGTTCGACGGTACCATTACCGCTGACGCTATGGTTAAAGAAATCGGCACTGAAGTTAAAGTTAAATTCCCTCACACCACTGGCAAATCACTTCGCGTTGCTATCGCTACCGATGAACTTATTGAAAAAATCGCCGCTGGTGAAATCGAATTTGACGTTCTCATCAGTCCCCCAGCTTTCGTTCCAAAACTGGCTAAATACGCCAGAGTTCTCGGTCCAAAAGGCCTGATGCCAAACCCAAAAAATGGCACCATCACCAATAAACCAGAAGAAAAAATGAAAGAACTCATGTCTGGCAAAACTGTTGTGAAAACAGAGCGCAAGCAAGCCGTCATGCACATTGTCATTGGCAAAGTCTCGATGGATACCAAAGAATTAGTTGAAAATGTTCAAGCTTTAATCGAAGCTCTTGATGTCAAAGCAGTTCGCCTCACTCTCTCCGCGACCATGAGTCCTGGGGTTAGAGTTAAGCTAAGCTAATTAAATCTGACAAGCGATCAACCAAATAAAAGGGAATAACGAGCATCTGATGTTCCTTGCCTTTAGATTCAATTTTTTCAACTGCTAGAGCATCCCACGAAATTCTAACTGGCAAAGTTTTTGGATATAAATCCAATAAGCTCCTCATCGATTTCATCTGATGATTATGACCAGACTTCACCTCTATAGCCGTAACTGTTTTGCCAAACATAGAAACAAAATCAACTTCAGCACTACCCATATCCCTATCCTTCGACCAATAATATAGCGGCTCATCCTTCCAGACGCCTCTTGCCAATAAAGACTGACCTACCACCTGCTCCATCAAGCGTCCATGGTAGTTATCTTCAGTGATATCACGCCAGAGTCCGCTCTCATAGTTCATCATTCCATGGTCAAGAACTATCAGTTTTTTCGGCCGCTTTGATTTGACAGTAAAAGCAGGCTCTAAATGGTTTAGAGACTTTATTTGTGTCAAAAGCATCACCTTTTCTAAATTATTTATAGCACTCGACATCTCTTTGCTTTTATACCCAAGATCACCGAAATTCTCATAGTTAAATACTTTTCCTGCCATAAATGGAGCTTTTGATAACGCTCCTTCATAGTATTTATATGACTCTTTTCGCAAAACATATTTATACACATCGTCAATATATGCTTTGGAAAGTCGCTCATAAATTGGCTGTATTCCAATATAATCTCTAGTTTTTAAGTAACTACTGACAACCTCTGGCATTCCGCCCAGTAACAGATATTCTTTGAATAAGGTCAATAGCTGTTGGACTCCCCAGGTCTGGTTATTTTCAAAAGATAAAGTCTGAAAATACTCTAAAATTGGCTGATTGTCGACGGCGACAAGATATTCTGAGAATGTTAACGGATACAGATAACGATACTCCACTCTTCCAACTGGAAATGACCACTTACCCTTGAGTTTTACCTCCAGCAAAGACCCAGCTGCAATCACGTGCAAATCTGGTCTTTCTTCTGCAAAAAAACGAAGCATGTGCATTAATGATTCAGACTCCTGGATTTCGTCAAGAAAAATTAAGGTTTTGTTGGGAACTAGCGAACTACCTGAAAAAACAGAAATTTTCTTAAGCAACTCTTCTAAATTTCCGGCGTTTCCAAAAGTCTCTTTGTTTTGCGGAACATCAAGGTTAATTTCCACAAAAACATCGAACTGGGTTTTTCCAAACTGCCTCACTAGGCTGGTTTTTCCAACTTGACGAGCACCTCTAAGAATTAAAGGTTTGCGAATTGGACTTGTCTTCCATTGAATTAGGCTCTTCTCGAGAGTTCGTTGTAACATGGTACCATTATATACCATTACAACTCATAAACTGGTACCAGTTTATGCTCGCCCTTGAATTTCTTTTCGCACCTGCTCAACAAAAGCGTCTATAGAAACAACTTCTTGCTTCCCACCTTCTCGCCTGCGAACAGCCACAGATTTATCAGCGGCTTCATTATCGCCAACTACTAGCATGTATGGAACTTTCTCGAGTTGTGCATCGCGAATTTTGGCTTGCAATCTTTCGGAGCGGTCATCTAACTCTGCGCGAATTCCAGCTGACCTTAAGCTAGCAAGAACTTCTTTGGCATATCCAAGATGACTATCTGTAATTGGTAAGATTTTCGCCTGTACTGGAGACAACCAAGTCGGGAATTTACCAGCGTAGTGTTCGATTAGAATCATCATCATTCGCTCGGCAGAACCTAAAATAGCTCTGTGAAGCATGACTGGTCTCTTAGCAGTTCCATCAGAATCGGTATAACTAAGACCGAAGCGCTCCGGCATGAAGTAATCAATCTGGACTGTAGAAAGCTGCCACTCTCGACCAAGAGCATCTGTGGCCATCAGATCCATTTTGGGAGCATAAAAAGCCGCCTCACCCGGTCCGTCATAGTACTCGATGTTATTGCGCTCCATTATTTCTACTGCCCACTTCTCCACCTTGTCCCAAGTTTCAGGATCTCCAATATATTTTTCTGGGTGCTCTGGATCTCTGGTAGAGAGACGATATCTATATGAAAATCCAAAGGTCTTCATGATTGAAATTGTCATTTGCAAAGCTCTATCTATCTCCACGTCAACTTGATCCTCACTGCAAAAAATATGACAGTCATCTTGTGAGAAAGATCTAACTCTGGCTAAACCATTTAGTTCCCCAGGACGCTCGTCACGATACAACATGGCAAAGTCCGTCATACGAATTGGCAGCTCTCTATAACTTCGTGGCTTGCTAGCAAAAATCTGCGTATGCTGCGGGCAGTTCATTGGCTTTAAGTACATTTCTTCTTTTGAATAGTTGGAAACAACTCTGAACATGTCGGCTTTGTACTTGTCGTAGTGACCGGAGGTCTTGAATAAATCGGCCTTGGCGATCTGTGGCGTCCAAACTTGTTGGTAGTCCTCACCAGACTGAATCTCTTCAACGTAGCTGTTCAAAAGGCGTCTTAGCAACGCACCTCTTTGCGTGTACAAAGGCAAACCAGAGCCAACTAATGGAGAGAAAGTGAACAAGTCCATCTCTTTCCCCAATTTCCTGTGATCCCTGAGCTTCGCCTGCTCCTGCTGTTCCAGATAGTCGTCAAGCTCTTTTGCGGACGAAAATGCCGTACCATAAATCCTTGTAAGCATCTTATTTTTCTCGTCACCGCGCCAATATGCGCCGGCGACACTCATGAGCTTAAAGTGCTTAAGTTCCTTAGCTGGTTCGTCAACGTGACCGCCACGACAAAGATCGGTGAACTTGCCACTGGTGTAGAGAGTGATAACAGCACCTTCTTTTCCTAAATCGTTAATCAGTTCCTGCTTATATTCATTGCCGGAGTATTTTTCTAGGGCAACCTGTGGTGAAACTTCCTCATGAGAAAATTCTTTCCAATGTGGAGCAATTTTGCGCATTCTTTTCTCAATTTTGGCTAGATCGTGCTCTGAGATTGGTTCGACAAACTCGAAATCATAGTAAAACCCGTCATCGATAGCTGGACCAATGGTTGGCTTTGCATCTGGATAGATCTCCAAAACTGCGGCTGCTAATAAATGTGCGGCCGAGTGTCTTAATTTTTGTAAGTATTCTTTATCTTGTTTCATATTTCCTTATTATACGTGTGATTTGCTACAAAAAACTCCCCGAGATTGGGGAGTGTTACATACGACAACACTACCCCTACTCAGGGATGATAGTTGTAGTAGTGGTTCGAAATTGCATTTTCATCTAGAAAAGCAGTATATCATGGGAGACAAAGTCTACTCAGGTGACGATAGAAGAGCCGGATTTTTTCTCAAAATGGCCAAGTTGGCGACGCAGAATCTCTGGCAGTTTCTTGACAGAAACTTGGTTAGTAATCGGATCGATCCACATGAGCGAACTATGAATTCGCAGCATGTCTGCTAAGGCTCTCAAGCCCTTCTCGGAATATGGCATAGCGGTGAGTGCTGGCACATTTCCCCCTTTCTACAAAAAAGCCCCCTTGTTTTTGGAGGCAGGCAAGGAATCGCTTTTTGTTGAAAATAGTTTAACTTAGAGTACTATCTAAACTCAATAAGTAGCAGATATATACGCGTAAATTTGGTTACAAAAATATCTGAATCTCCTCCGCATGTAGCAAATTTAAAATTGTTTGATATACTACACCTCGCAATCTAAAGACAGCGCGCAAAAATTAAGCCGCGCCGAGGATATGACTTTTGCCTATTTCAGGCACTTTTCTCTCTTCGGCACGCACAAACACAAAGGAGTGTATGCCAAATCAAGTAAACATCGATACAGTTAAACTGCTTCGCGAGAAGTTAGCTCTGGCTAAATCATTCGCCGTCGTCGAGTACAGCGGTACTTCCGTGAATGAGCAAGTCGAACTTCGCCAGGCTCTTAAAGACGCCGGTGCCGAGCTTAAAGTTGTTAAAAACGCTTTAGTCAAAAAAGCTCTCGACATCAGAGATCTCGACGCTTCTCTCGAAGGTCAAAACGCTTTTGTCTTTTGTAATGAAGACGAAGTTGGTGGTATCAAAGCCCTTTTCACTTTTCACAAAGAGAGTGAAAAATTAGTTATCAAACAAGGCCTGATGGGCGACAAAGTCCTCTCTTCCGATGAACTCACCGAACTCAGCAAACTCCCAGGCAAGAATCAGCTTATCGCTATGCTTATTTCCAGACTCCAAGGCCCAGCCTATGGTTTGGTCAATGTCCTCAAGGCCAGCCAAAGAGATTTGGTCTGTGTGCTTAAAGCCATCACTGAGAAGAAGCCTGCAGTAGCAGAAAAAACCGAGTAACCCAGTCTGTAACAAGTAACAAGAAAGGAATTTATGACAGACGAAAAAACAGAGAGCAAAACTCTCTCAAAACCAGTACAAGCCATCGTTGATAGCGTTAAAAAACTATCACTCATGGATGTTTCAGAGCTAGTCTCTGCCCTCGAAGAGGAATTCGGCGTTAGCGCCGCAGCTCCTATGATGATGGGCGCTCCAGTTGCAGCCGCAGCTGAGGCAGTTGAGGAACAGACTGAATTTGACGTCGTTCTAAAAGACGCCGGTGCCAACAAGATCGGTGCTATTAAAGCCGTTCGTGTACTCAAGCCAGAACTTGGATTAGGTGAAGCAAAGACATTTGTTGAATCTCTCCCAAAGACTGTCCTTGAGGGCGCTAAGAAAGAAGATGCTGAAGCCGCCAAAAAGTCGCTTGAAGAAGCTGGCTGTGTTGTCGAGATGAAGTAACTTTCTCTTAGAAGAAACTGGGAACCCCGTCTGGAAACAGGCGGGGTTTTTTGTAGCTCTTAGCGATCTGTTCAATACAATAAATACCGAAACTTCCCAATTCTTCACTCCTAGTCTGGAGAACATAAAGTTTTCCACACTAAAAAAACTATCGGACGTACTGAAAATACTATAGGTTCTAAAGCAGCTAGTTCTCCCCACCTATACACAGTGCAAACTACCCCTTGACCCAGTTGTTGCTACTCTGCTACTTTGAGGATGACAAAGTCGCCCTTTGTTCTACTCGCAGAAACCGGAAAAAATAAAAGTATATAAACAATGCAGGAAAGCATCTATGAATGATATGAACATGCCCACAATCGAAGCTGATGACGCCAATAAAAGAACTGGTAGGGCCAGTGACGCCAATAAACTCGACATGAAAAACTTACCAGATCTCTTAACCGTCCGCGAAGTCGCCGATCTTCTCAGAGTTTCTCCCCTAACCATCAAAAGATGGGGTAAAAGAGGTAAGCTTCCTCCAATCCGCATTAATTCCAGAGGTGACAGAAGATACAAAAAAGAAACTGTTCTTTGGCTTCTCGGTGTGAATCCTGAGGGTCAAAATTCTACTGAATCTTCAGAAGAGCTTTAAAAGTTAGTTTTACAAATTCAATTAGTTGAAGCTGTCTGCGCCATCTTGTTGGCTCTTGGATAAGTCTGTAAAGCCACTCTAGTTGTAGAGCGCGAATCCAGCCTGGGGCTCTTGGTGTGATGCCAAATAGCATGTCGAAGGCACCTCCAACAGTCATGGCTACTTTTACGCCAGCTTTTTCAAGTAAGGCGCGGTGAGAAATAATCCATGCCTCTTGCGCTGGAGCACCAAAGGCCACAAAAACATAGACTGGTTTTAGCTCTAAGATTAGCGCTTCCAAAGCCTTCTCTTCTTCCTCCTTAGGATGATTCACATTCTCGTATCCCACACTCCAACTAAGTCTTAAGTAATTCGAAACATGATATTTATAACGACGGCCACCAACAATGAGAACCTGTTTTTTAGAACGCTCTGCTTTTTTCAATAACTCCTTCGTCAGCCAAACTCCCGTGATGCGCTGAGTCAATTTTGGTTGATCAGTTTTTTTAGCAAGTAACTTCGAGGCCCACACCAATCCATTGCCATCGGGAATTCGCAAGTCAAATGACTGCAAATGATCTAGAAAGACGGAGTCTCTTCGGGACAACATGACCTG
>Ga0210041_1002141_pt1 | contig 17122 bp, 11 predicted proteins | sample CryGeymeta201503_FD_183973 | JGI IMG/M metagenome (GOLD analysis project Ga0210041, IMG submission 183973) | Groundwater microbial communities from Crystal Geyser aquifers in Utah, USA - Crystal Geyser metaG 2015-03 (SPAdes) (version 2) | ecosystem: Environmental > Aquatic > Deep subsurface >... | reverse complement strand
GCGATAAATTCGTTGAGCAAATAGCCTTCACTTCCCATGATCTCGACGCCGTCGTAGCCCGCGCTTTGCGCCAGCGCGGCGCAGCGCACAAAGTCGTCAATGGTCTGGTAGACCTCATCACAACTGAGCGCCTTGGGCTTCATCGGGTTGATCGGCGCTTGCAGCGCGCTGGGTGCGACCAGGTTCTCGTGGTAGGCGTAGCGGCCAAAGTGCAGGATTTGCATGGCGATCTTGCCGCCAGCCTGGTGCACGGCCGCGGTCACCGGCTTGTGTTTTTCGGCCTCGGCCTCGGTGGTCAGGCGCGCGCCGCCGGGCATGGGGCGGCCACGGTCGTTAGGCGCAATGCCGCCGGTAACGATCAGGCCTACGCCGCCTTTGGCGCGCTCGGCATAAAACGCCGCCATGCGATTGAAGCCATCTTTGACTTCTTCCAGCCCGACGTGCATTGAGCCCATCAGGACGCGGTTGGGCAGGGTGGTGAAACCCAGGTTCAGGGGTTCGAGCAGGTGCGGGTAAGGTGTCATGGGGGTCCTCGTTGTTGCTTGAGCTGGGTCTGACAAGCGTGGCAGTTTAGGAGTTTTGTCTGGCCTTGCGCGTGCCCTGCGTAGGTTGCGCGCTCTAACCGTGCAAAGTGGCTTGGCCGGGGTGCGTTCAAAGTGACGAGGGAGAGTTGGCAGAGTCCAGCTGATGTCACGTTATTTGCCCAATCAGTCGGGCAATGCGCTTTGCTACGTGTCCCCCGCCCGCTGCGCGAGCTCCTCCTTTACCTCCGCAAAGCGCATCGCCCGACTGATTCGGTGAGGTCGCTGCAGGGCTGGCAGGGGACGATCATGGGCAGCCGAAGTTCGATAAGGTGTGCTACAGAGTGATCTGCTTGGCGTGAAGAATCTCCCCGTGAAGCGCTCAGGCGCGGTGATTGGGCCATGCGACCGGGCTTTGGGGGCAAAGGCGCGCGCCTGCAATAGTCTGACAAAAGAAGTCTTCCGTCTCGCGCGTGTTTTGCTCCCAAAACCGCATGCGCATGACCCAGTCGCCGCACCGGGTTTGACCTGAGGCCATGACTTTTCGCGATGAAACACCAATTTGAATCGCATCCGCTCTTTGCAGGTGAATGGCACTGGCGGCAACTGTTATGCTGCCCCTTATGCATAACACCACTTTCATTCCCGGCAAAGATGCCGCACTCGAATCCACCATTGCCACGCTGCAGGGCAAGCTGCAGCACCTGGGTTTTCACATTGAAGAACGCAGCTGGTTGAACCCGGTTGATGGCATCTGGTCGGTCCATATCCGCGACCGGGACTGTCCGCTGCTGTTTGCCAACGGCAAGGGCGCCACGCGGCTGGCGTGTCTGGCCAGCGCCTTGGGCGAATTTTTTGAGCGCCTGTCGACCAACTATTTCTGGACGCACTTTTACTTGGGGCCGGACGTGGCCGCCAGCGACTTTGTCCACTACCCGCAAGAGCGCTGGTTTGACGTGCCCGCCGACGGCAGCTGGCCCGCAGAGCTGCTGACACCCGAGCTGCAGCAGCGCTACAACCCGCAAGGCAACGTCGAGGCATCGAGCCTGGTCGATTTCAACTCCGGCAATGAGGAGCGCGGCATTTGCACCATACCCTACGTGCGCGAGCGCGATGGGCAAACCGTCTACTTTCCGGTCAACGTCATCGGCAACCTGTACGTCAGCAACGGCATGTCGGCCGGCAACACACCGATGGAGGCGCGTGCGCAGGCGCTGTCCGAAATTTTTGAGCGTTCGGTCAAGGCGCGCATCATCAGCGAAGGCCTTTGCCTGCCCGACGTGCCCGAAGACGTGATTGCCCGCTACCCGCGCATCGCCAAAGGCATCGCAGCGCTGCGAGAGGCCGGTTTTGGCATTCTGGTGAAAGACGCGTCGCTGGGCGGCAAGTACCCGGTGATGAATGTGACGCTGCTCAACCCGGCCGACCAGGGCTGCTTTGCCAGCTTTGGCGCGCACCCGCGCTTTGAAGTGGCGCTGGAGCGGGCCTTGACCGAGCTGCTGCAGGGCCGGGCGCTGGATGCCTTGTCGGGCTTTCCGGCCCCCGGTTTTGACCTGGAAGAGACGGCCAGCTCGACCAACATCGAAATCCATTTTGTTGATTCCAGCGGCGTCATCCACTGGAAGTTTCTAGGCGACGAGCCAGACTTTGACTTTGTTGACTGGAACTTCAGCAGCACTACCGCCGAGGATTACGCCTGGTGCGTGCAGTGCCTGCACGCCGACGACCACGACATTTACATCGCCGATTTCACCCACCTGGGCGTTTACGCCTGCCGCATTCTGGTGCCGGGACTGTCCGAAATTTACCCCATTGACGACCTGGAGTTTGAGAACAACAGCATCGTCAACCCGATGCGCGAAGCGCTGTTGAACCTGACCGATCTGGACGACGGGGAATGCAGTGATTTGCTGGAAACACTCAACGAATCCAACCTGGCTGACCACCGCCCGGTGCCGGGGCTGATCGGCCTGGCGGCCGATGCCGGTTCGTTCTGGGCCGACCTGCGCCTGGGCGAACTCAAAACCCTGCTGGCGCTGGCCATTGGCGACGAGGCTGCCACGCTGGAGGGTTGCGACTGGATTTTGAACTTTGACCAGATCAACCCGCAGCGCCGTCAGGTCTACGCCTGCATCCGCAACCTGATTCAGCTCTCGGACATGGGCGACAGCGCGCCGTATCTGGACGCGTTGGCGCTGCTCTATGGGGCCGGGCCGCTGGCGCAAGCGCACGCGCTGATCATGCAGGAAGACCGCTTCATGGGCTTGAGCGCGCCCGGGCTGGCGCTGGACGGTTGCGAAATGCACCACAAGCTGCTGCAGGCGTTTAACAAGGTGCGCGCCGCGCATGCTTGACGGCTGGCTGGTTCCCGATTGGCCCACGCCAGCGGGCGTGCACGCTGTCTGCACGACGCGCGCGGGTGGTGTGTCGAGCGAACCGTACGCCAGCCTGAACCTGGGCGACCATGTGGGCGACGACCCGGCACATGTAGCGGCCAACCGGGCAATTTTTGGGCAGGCGCTTCAAGCGCAACCGGTGTTTTTGAACCAGGTGCACGGCTCGCGGGTGTTGCAACTGGACGCGGCAACGCCACACGCCGCGCACGCTGATGCCTGCATGACCCAGGTGCCTGGCATCGCCTGCACCATCATGGTGGCGGACTGTTTGCCGATCTTGTTCACCACCTTGCAGGGCGACTGCGTTGCCGCGGCACACGCGGGTTGGCGTGGTTTGGCGGGGCCGGGCGGCATTGGGGTTCTGGAACAAATATCCAAGCGTTTTTGTGCTCTAGCCCATATACAGCAAGCGCAAGCAGCTGCAAATGTCATAGCTTGGCTGGGCCCCTGTATTGGCCCTGACACGTTTGAAGTGGGTGAGGAGGTACGCGCTGCGTTTGTCGCGCATACACCACAAGCGGCGCAATTTTTCAGGCCAGCGCCAGGTGGCAAATGGCTGGCGGATTTGGCCGGTCTGGCGCGTCAGCGGCTGGTCGCGCTGGGTATCAGGCAAATCTACGGCAACGACAGCAGCCCCGCCTGGTGCACGGTGGGCAACCCGTCAAGGTTCTTTTCGCACCGGCGCGACCGGGTCAGTGGGCGCTTTGCCGCCTGCATCTGGATGGATGGCGGGCGCGGTCTCTGAGGGCTGGTTCTTTGCCGACTGCTGCGCCTCCCACTCGGCCTGCTCGCGCGCTTTGCGGGCGCGACCACGCGCTGGCGCGCTCATGACATACACCACCAGGCCGATCGGTAGCGCGCCGTACAGCACAAAGGTAATGATCGCCCCCAGCACGGTGCCGCTGCTACTGGTCGCCTCGGCTACTGCCATCATCAGGGCGACATAGAGCCAGGCCAGTGGAACGATGTACATGGCGTGAGGGTTTTTATCAAGAAATGGACAATGTCAGCTAAACGAAGACTTCAATCGTGGATACTAGCGGTTTGTTATTAAATCGGTGTAACGAGGGAATTGAATGAACAGTGAAGTCCAGCAACAGTGGCTGCAAAACGCGCAGCAGTTTCAGCAAACCATGACCGAGTCCTTCGGCAAGATGTTTGAATCGTTCCAGAACATGGATCTGGGGCAAGCCGCCGCACCGCTCATGGGCGTGCACAAGAAGGCGCCCAAGATCACCTTCAACCCCGAAAAAATGCAGGCGCTGCAGCAGCAATACCTTCAGGAAGCCGGCGAACTGTGGGCCCAGGGCCTTCAAGGCAAGTTGAAGCTCAATGACCGTCGCTTTGCCGACCCGGCCTGGAGCACCAACCCGATGGCTGCTTTTTCTGCCGCGGTGTATTTGCTTAACGCCAAAACCATGATGCAGCTGGTGGATGCGGTTGAGACCGACGAAAAAACCCGCGCCCGCCTGCGCTTCACCGTGGAGCAACTCACCGCTGCGACCGCGCCGAGCAACTTCATGCTGTTCAACGCTGAAGCGCAAAAAAAAGCCATTGAAACCAAGGGCGAGAGCATCAGCAAGGGCATCCAGAACCTGCTGCACGACATGCAGCAAGGCCATGTGTCGATGACCGACGAAAGCCTGTTCCACGTCGGCAAAAACGTGGCCACCACCGAAGGCGCGGTGGTCTTTGAGAACGACTTCTTCCAGCTGATTGAATACAAACCGTTGACTGACAAGGTGTATGAGAAGCCGTTCCTGATGGTGCCCCCGAGCATCAACAAGTTTTACATCCTGGACTTGCAGCCCGAGAACTCGCTGGTACGCTACGCCGTGGCGCAAGGGCATCGCACCTTCATGGTGAGTTGGCGCAACCCTGACGCCTCCATGGCCAAGGCGACCTGGGACGACTTTATTGAGCACGCCATCATCAAGGCCATCAGCGTCACGCAAGAAGTGACCGGCGCCAGCAGCATCAACGCGCTGGGCTTCTGCGTGGGCGGCACCATGCTCGGCACCGCCCTGGCGGTGTTGGCTGCACGCGGCGAAAAACCTGTGGGCAGTGCCACGTTCCTCACGTCGATGCTCGACTTTGCAGACACCGGTGTGCTCGATGTGTTCATCGACGAAGCCTTTGTCAAATACCGTGAGCAAGAAATGGGCAAGGGCGGCCTGATGAAGGGCAAGGACCTGGGCAGCACGTTCAGCTTTTTGCGCCCGAACGACCTGGTCTGGAACTATGTGGTGGGCAACTACCTCAAGGGCGAAACGCCGCCGGCGTTTGACCTGCTGTACTGGAACAGCGACAGCACCAACCTGCCGGGCCCGTTCTACGCCTGGTACCTGCGCAACACCTACCTTGAGAACAACCTCACCAAACCCGGCAAGGCGACCGTCTGTGGTCAGAAGGTCGACTTCGGCAAGGTCGACGTCCCGGCCTACATCTATGGTTCGCGCGAAGACCATATCGTGCCGATTGGCGGTGCCTATGCATCCACGCAGTACCTGCCGGGCAAAAAGCGTTTTGTCATGGGTGCCTCCGGCCACATTGCCGGTGTGATCAACCCACCGGCCAAAGGCAAGCGCAGCCACTGGATTCGTGCCGACGGCAAGTTCCCCAAGAGCCACGCCCAGTGGCTTGACGGCGCTACGGAATTTCCGGGCAGCTGGTGGACCGACTGGTCCAACTGGCTGGCCGAGCAGGCAGGCAAGCAGATTGCCGCGCCCAAGACCTATGGTAAGGGCAAGCACAAGGTCATTGAGCCCGCGCCCGGCCGCTACGTGCTGGCCAAGGCTTAAACTTTGACCGGAATATTTTTTTAGTTTTTTAACCCGGACCCTGAGGAGAAATCATGGAAGACATCGTTATCGTTTCGGCCGCTCGCACCGCTGTGGGCAAATTTGGCGGTTCATTGGCTGGTATTGCAGCCCCTGAGCTGGGCGCGACCGTCATCAAGGCCATTTTGGCAAAGACCGGTGTGGGTGCAGATCAAATTGGTGAAGTGATTCTGGGCAACGTGCTCACCGCTGGCCTGGGGCAAAACCCGGCCCGCCAGGCGCTACTCAAAAGCGGTATCGCCAAAGAAGCCCCCGCGCTCACCGTCAATTGCGTCTGCGGCTCGGGCCTGAAGGCGGTGGCTCTGGCTTATCAAGCGGTGGCCACAGGTGACAGCGACATCGTCATTGCCGGCGGTCAGGAAAACATGAGCGCTGCACCCCACGTGCTGCCCGGTTCACGCAACGGCCAACGTATGGGTGACTGGAAGATGGTCGACACCATGATCTATGACGGCCTGTGGGACGTGTACAACAACTACCACATGGGCATCACCGCCGAGAACGTCAACAAGCAATACGGCATCACCCGTGAAATGCAAGACGCGCTGGCGCTGGCCAGCCAACTCAAAGCCGCTGCTGCACAAGATGCCGGCAAGTTCAAAGACGAAATTGTTGACGTGCTGATCCCGCAGCGCAAGGGTGACCCGCTGGTGTTCAATACCGACGAATTTTTGAACCGCAAAACCAATGCCGAAGCCCTGGCCGGCCTGCGCCCTGCGTTTGACAAGGCGGGCAGTGTCACCGCTGGTAATGCTTCAGGTATCAACGACGGTGCAGCTGCGGTGATGGTCATGACCGCCAAGAAGGCCGCGGCCCTCGGTTTGAAGCCGCTGGGTCGCATTGCCAGCTTTGCCACCAGCGGGGTCGACCCCAGCATCATGGGCATGGGCCCGGTGCCTGCCTCGCGCAAGGCGCTGGAGCGCGCGGGCTGGAAAGCCGCTGACCTGGACCTGATGGAAATCAACGAAGCCTTTGCCGCCCAGGCTTGTGCGGTGAATAAAGAAATGGCTTGGGACACCAGCAAGTTGAACGTCAACGGCGGTGCCATTGCCATTGGCCACCCCATTGGTGCGTCCGGCTGCCGTATCTTGGTCACGCTGCTGCATGAGATGCAACGCCGCGATGCCAAGAAGGGTCTGGCCAGCCTGTGTATTGGCGGCGGTATGGGGGTTGCCCTAACTATCGAGCGCTGATTTGCCAGCCATAATCTGTCAAGGTCAGCTCCTGGCCCCTCGTGAGCCAAGGTGCTGACCCACAGGTCTTTCAGAATTTACAAAGAGGAGAAGTTCATGAGTCAAAAAGTAGCGTATGTCACCGGTGGCATGGGTGGCATCGGTACCGCCATTTGCCAGCGTTTGAGCAAAGAAGGTTTTAAGGTCATTGCCGGTTGCGGCCCAACGCGTGATTACGCCAAGTGGCTGGCCGAACAGGCCGCGCTCGGTTACACGTTTTACGCCTCGGCGGGCAATGTCGGCGACTGGGATTCCACCGTGGCCGCGTTTTCGCAAGCCAAGGCTGAACACGGCAGCATTGACGTACTGGTCAACAATGCCGGTATCACCCGTGACCGCATGTTCCTGAAAATGACGCGCGAAGACTGGGACGCGGTGATCGAAACCAACCTCAACTCGATGTTCAACGTCACCAAACAGGTGGTTGGTGACATGGTTGAAAAAGGCTGGGGCCGCATCGTCAACATCTCATCAGTGAACGGTGTCAAGGGCCAGGCTGGCCAAACCAATTACTCGGCTGCCAAGGCCGGCATGCACGGTTTCAGCATGGCGCTGGCGCAAGAGCTGGCTACCAAGGGTGTGACCGTCAACACGGTGAGCCCCGGCTACATTGGCACCGACATGGTCAAGGCGATCCGCCAGGAAGTGCTCGACAAGATCATTGGCACTGTGCCGGTCAAACGCCTGGGCGAGCCGTCTGAAATCGCATCCATCATCGCCTGGTTGGTCTCTGACGAAGGCAGCTACGCAACAGGGGCCGAGTTTTCGGTCAATGGTGGGCTGCACATGGGGTGATCCGGTTTTGATTTGTGTTAAATTACAGACTTGTTTTTTTTAAAGGGGATGTTATGAAACGTGTATTTGGTGCTCTTTTGGTGATTGCTTCTTCTGTTGCGTTCGCGCAAGCTCCGGCTCCTGCCGGCGCTGGCGCGGCTTCTGCTGGCGCTGTGGGTGCCGTTTCGGCCACAACGATTGCAGTTGTGGCTGGTGTGGCTGTTGTGGCTGTTGCTGCTAGCAGTAGTACATCTGGTACGACGGGTACCAACTAAGTCTCTGGTTTTATGACTTGCAAAAGCGCCTTCGGGCGCTTTTGTTTTGGCTCATTTGGAATCCTTTCTAATCTTTTTGTTGCGCTACATCACCGTGTTTTTAACTGCGGTGGTGCTTGGAGGCTGTGCGTCCAAATCATTATTGGCTGAAGTCACTTCTTCGCTTATTGAGCAGCAGTTCAGCAGCAGCGACGATGCGCTTTCTTCGGTCAAGCTCAACCCGGCTTACCAGTATTTGCGTGTGCAGGTGGTGGGCCAGCCAGCTGCGCTGCTGGTGCTAGGGTATGTGGACGCGCATCCTGATGGCAACATTGAGGTCTGGTACAGCGCCAACCATGAAGTCATCAAAACACAAAACGGTCGCATCGTCGCCACCGCCGGTCTGGCCACGGACTGGGTCGCGGTGCGTTTCCCGGTAGCGCCCCCACCCTGGAGCGATCAGCCGCCGCCCGATACCACTATTTTCCGCTGGCGCGATGAAATGCCCGGCTACCGCTTTAACCTAGCAGAGCAACTGGTGCAGTCGCGCTTGACTGAGGGGCTACCTGCCATCCGCCTGCCAAGTTCGTTGCCAGCGACAGTCGCTGCGCGCTTTGTCTGGGTTCGTGAGGCTCAGGTGGGTGCCACGTCAATTCTGCTACCGCCCGCGTGGTACGCATTGGAGCGTGTCGATGGTCACTTCCAAGTAGCCTATTCGTACCAATGCCTGTCGCAAGCGCTGTGTCTGAATTTGCAGCGCTGGCCGCTACCGAAAGCCGTGCTTTGAAAATTTTGCCTCGTCCCGCTCTAATGCCTCTTTTGGTGTGGTTCACAACGCTGGTTTGTGTGCCTTGTTTCGCTACTGATGTGCCCGGCAGTACGCCAAGCGGTGCGGTAGTTTCTGGCGAGCGCCTGAGCGACTGGCTGCTGCGTCATACCAGTGCAGGCACCGACACCAGCGCGCTGCACTGGCGCGTGTCGGCGCAGCAGGGGCCACAAGCACAGTTGCGTCAGGCGGTGCTGGACGACATCAAGTCAAACGTCAGCATCGTGCTGACAGCGGTCGAGCGCACGTCATTAGCCGACTGGTTGCGCGCGCTATCGCTCACCGGGCGCGTGTTGTTGGCCAAGCCGGATGCCCGCTGGTTGCAGGGCTCACCCGCGCAAGACCCGGTGTTGTCTGATCGTGACCAGGTGATGTTGTATCCCCGCCCGAGCCAGGTGACGGTTTTGACCGAGTCAGCGCGCCCTTGCAACGTACCCCATGTTTCAGGTGCCCTGATAGAAGACTATTTGAACGCCTGCCAGCCAGCTGGCGCGGGGGGTGTCGATTGGGCCTGGATCGCGCAACCCGACGGCAGCACGCGCCGCTTTGGCATTTCCCCCTGGAACCAAGAGGCGCAAGACCAGCCCGCACCTGGTGCCTGGATCTGGGCCCCCGGCCGCGTAGCCGCTGTACCGGATAGCGTGTCCGACAACCTGGCACGCTTTCTGGCGACGCAAGCCCCGTTTGAATTTTTTATACAAAATAAGCCTCCAGCCCTTTCAGTAAAAGCGCAAGAAGCTACAAATAATGGAGTGGATATTGCTGCGTTGACAGAGCGCGCTGCACCGCGCCCACTGCAGCTCACGGCCAGCGACTGGGGCGAAATCGGCCTGCTGCAAACCCCCACCGCGCGCATGGCCCCGGCCGGGGACGTGCGCCTGCAAATGAGCCGCGTGGCACCCTACACCCGTGGTACCGTCATGCTGCAGCCGCTGGACTGGCTTGAATTTGGCTTCAGGTACACCGACATTTCCAACCGCCTGTACGGCCCCGTGATTGCGGGTGACCAAACCTACAAAGACAAGTCCATCGACGTCAAGCTGCGCCTGCTGGAAGAAACCAACACTCGCCCCCAACTGGCCCTGGGCTTGCGTGACATTGGTGGCACCGGCCTGTTCTCTGGCGAATACCTTGTGGCCAGTAAGCGCTGGGGTAATTGGGACGCCAGCCTGGGGCTGGGCTGGGGTTATCTTGGAGCGCGCGGTAACCTCAAGAATCCCTTGTCCTTAGTCAATTCAGCGCTGGATGCGCGGCCGGGCAATCAGGTTGCCAGCGGCAGTACCGTCAACACCTCCGCCTTGTTCCACGGCCGGACCGCCTTGTTTGGCGGGCTGCAATGGCACGCGCCGGCTGAGCCCTGGACGCTCAAACTGGAGCTCGACGGCAACGATTACCAACACGAGCCACAAGCCAATAACCAGCCCGTGAATAGCCGCTTCAACCTAGGTGCTGTCTACACCTATTCGCCTAACCTCGATTTCAGCCTGGCGCTGGAGCGAGGTAACACATGGATGTTGGGGCTGACGCTGCATGGCGGCATCAACCAGCTCTACACGCCCAAGGCGCTTGACCCCGTCTTGCCGCCGGTATTGCCCAACGCTGCGGCGTTGGCACCACCTGCTGGTTGGGGCAACACCGCTGAAAATATCGCGCTCTACACCGGCTGGCAAGTGCGCGCCATCACGCACCAGATCAATCGCACAGAAGTCGAAATTGAGTCCGACGGTGCCCTGTACCTGCAAGAGCGACTGGACCGTGCCGTGGCCGTGCTGCACCAGGACGCCCCGACCAGCACGCGCCATTTTGTGATCCATCTGCAGCAACGCGGCTTGCCACTGTCACGCATTGAGGTTGACCGCGCCGAATGGGTGTCGCGTCATGTGCAGGCACAAGCGCCTGCGTTGCAGTTACCCGCCTACCGGGCGGCATCCGCACTGCGTCCGGACGCGGGCCGCGCGGCCGACTGGCGTGGTGCGGCGTCGGGCTTTAGCGCCGAACTGGAGCCCAGCTACAGCCAAAGCCTGGGCGGACCAGACGGCTTTTTGCTGTACCAGATTGGCGCGCAAGCCAGGCTCGATCAGCGCTTTTCAGACAACACATGGGTCAGCAGCGTGCTCAACGCGCGGTTACTCGACAACTACAACAACTTCAAATACACCGCACCCAGCAACCTGCCGCGCGTGCGCACCTATGCGCGTGAATACGTCACCACCGCGCGCCTGACGCTGCCCCTGTTGCAGGCAACGCATGTGCAAGGCTTGGGCAACGGACACTACGTCAGCGCCTACGCCGGCATGCTGGAGCCGATGTACGGCGGCGTGGGGGCAGAGTGGCTGTACCGTCCGTGGCGCTCTCGCCTGGCTTTTGGCGTCGATGTCAACCACGTGCGCCAACGCGACTTCAGCCAGGACCTGACATTCAGGGATTACACCGTCAACACCGGTCACGCCACCTTATATTGGGACACCCGCTGGAACGACGTGCAGGTCAAGCTCAGCGCTGGGCGTTATCTGGCCGGCGATGTTGGGGCCACACTGGATGTGAAACGCGTCTTTGCCAACGGCACCGCCATCGGCGCCTGGGCCACCAAAACCAATGTGACAGCCGAACAATTTGGCGAAGGCAGCTTTGACAAAGGCATTTACGTCAACATTCCGTTTGACGTGATGATGCCCAAGTCGTCACCCGCCATGGCCAACATCATCTGGAGCCCACTCACGCGCGACGGCGGCGCGCGCCTGAACCGCAAGTTCACCCTGTTTGACCTGACCAGCGCGCGCGACCCGCGTGCTACCCAATGGCGTGATGCTAAGCCGACCGAAGTGCGCACAGGTGATGACAGCAACTACGTTTTGCACGAGCCCACCGGCAACATCTTTCAGACGCTGCTGCCCAGCGGTGCCACACTGGCGCACCAGGTGGCCGATATACCCGCGTCAAGTTGGCTGTGGGCGGGTGGGGCGGTGCTGGCGGCGGGCTTGCTCGATAGCAAAGTCGACACCTGGGCTGTCAACCACCAAACCCCCAACTGGAACCGCGTCGGTGATGTTGGCAACAACCTGCCAGTGTTGATGGCGCTGGGAACAGGTTTGCTCTACACCGGCATCGCCGGTGACGACACCGCCGGCACAGCAGAAACCGCACTCAAGGCGGGTGCCTACACGATCGGTGCCAGTGTGCTGACGCGTTACGTGGTGGGCCGCGCTCGACCGTACCAAGAGCTGGGCAGCACCCACTTTGACGGCTTTACCAACGGCGCGTTCCAGTCCGGCTTTACCTCTAACCATGTGGCGCTGGCGTTTGCCCTGGCCACGCCGTTTGCCCAGCAGCACGACATGCCCTGGCTGTATGGCGCGGCGGCGCTCACCGCTGTGGGCCGTATCCAGAGCCGGGATCACTGGCTGTCTGACACCGTTGGCAGCGCGCTGATGGGCTACGCCATCGGCTCGCTGGTGGGGCCACAAACAACAAAAAAAGGTCGTGTCCAAATCGAATTGGCACCACAGTCGGTGAAAGGAACTTGGTCGTTTAAATAACGACAAGTTTTGGTTAACCAGCGATCTAACGTTCCAATGCTTTGTTCCAGGACTGGCGCAAACGCATTAATTTTTCATTTGATTCAGTGTTCTGGCTTGCACTGCGCAAAGCCTGGCGCATAAATACAAAGAGGAGAAGGGCAAAACCTGTGGCCAGTGTGGTCAGCAAAGCAACCAGGGCTTTTTTGGGTTTGCTTTTGCGCTCAGGGGGCTGGGCCTTGTCCACCACCTGGATGACTGCGCCCTCACGCGCTTCGTCCACCTTGGCTAGCTCAAACTGCTTGGAAAATAGCTCAAATAGCGTCTCGAAGTACTTGAAATCGCGGTAGCGGGCGATGTAGTCTGCGTTGGCACCGCTGGGCGTGCTGTTTGAATTTTCAATCTTGGCAAACTGGGTACGCAGGGCGGCCAGTTCGGTTTGCGCCTGTTTGAAGTCGGGCGCGGCCTCAGTCAAATAGCCGCGCATGCTGGCCAGTTTGACTTCTTGTGCGGCAATCTGCGCTTGCAACTGCGCCACGGCAGACACGGCGGCCTGCGGGTTGGATTTGAGGGCCGACGCGTTGACACCGCTGGCTTGCAGGGCTTGCTCGGCTTGGGTCAATTTGTCTTTGGTCTGGATAAGCTGCTTTTCAAAAAAGGCGCGGCGTTGCTGGGCCTCGGTAACGGCCAGGCGGTTGAGCATGTGGCCCAGTTCTTCGACATAGGCGTTGGCCAGGTTGGCAGCGAAGACGGGGTCTTTGTCATCCACCTCCACGGTGATCAGACCGTCTTTACCGCTAGAAATTTTGCTGCTTGCGTCCAATGTTTTGCGGGCGTCGACTTTGAACTCGGACTCGTACCGGTCCATCAGCTTGAAGCGGCCAATAAGCGCTTCGGCCACGGCGGCGCTTTTCAAAAACGCCACAAACTGGTCGTTGGGATTCTTAAGACCGGTGGCCGCGCCCGCCAACCCACCGAGTGCACCCAGGCTTTGCAGCATCATGGCAGCGCCGCTTTGCTGTTGTTGCGGGGGCATGAAGACGGTGGTGGCAGTAAAGGTGGGCGCAATCACAAAGCTGATGCCCAAGGCCAGCAGGCCAGCCGCCAGCGGCCCCAGCACCAGCAGGCGCAGGTTGTCTACCACCACCTGCAGCAGGTCAAGCAGACTGATTTCGTCGTCGTCCTCAACGGGCACGGGTGGGCGGGCGTCGGGTGCGGTGGCAGATTCTGGGGTTGGGGTCATGGGTTAATTACTTTAAATTTGATAGTGTGCCGTGCTTGTTTTACGGGGCATTTGGATATTTTTTATGTCTTTAAAAAATATCCGCCAGTTTTGGTTGCGCCTCTGAATTCGATCAAACCTTTTTTTTGTGCTGCTGGAGCCAGCGCTCAATGTTCTTGGGCGAAGTTTGCAGCGTTTCGGCCATGGCTGGGGAGCGCAGGCCGGGTTGATTACCGATAAGTGCGAGGAGTTTATTTGCACCCTCATTGACAGTGGCGTTGAACACAGTGACAGCCATGCCGCCTTGTGTGGCTTCAAAAACAGGCTCAGGCAGGCCATAGGCCACAAAGGTGTCAATGACCCGGCGCACACCGCTGCCATATTTTCAATGAGCTCAAGCTCTTTGAAAATGGTGGCTACTTGCTTGTTGCGTAGGTGTGATTTGTAGTTGCCGGTTTTTATTTTTTCTACCGTCAGGTCATCAAGCAGCGTGCCGGGGTTAAAGAATTCGATCCGGTTGTCATGCACCTTGATGGTGGAGTCTTTGGCGCTGCGGTAGTCACTGATGCTGACGATGGCCACCGTTTTGTTTTCAATCTGAACCAGTTCAATGTCAGGAATGAGCCTGGGGCTGGTGATTTGCTTGCATTGATTGATCCAGCCCTGTAGGGTTTCTGCCTGAATGCTCAGGCCAACAATCGAACCCGTATCGCCAACGCCCAGCAACACGGCACCGCCTTGGCTGTTGGCAAAGGCAGTAAGCGTTTCGATCACTTCTTTTTGAAAGCTACTTTTGAATTCAATGGACGCACTTTCACCCTGGCTGACAGCGTTCAGCAATGCCTTTGCTGAATGCTTGTTAGCAATGGGTGAAAGGCCCTGGCTCATGGCGTGCGGCCTTAATACCCCAGCGACTTCAACCCAGCCGCACCCAGGCCCAGGTTGGCCAGGATTTGCGTCCAGTCTTTGGCTCCGCGCACCAGGGCGTTGTAGCGGCTTTCGCGGTCCATCTGGGCCGGTACCACCAGGGTGTCGCCGGGCATCATGGCCAGTGATTCAAAACCGCCGCCAAACCAGCCGCTGCGGTCGTTGCGGGCAATGACGCTGCCGTCAGCCCGCAGCACAAAGGCCTGGGTGGGCTCGGCATCTTCGGTCAGGCCGGCGGACTTGATGACATCACCCACGGTTTTGCCGGGTTTGTAGATGAACACGTTTTCATTGTTGACCGAGCCAAAGGCCGACACAAAGCCGGGGGTGCTGGGGATCAGGACGCGGTCACCGTCTTCCAGCGGCAGGTCGGGCAGGGTGGCCAGGCTTTGGCCGTTGGGGTCAAGCTCCAACGCCATGCGGCCATTGCTTTTGAAGGATTTGAGCCGCTCAATCTGGCTCTTGAGCTGGGCTTGCTGCACTTGCATGATGGCGGCAGTTTGGTCAGCCGTGCCCGCACTGCTGCGGTTGGCCAGCAGGGTGCCTTGTTGGGATTGGCTTTGCGCTTCAAGGCGGCGAATGAGTTTGTCCAGGTTTTCTTGCTGGCGCACTTTGACCGATTCGCGGTTGAGTTCGGTGCCAAACAGATAGGCTTGCGGGGTCAGGCCGCCGATGCGTTTGAGCAGTTGCGGTAGGGTCTCACCCGCAGCAGCCTGGTAAACGCCGGGGGCGGCCACTTCGCCTTCAACACGCACCAGGCGCGACTGGCGCTCTTGCGGCACGCGCAAGTCGTTTTGGCTCAGGATGGTGACCACGTCACCGGCTTGCAGCAGCAGGTTGTGCGCCGGGTCTTTTTGCAGCACGGCTTCGCCCAGGTTGAAAGGGATCAGTTGGGTGCTGAGCCGGTTGCGGTCCAACCGTTCAATCACGGCGTATTCCCAGTTGATTTGGTCAACCATACTGCGCAGGCTGGTTTCTACCTTGCTGCCGGCTTCTTTGGCCACGCCAGTGTTTTGCACTAGCAGATTCTTGCGTTTGTAGTAGTCACGGGTCACGAGGGCTTCGCGTTCCGGGATCAAATCCAGAATGCGCATGCCGTCAAACCAGCGATAGCGCAAGGGTTCAGCAACCGTGCCTTGCAGCGTAACGGCGTTGGCAAACGCCGGGCTGATGCCCAGCAGCGTCAGCACGTCGCCGTCTTGCAGGGGCAATTGCAGGCCCGTGCTGTCCAGGGTGATTTCTTGCACCTGACGTGGTGGGGTGATGGCGCGCGTGATGCGTTCCAGCAGCGCTTTTTGTGCCGTGGCCAGGGCCGGCACGCCGCCGCCCAGATTCAGGATGTCGGCTACGCTGGTGGCCCCTGGTTTCAGTTCATAAATGGCGGCCTGGTCAAAGGCGCCGGTGACGGCCACACGCGGGCCAACCGATGGGATGACGATCACGTCACCGGCCAGCAGGGGTACATCGCGCGCTTTGTCGCCCTTGGCAATAAAGTCGTACAAGTCCAGCGTGGTGATGGTTTTGCCGCCGCGCTTGAGTTCGATGGCGCGCATGGTGCCATTGGCGCTGGGGCCGCCACTGGCAAACAAGGCGTTCACCAACGTGCTCAGGCTGCTGAGTTGAAACGTGCCGGGTTTTTGGGCCTGACCGACCACATAGACCTGAATACCACGCAAGCGGCCCAGGGTGGCGCTGGCCTTGAAGTTGGTAAACACCTTGCCAATGTGGGCGGTGAGGGTTTTTTCGAGGTCACGCACGCTGACACCAGCCAGAGTGACTGGGCCAATCTTGGGAAGACTGACTTGACCGTTGCGATCCAGTACCAAGGACGTGCTGAAGTCTTGCGGGCCAGAGACCTGTAACTGTACTTCGTCGCCCGGACCCAGGATGTAGTTGTCAGGGGCTGGCGCGGCGGTGTTGGCGGCGTAAGACTGTGGGGGGTCAAACAGTTCACTGCCATACACCGGCAGCAAGCGGCCGGTGGTTTCTTGCACAAAGCGCTGGAATTGGTTGGGGCCGGAGACGCGTTGCGGGGGATGGGCGGGGGGAGCATCAGTGGCTGGGGTGTCAGGTGTGGCCTTAATCGCGTTGATCGTCTGCGTATCGTTGCTACCGGTAGCGCCTTGCCTTGACGGTGTTGCCCCAAGACTGGGCGCGGCAACCTCGACACTGGTGTTGCCGCTGGACAAACCGCTGATGCCTCCGATTACCGTGGCGCTGGGTTGGGCGGACGCCGCCATGCTGACGGACAACGCCGCCAACATCACCACAACAGATGTGCCGAGAGATTTCATATTTTCTTGAAGGGACATGTCTGAACCAAAGTGAATCGAGGTGAAAGTTGCAAGCTGCCCTCCCAGCTAGCTTGCTTGCGGTGCGACATTTTAGTCGAGGCGGTCAGGCAAAGACATCAGCGGCGCTGAGCACAGGTGCCGCCTGGTCTTTGGCCGCCAGCAGGGGCTGGCCGGGCAGCGGCCACTGCACGCCCACGGCCGGGTCGTTCCACAGCAGGCTGCGTTCAAACTCTGGGTGCCAGTAGTCGGTGGTTTTGTACAAAAACTCGGCGCTGTCGCTGGTCACCAGAAAGCCGTGGGCAAAGCCCGGCGGAATCCACA